>TARA_R110002050_G_scaffold75115_2_pt1 | contig 14528 bp, 21 predicted proteins | sample TARA_R110002050 | Tara Oceans TARA_R110002050 (sample SAMEA4396988) | marine metagenome | biome: Polar Biome; feature: [DCM] deep chlorophyll maximum layer (ENVO:01000326); material: water (ENVO:00002006), including particulate matter (ENVO:01000060) such as... | depth 25 m
GCTGCAAATATACTGTTTTTATTAAATTACATACAAAGAATTTATTTCAAATTTAGAAAATGATTACTTTTGAGCATGACAAATACGTTATTACAACAAAAATTCAATCAAATTCTTGATGACAACCTGCTAAACGAGATTTTTCAAACGGGAACATTCAAAGAATATAAAAAAGATGATATCATTATTGATATTGATCAAGACTTAAAATTCATCCCTCTTTTATTAAGTGGTAACATAAAAATATTACGGGAAGATCATCATGGAAATGAGATGCTGCTCTACTTTTTAGAAGCTGGTGATACTTGTACCATGTCACTAACCTGTTGTTTAAAAACTTCCAAAAGCAATATTAGGGCGGTAGCTGAAAGTGATTCACTTTTGGTTATGATTCCTGTAGAAAAAATTCAAGACTGGTTTCGAAATAATGAAAGCTGGCGTAATTTCATCTTGGAAAGCTATCAAATACGATTTAATGAAATGCTGGAAACCATTGATACCTTGGCTTTTATGAAAATGGATGAACGTGTTTTTAAATATTTAATTGATAAAGTAAAATTAAATGCTTCTGAAACACTTATGATTAAACACCAAAATATTGCCGAAGATTTAAACACCTCACGAGTTGTGATTTCCAGAATTTTGAAACAACTGGAAAATGAAGGCAAAATAAAATTAAATAGAAACAAAATTGACGTTTTACAGTTTTAATCATTCATTTACACAGATATAATTTACTTATTCATATGATGCAATACATTTTAAACCCTTGGCCATGGTATGTTTCTGGCCCATTAATTGCCTTAGTAATGGCTCTTTTGCTATATTTTGGTAAAACATTTGCTATGTCTTCAAACCTTGCAACCATGTGTTCTATGGCAGGAGCAGGAAAATTTATAGACTTTTTTAAATCTGATTGGAAAGAAAGGAAATGGAATTTAACAGTCGTCTTAGGTGCTGTAATAGGAGGTTTTATCGCCAAAAATTTACTTTCTAATAATACCGTCACCAATCTTAATAAAAAAACAATTCTAGAGTTAAATGACCTAGGATTTAAAAATCCAGGCGCAACCATTGTTCCCAATGAGATATTTGGCTTTGAAGCTATTACTTCTTCACATGGATTATTTATTTTAATTATTGGAGGCTTATTGATTGGTTTTGGTACGCGTTATGCCGGTGGCTGTACTTCAGGGCATGCTATCACAGGATTAAGCAGTTTTCAAAGACCTTCTTTAATTGCTGTTGTCGGGTTTTTTATTGGAGGCTTAATCATGACTGATTTTATTTTACCTTACATTTTATAACATATGAAATATTTAAAATTTTTACTTGTTGGAATATTTTTTGGGATTGTTCTGGTAAAATCAGAAGCTGTTTCTTGGTATCGTATTTATGAAATGTTTCGTTTACAATCGTTTCACATGTATGGTATTATTGGCACTGCAATAGCTACTGGAATTATCTTTTTGCAAATTTCAAAAAAACGTCATTTTAAAAATCTTCTTGGTCTTGAAATTTATGTTCCAAAAAAAGAAAGTGGATTCATAAGATATATAGTTGGCGGGACTATTTTTGGTTTAGGGTGGGCACTTATAGGCGCTTGTCCTGGTCCCATGTACATCTTGGTTGGAACCGGTGTTTACAGTATGATTATTGTAATTTTGGCGGCATTATTAGGCACCATTATTTATGGAGCCATAAAAAACAAACTTCCTGACTAGTATGGATTCTTTACAAATTTTGGGATATGTTGGCGCTCTCATTGTAGGACTGGTTTTAGGTCTGTTAGGTGGAGGAGGCTCTATTTTAACGGTTCCCATATTAGTATATGTTTTAGGTTATAATCCGGTTGTTGCAACGGCATATTCCCTGTTTGTTGTAGGATCATCGTCATTAGTTGGCACCATTCAAAAGTTAAGAAAAGGCCTTGCTGATATTAAAATTGGTTTGGCATTTAGCTTTCCTTCGTTTATGGCTGTGTATTTATCAAGAAGATATTTAGTACCAGGTTTACCTGATACTTTGTTTAGCTTAGGCGGTTATTCACTTACAAAGGATATGGCAATCATGACCTTTTTTGCCGTTGTTATGCTACTGGCGTCTTTGTCAATGATTAAAGACAAAAAAGAAGAGACGCGCCCAAATTATAAACAGCCATATTACAAAACTTTTATTCAAGGATTAATAATTGGAACCATCACCGGAATTATTGGAGCTGGTGGCGGATTTTTATATGTTCCCGCTTTAGTCATTTGGGCAAACCTCCCTATGAAAAGGGCCGTTGGAACTTCGTTAATTATAGTAACTATTAATTCGTTAATTGGTTTTACAGGTGATTTACAAACCATTGAAGTAGATTGGTTGTTTTTATTAACCTTCTCCGTTATCACTATTGTAGGTATTTTGTTGGGTGTTTTTGTTTCGAAATATATTAGCGGTGAAAAACTTAAAAAAGGGTTTGGTTGGTTTACATTGATTATGGCATTTTATATCATTTATAAAGAATTTAATGCCAAAATGTAACAATTATTACTTTTTGAAATAGAAGGTTTCGTATTTTTGCAAATTAGATGCTTACTGAATGAAAATTAAACAAATATATACTGGATGTTTAGCTCAAGGAGCTTACTATATTGAATCAAATGGTGAAGTAGCTATTATTGATCCATTAAGAGAAACCCAACAATATGTTGACAAAGCCCATAGTGATAACGCGAAAATAAAATATATTTTTGAAACTCATTTTCATGCAGATTTTGTTTCTGGCCATGTTGATTTGGCTAAAAAAACCGGAGCAATTATAATTTTTGGTCCGGGTGCTGAAACAGGTTACGATGCATATATTGCTAAAGATAATGAAACATTTAAACTAGGAAATATAACGATAAAAGTGCTTCATACTCCCGGTCATACATTGGAATCCTCAACCTTTCTTTTAATTGATGAGCATGGTAAAAATCATGCCATTTTTTCTGGAGACACCTTGTTTTTGGGTGACGTTGGCAGACCCGATTTGGCTATAAAATCAGATTTAACCAAAGAAGATTTGGCGGGTATGTTATTTGATTCTTTGCGCCAAAAAATTATGCCATTAGCAGATGATGTGATTGTTTATCCCGCTCATGGTGCTGGCTCTGCTTGTGGAAAAAACCTGAGTAAAGAAACTGTAGGGCTTCTTGGAGAACAAAAACAGACCAATTATGCATTACGAGCTGATATGAAAAAGGAAGAGTTTGTAAAAGAAGTTTTAGATGGCATGCCTCCTCCACCTCAGTATTTTGCTAAAAATGCCATGATGAACAAATCTGGTTATGAAACTTTTGAAAGTGTTTTAAAAAAAGGAAATATTGCATTAGATGCGGAAGAATTTGAATCTATTGCAAATCAAGAACATGCTTTAGTTTTGGACGTTAGGCCCGAGGATGAATTTATAAAAGAACATATACCTAATTCTATTTTTATTGGATTACATGGTGCATTTGCACCTTGGGTTGGAGCCTTGATACCAGATTTGAAACAACCAATCCTTCTGATAACACCTAAGGGAAAAGAAAAAGAAACGGTCACTCGTTTATCGCGCGTTGGCTATGATAATACTTTAGGATATTTAAAAGGAGGGCTTGCTTCTTGGAAGGCTTCTGGAAAAGATATTGATGTTTTAGATTCTATTTCTGCGGAAGAATTTGTTGAAAAAGCAAAAATACAAGACATGAATATTCTTGATGTTAGAAAGTCTGGTGAATATCAATCGATGTATTTGAATATTAAAGGGGTTGAAAATTTTCCTTTGGATTTTATAAATGATAATTTATACGCAATTGATAAACATAAAACCTATTATATTCATTGCGCTGGTGGCTATCGTTCAGTTATTGCCGCATCCATTTTAAAAGCCAGAGGGTTTTATAATTTAGTTAACATTGAAGGAGGTTTTGATGAGCTTAAGAAAACAGGCGTACAAATGTCAGATTTTGTATGCCCAACCACTATAAAATAAATCAAATTCTATATATCATGAAAAAAAACATGGGAACTACAGACAAAAGTATAAGAATAGTTATTGCTTTGGTAATAGCGGCGTTATACTATTTTAATGTGATAGAAGGTACTTTAGCTTATGTATTAATGGCTTTAGCGTTGATTTTCTTGCTTACTAGTTTTTTGAGCTTTTGTCCACTTTATTTACCCTTTGGCATTAGCACATGCAATAAAGAAAAATCTTAAAAAAAATTCTTTATTAAACTATTTCAGCATTTAAACCTGCTTCCAATAGTTTTGAGCAACGCGGTTTTAACTCGTTGTATGGCCCTGTTTTAACTGTGCATTTTCCATTATGGTGCACAATGATTGCACACTGCTCTGCTTGCTCAGGCGAATGCTCACAGGCATTTATAAGAGTTTCTATAACGTGATCAAAGGTGTTTACATCATCGTTATATAAAACAATCTCTTTTTGAGAAACCAGTTTTTCATCAAGAAGAGCTTCTTTTGAAGTTTTTTCTTTAGCACTCATAGGTCCCATTGTCTTAAAGACATTTTCCCTAAGGGGAAAAAATCCAATTATTTTACTAATTTAAAAATTTTAAAGAAATCCAATTATTCCTTTCTAACTTTTCTTCAAATTTTAACATTTGTCGTTCACATTCTTCTTTAATTACAAGAATATCTTCATTATAGAATCCGCTTAAAAACAATATCCCGTTTTTATTTAAACATGACACATACGTTTTCATGTCGTTCAGTAAAATATTCCGATTGATATTCGCAATTATAATATCGTATTTTTTACCTTTCAAAATAGAGGCATCGCCTTCAATAACTGTTATGTTTTTACAATTATTGCGTTCTACATTTTCTAAACTATTCAAATAGCACCAATTATCATAATCTACAGCATCAATATTTTTTGCTCCTTTCATTTCTGCTAAAATAGCCAGCACACCGGTGCCACAACCCATATCTAAAACCGATTTATCTTCAAAATCATTTTTTAAAATATGTTGAATCATCATATGTGTAGTTTCATGGTGACCTGTTCCAAAGCTCATTTTAGGCTCAATGATAATATCGTATTGGGTGTTTGGTTTTTCATGAAATGGTGCGCGAACCGAACATACATCATCCACAATTATTGGATTAAAATTCTTTTCCCACTCTTCATTCCAATTGGTTGGTTCAATGTTTTCAAAAGTGTATGAAATTTCAAATTCGTCCGACTCCAAAATTTGAATATCTTTAAGAATCGTATCGTTCCACTCCTCTTTTTGAATATATGCCGTAACGCCTTCATCCGTTTCTACAAAACTTTCAAAACCGGCATAACCAAGTTCTGCAATAAGAATTTCTACTCCCGGTTGCAATGGGGTTACTTTAAATTCATAACCTATATAAAAAGTGTTGGACATGTTATTTACAATCTATAATATTTAATTTATAAATATTCTTGTTTATTGGAGTTTGCGTTAGCGATAGAAACGGCATCCTTTTTGGCGCTTTGGGCGCCAAAAAGATATAGTGTATAGCGCGACCCTTGGGTAACGCCCAAAATATTATATTTTTAAAATGCGTTTACAATCGCAAAAAAATCATCGGCATTAAGCGCTGCCCCTCCAATTAAGCCACCATCAACATCTGGTTTTGAAAAAATTTCTTTGGCATTATTTGGTTTAACACTACCACCGTAAAGAATGGACATATTGTTTGCAACATCCTTACCATATTTATTGGCTAACGTTTTTCTGATAAAGGCATGCATGTCCTGTGCTTGTTCTGGGCTAGCCGTTTCACCGGTACCAATGGCCCAAACAGGCTCATAAGCCAACACAATATTTTTAAACGCAGCAGCATCTAAATGAAATAGGGCGTTTTTAATTTGGCTTTCCACGACTTTTTCTTGATTGCCTGATTTTCTATCGGCTAATACTTCACCAAAACAGAAAATGATTCGCATTTGATTTTCTAAAGCGGCGTCTACTTTTTTGGCTAACAATTCGTCTGTTTCATTGAAATATTCACGACGTTCACTATGTCCTAAAATAACGGTATTTACACCAACACTTTTAAGCATACTCGCACTGATTTCGCCAGTGTAAGCACCATTTTCAGCAAAGTGCATGTTTTGTGCAATGACTTCAATACTAGTTTCACGCAATGCTTCAAATGCTTTATAAAGATTGGTGAACGTTGGAGCAATCATTACCTCAGCGTTAGATGTTTGTTTTTTATTTGTTAATTCACTTATTAATGATTCCGTTTGGGATAAATCATTATTCATTTTCCAGTTTCCTGCTACTATTTGTTTTCTCATTTCCCATCCTAACCTTCCCAAAGGGAAGGGATTTTTTTTAATTAAAATTTCTGTTTATAAAATATCTTTAATTTTTTTATCATCTGCTTCCACAGATTTATATAATTTAATGTTTCCTTGCTTATCAATCACCATAAATCTGGGTATCCAATCCAAATTGACAAAGGTTCCAAACGGGCCTTTCCATCCAGATTGCATGAAATAGTGATTGCCTTTTACCGCATATTTATCAATTCCTTTTTTCCATGCTTCTTCACTTCTTTCCAATGATAAAAAGATATAGGCAACCTCTTGATGTTCCTGCTGTAAGGCTTTTACCTTTGGCATACTTTTAATACAATCACTACACCAAGAAGCCCAAACATCTATTACAATGGTTGACCCTTTATGTTTTTCTAAAATATCTTTAAATGTTACGGATTGCCCTTCTAAATTTATAAAAGTGTCATTTAAGGCTTCCTTTGAAAATGTTGTAGGTTCTTGGGAGTTGCAACTAATGAAAGCCAAACAAGCAATAAAAAGATATTTTATTTTATCCATTTTGATTTTATATTATGTGTTTATAAATCGCTATTAAAAATGCAAATTTACTCTAATTTTACTTTTGGGTCCAACCAAGCGTAAATTATATCAACAAAAATATTGATAATTATAAAGAGTAAGGCTATAATTAATACAGACCCCATGATTACGGGTAAATCTAAAGTGTTTAAAGCATTCACTATTTCTTTTCCCAAGCCATTCCATCCAAAAATAAACTCAACAAAAACGGCCCCGGCCAACATGGAAGCAAACCATCCGGAAATTGCCGTAACAACAGGGTTCATGGCATTTTTAACAGCATGTTTTTTGATAATTTGAAATTCACTCAACCCTTTTGAACGTGCGGTACGAATATAATCTTGATTAAAAACTTCAAGTAATGAGTTGCGCATCAATTGAATAACTACGGCTAAGGGTCGAATTCCCAGCACAATGGCCGGCAGTATCAAATTTTTCCATTGTATGTGCATGGCTTCACCAAAATCATCCATTTCATATAAACTGCCTGTCATTTCCAAATGGGTATATTTATGTAATACATACCCAAAAAACCAAGCAAATAATATGGCACTAAAAAAGGAAGGAATGCTCATTCCGAAGGTGCTAAAAATTTGAATGATTTTATCCAACCAATGATCCTTAAACAACGCTGAAACAATACCTAAACATATTCCTAAAAGCAACGCAATAATAATCGCTGTTGTTGCCAAAACAAAGGTGTTTGGAAGCGTTTCAGCCAAAACCTGACTCACCTTTTTACCTTGTTTTGTAAAAGACTCTCTTAAATACGGAAACTTTAAAACGAAGGTTGTATTACCCATTGAAAATAGTGAAACAGCACTGTATTTTCCTTGTTTTAAAAATGTGTAATTGTCAGGTTCATTGGAATGAAGTGATATGGGCGATACATCATTTAAATAATATAAATACTGTGTGCCAATAGGTTTATCAAAACCATACTTATGTTTTACAATGGCCAATTGGCTGCTGTCTTCATTTTGCCCCAACATCATTTGAGCAGGATCTCCAGGTAGTACATTAAATAAAAAGAAAATAACAGTAACTACTCCAAATAATGTAAGTAAGGCGTAACCTATTTTATTTAATAAATAGTTGATCAGTTTATAAAATGTTTATTTGTTGATATGTTTTTTGTTTGGTTTAAAATTGGCATTTATTCTACAAGTATTTTATTTAACTATAAACTGAATACTGCGACTGCTAACTGATTACTATAATTTCAAATCATCAATATCATTCCAATGCACTTTTTGCATGATAGTCCCTTTGTTTAATTCCAAAATACCGGGATTTGAACGAACTACTGTTTTCAGTGCTTTTTCATCACATAAATAAAAGTCAAAATTAAGATGATAGGTTTCCTTTATTTTTTCCTTTTCTTCATCTCCAGATGCCGTTAACCCAATCACCATATACCCTTTTTTTATGGCTTCATCAGAGAATGCTTTTAATTTTTCAGCACCTTCTTTTTCAATATGTTCCAAACTATATGATACGATGATTATTAGCTTATCTTCGGATAAAAACTGTTGCGTTAAGTCTTCACTATTAGTTTCAATAGAAAAATCAACAATTGGCGGTTGATAGCCTTCTTTTATCATTTTGGTGTCCACAGACACAAAATCTCCTTTTACTGTTGGATATGATCCATTAGTAGTTATCACTACATCTTTACCGTTCACATTAAATTTCCAATTATATTCAACCACTGGTTTTGCCGCATCTGGAGGCATACTCATACCCTGTTCAATATTGGCTCCGATTTTATAGGCTCTAAAATCCACTACCGGTAAATGCATCAACACATGATAACCAAACCAAAAACTGAAAATAAAACTTAACAATGCAAGCACAGTAGTCATTAATTTACCAAATAATGGTTTGATATGTTTTACACCAAAAAATAAGATGAGTATAAAAAATAATAAAATAATGTCTTTTTTAAAGCTTTCCCATGCGGTCATAGGCCTTCCCATTAAACTCTTAAATGCATCACCAAAGCAACCACATTCTCTTACCTTGTCAAAATAGGCTGAATAAAAGGTTAAAAATGTAAAAAACACAATCATTAATAACAGGCTCCAAACCGTAAATTTTGGCTTATAACCAATGAGTAAAAAAACACCTAAAACCACTTCAAACACAACAACCAAAACAGAAACCATCAATGCATAAGGCTCTAAAAAAGGAACATTGAGGACTTCTGCACTAAAATATTCCTGCAATTTATATGAAAATCCGAGTGGGTCATTAAGTTTTATTAATCCGGAAATAATAAATAAAACACCTACAAATAGCCTTGAAATGCTTACTAAATACTTCATAAATTATTCTTTTAAATGAATTAAAGCAAAAACGGCATAATTTATCATGTCCTGATAATTAGCGTCTATACCTTCACTCACTAAGGTTTTACCGGCATTATCTTCAATTTGTTTAACACGTAATAGTTTTTGTAAAATTAAATCTGTTAATGAGCTTACACGCATATCGCGCCAGGCTTCACCGTAATCATGATTTTTATCTTCCATGAGTTGCTTTGTGATGGCCACTTTTTCATTGTACAAACCTAAAGCTGCTTCCGGAGATAAATCGGGTTGTTCCACCACGCCTTTGTCTAACTGAATGAGGGCCATGACGCAGTAATTAATTATTCCTATAAATTCACTTACTTCGCCTTCATCTACTTTTCTAACGTCATTTTGTTGCAAACTTCTTATGCGTTGTGCTTTTATAAAAATTTGATCAGTGAGAGATGGTAAGCGTAATATTCTCCACGCACTACCATAATCTTTCATTTTTTTTACAAATAAACTTTTACATGTGTTAATGACAGCGTCATATTGTTGCGAAGTATCTTGCATTGATTACATTGAATTTTGTGTAAATTTCGCTTAATTAGTTCAAAGTTCAAAGTTCAAAGGTTCAAAGTTTCGCGATTAAAGTAGAAAAGTCATTATGAATACACAAATAATTATTTTTAAATTGTTAAACCAACTCAGAACACAAAATATTAATATTATTTTTGAAATAAAAAATTTCTTAAAACCGACTATCCTCGAGGCAGAGACATAGAGGTATTTCGCCGATTTCATTTTGGCCTTGGGGCCCAAAAACCGAAATTTTATATTTTGCCCCACCCGGAATTGCGAAAAGGCAATTCCGACCTCCCCAAAGGAGAGGTAAATTTGGAAACCCCGAGGTAAAACCGTCGGGGAATTATTTAGATTAAAGGAAAACTATTCATGACTTTAGGGCTAAAAACTTATGACAATTAATTGCAAAGGGCAACTTATTGAATTATCCTCACCAAAAGTGATGGGCATATTAAATATTACCCCAGATTCATTTTATGATGGTGGCATTCACAACAATGAAAGGGAGATCTTAAAATATGTGGAAACTATGCTGTTTGAAGGCGCTACATTTATTGATGTTGGTGCTTTTAGCTCAAAACCCAAAGCAAATTATATTAGTGAAGAAGAAGAATTAAAACGAATCATCCCCATAGTTTCTTTACTGTTGAAAGAATTTCCGGATAGTTTACTTTCTATTGATACGTTCAGAAGTCAAGTCGCGAAACAATGTATTGAAGCTGGAGCGGCTTTAATAAATGATATTTCGGCTGGCAAATTAGACGAACAAATGCTTCAAACAGTAGCAAATTTACATGTACCTTATATTATGATGCATATGAGAGGCACACCTCAAAACATGCAGCAACAAACAACTTATAACAATTTGCTAAAAGATATTTTATTTTATTTTTCAGAACGAATGGCGGCTGCCAGAGATTTAGGTATTGTGGATGTTATTGTTGATCCGGGTTTTGGATTTGCAAAAACAATGGAACAAAATTATGAGTTATTAAACCAATTAGAACTTTTTAATATACTTGAAAAACCTGTTCTGATTGGGCTTTCAAGAAAATCAATGATTTATAAAACCCTGAAAAAACCTGCACAAGAAGCACTTAACGGAACTACCGTTTTAAATACCATTGCTTTACAAAAAGGAGCTTCCATTTTGCGCGTACATGATGTTAAAGAAGCTATGGAATGCATCCAACTTGTTGAAACTTTAAACCCATAAATTATTAATGAAACCAATTTTATATTGCCTTTTGCTTGTGTTAATGCTTTCTTGCGATAATGAAAAAATCATTCAACTTCCAGAAATAAATCATTCTGATGTTTCTATGTTAAATGACGTTTCACCTGCCTATTTATTTTATGACGAAAAAAAGCCGGATAGCATTGAGCTCAATCGGAAAAATTTAATTATTACCACCAATTGGTTGGTAAATGTTGATAAACGATTAACACTGAAACAAGCACTTCCAAAAATTATGTTTTTACAGGACAAGAAGCGAAATTCGGAAATGCATAAAAATGAAAACGCCAGAAACTATTATACCAGTAATAATACCAGCATTAAAAATTTAGGTTTTATTGATTTTACTGACGTCATTTATCATCAAGAAAATTCAAACACCTATTTAACAAATTATGAAACCAATACCAATCAACTTATCAATATAAAAGTTTATGCTCATGATTCGACATCAGTATCTTTTATTTCAAAAGGAAGTTCTTTAACACATACTTCAAACCAAAAAGAATTTTTAAAGCATCTGGAGGCGAATCTTTCAAATCAAGGTGACACTATTATAGTTTCAGAATTTAAATCATCCTTATCCTTTCAAGATTACATGACTTATAAATCTTTGTTATCACAAATTGATTTTGACCATGTTAAAATTGCCAATGATGAATTCATTTTTAATTAGCATTATTTTATTAAATTTACCAAAACCCACATCCCTTGGATATTTTTAAAGATATTTTAAAATTCACAGTTGTTGATGTTATAGATGTTATTTTAGTAGCACTCCTACTCTACTACATTTATAAGCTAGTAAAAGGCACCGTTGCCATAAATATTTTTATTGGCATCATTATTATTTATTTAGCTTGGAGGCTGACAGATTTCCTAAATATGGAGTTACTTACCGGCATTTTTGGCGGTTTCATGAAAGTGGGAATCATTGCTTTAATTGTAGTATTTCAACCTGAAATAAGAAAATTTCTATTAATGGTAGGTTCTACAAATTTTAGCAGACGCCGAAACTTTTTAAAGCATCTTAATTTTTTAAAAGCTGAAACAGGGGATGAAACTGATGTTGACATTATTGTTTCTGCTTGTAATAAAATGGCAACCACTAAAACCGGTGTTTTAATTGTTTTAGAACGTAATAATAATTTAGATTTCCTGATTACCACAGGTGATGAAATGAACATTAAAGTAACGCAACCCATTCTTGAAAGCATCTTTTTTAAAAATAGCCCATTGCATGATGGCGCCATAATTGTTAAAAACAATATTATTAAAGCTACGCGTGTAATTCTACCTGTTAATAATGAAAAAAGTATTCCTCAACGTTTTGGTTTGCGTCATAGAGCCGCCATTGGAGTTACTGAAAAAACAGACGCCTTAGCACTTGTGGTGAGTGAAGAAACCGGTCACATTTCTTATTTTAAAGATGGTGAATTTATAGTGTTTAATGATACCATTGACCTTATGGAACTTATTAAAAAGGATTTGATGTAATTAAATCATTTCTCTCATTAAAAATTATAACCTATTCTAAAAGTTAACTCTGCGGTAGTGTCCCAATAATTACTAGATATACTTAAAGATTTTCCTATTCCAAAACCAGATTCAAAACTTAAATGATTATTCCATACTTTTCTATATCCAATTTTTGGTATAAAATCCAAACTTTCAATTACAGATATATTTTTAACACTAGAGAAGACAAACCAATCTGGATAGTATCTTGTTTTTAACCCTAAAAAGAAACCAGTATTATCATGTATAGGTCTATTTTTTCGAACACGTCTTTCTAAACTATAATACCAACGTGGTTCTAAAACAAAGTTTGGAATTAAGGCGAATTCTAACTTATCATTTGTAAAAATGCCCTTTCTTAAACCTAAATCAAGTCCAAATTCTCCTCGTAATGCAATTGATGATGTTAATTTAGTTTCATAATGTCCCCAAAAACCAAAAAGTCCAGTTTGCACACCAATAATTTTATCTTCTACGGAAACACTATTTCTAACTTGCCCATAATTGTTCATAAATGACAAGAAAACCAGAAAATACATTATTTTTTTCATTTTTGTTTTTTAAGTTTTTTTAAAATATCATTCTCTAATTTGTATTTCTGCATCATAGTTTAAAAAAGCTGCAAATGCTTCATCACCAATTATATCTTCTAGTTCATCTATGTCATCTATTATATTATTTGTGATTAAAACGGTTTTCTGTGTAGAAGATTTTGAATATTGATTATTACACAAATAGACCTCTTTTATCCTGTTAAATATAAACTCTTCATTTTATTCTGTTACGAGAGGCATTCATGACAAAAAAACCAACGTATTGACATATGAAGTAGCTGATTTATATGTGCTAGTTTTCAAATTAGAAACAAAAATAATAGAAAAGAACCAAACACAACGTTTAGTCCTTAACTGCAATTTTTTAGCATGTTATGCACATTATTTAGAATTTAGCTCCTAAACTTATACCGAATGAACGAAAATAAATGGATTCAGGGGTTTCATTTCCGAATACAAGTGGTTTAGATCCTGATAAATCGAAGCCATTAATATCATAAAAAATATTTAAGTTTAAATTAAAAGCATCCCTTTTCATTACAGGAAATCCAATACCAATTCTTACATTATCTCCGAAATTAAATTTATCCTTATCTACAGTGAAATTATGGGCATATTGCAAATAAGTATAAACATTATCAGAATCAACAAAGTAGTATTTTATGTTACTACCAAATTTATACATAAAAAATTTAGCACCAGATTGCTGCTGAACACCTGTTAACAACCCTAAGCTAAACTTATTAAAAAGCTGGTAGTTTAGAGCATAATATAACGCAAAAGATGTTTTAGAGGCTAAATTGATTTCAGTACCCGCATTGTTAAAAGAATAATTATACTCTATTTTGCTTGGCACTACAAAATCTAGTTCTATAGTAGAAAACCATTTGTCTTGTGAATAGCCATTTATAAAGAAAAATGACAACAATGTAATTAAAAATAATTTATTCATAGTTTTATAAGTATTAATTTTTTTCTTCTCTAATCATTCTATTGCCTTTCCAAGTGCTACCACGTCTAGCCATAGCATAAAAGTCTAGGTCATAATACGTATAGTCTCTAAAAAAATCATCTACAGGTTTTATTGAAAACTTTCCCGCAAAACTGTAATCTGTGCCTAAAACAATGGTTGATGTATTACCAAAAATATCTGTTGAAGTCGTTGTGATTGATCTAGGACCTTCAGACCAAGCGTAGCCTATTACAAAATTAGCGTCACTATTGTAAAGTGTTCTTTTTATATAGTTTGTATTTGTTTTTTTAAAGAGTTCTCCAAAATAAATGACTTCTATCTTGTCATAATCCTTTTGGTAGGTTACTGCAAATCTTTTTACCTTTCCACTATTAGCAACATTTGGTGAGTTAAGAAAATCTATCCCCATTTTATATAATTCTTTAATATTTGACTGACTTGTAATATCATCTGTAGTTATTAATCGTTTAGTCAATTAGTTCTTATAAAATCTCTA
>TARA_R110002050_G_scaffold96015_4_pt1 | contig 14524 bp, 14 predicted proteins | sample TARA_R110002050 | Tara Oceans TARA_R110002050 (sample SAMEA4396988) | marine metagenome | biome: Polar Biome; feature: [DCM] deep chlorophyll maximum layer (ENVO:01000326); material: water (ENVO:00002006), including particulate matter (ENVO:01000060) such as... | depth 25 m
GGCTGAAGCTTACAACGAAGGCGTTCATTTAGGAACTCAGGTTAAGAAAAAATAAACATGCTAACACCGACTTTCGGAGTTACATGTAATTACTGATTCTATTCAGTAGAAAAAGATTAAATAGCTCCCAATTTGGGAGCTATTTTTTTAAATACACGATTACTTTTTCAGTAGAATAATGAGCAATGGAAAAAACCCTCGAACTTTATAAACTCGGCTTGCAATCTTACCAACCTATCTGGGAATTGCAGCATAAAGTTCAGCAAAGAATTGTTACCGAGAAAAAGCTCGAGCGTGATGGGGAATTTACAGGCGAGCGGAAAAATGATGTGCTTCTTTTTGTAGAACACCCACATGTATACACCTTGGGGAAAAGCGGGGTTCAAGAACACTTACTTCGTTCTCAATTAGAACTTCAGGAATGGGATGCGGAGTTTGTAAAAATAGATCGTGGTGGAGATATTACATACCACGGACCAGGGCAAATAGTTGGCTATCCAATTTTAGACTTAGATAGACATTTCACAGATATTCATCGGTATTTGAGATCACTTGAAGAAGTGATTATTAGAGCAGTTGACGACTTTGGTGTTAAAGCCGAAAGAGTAGAAGGATTGACGGGTGTTTGGGTTGCTGGTCAAAAAATATGCGCTATGGGTATTAGATGCTCACGTTGGGTAACGATGCACGGTTTCGCTCTAAATATAAATACAGATCTTAGCTACTTTGATAACATTGTACCCTGTGGAATCTCAAATAAAGAAGTGGCTAGTTTAGAAAGTATTTTAGGAGCCAGTTTAGACCAAGAAGAAGTAATAGAGAGAGTCGTTTGTCACTTTGAGAAAGTCTTTGAAGTAAGTGCAAAACCAAGTGGCTCTGTGAGAGAACTAGAGCATAATTTTTTGTAATTTATTAGTAACAAGAATCAAAAAGAGCTCGTTAAATTTCAAAGTTTAATCAGCTACTCAAGGATTATCGAATAACTAGAAATTCATGATTAAAGAACTCCAAGTTGTAGAAAAGAAAGCAGTACAACGTCGCCCAGATTGGTTGCGTGTTAAGTTACCCTCAGGTGAAAAGTTTAAAGAAGTACTGAATACACTTAACGAGCATAAGCTGAATACGGTTTGTTCAGAAGCGCGTTGCCCAAACATGGGAGAATGCTGGGGTGCAGGGACGGCAACATTTATGATTCTTGGAGATGTTTGTACTCGTTCATGTGCATTTTGTGCTATCAAAACTGGGCGACCGCCAGCTGAGTTAGATTGGGACGAACCTCGCCGTGTAGCTGATGCTGCTGCTAAAATGAAATTAAAACACGTAGTGCTTACTTCTATCAATAGAGATGATAGAAAAGATGGTGGCGCACCAATATTTGCTGCTACACACACTGCCCTACGTGAAGCAATCCCAGGAGTAACGATTGAGTCTTTAACTCCAGATTTTCGTGGTGTTTGGGATGCTCTTCAAATAGTGTTAGATACTCCGCCAAACGTACTAAGTCATAATTTAGAGACCGTTCCAAGAAAGTATAAGCGAGTGCGACCTCAGGCTAAATATGAGCGCTCTTTGGAACTTTTACAGCGTGTTAAAGACGCGGGCATCAAATCCAAAACAGGGATTATGGTGGGATTAGGAGAAAAGAGAGAGGAAGTGATTGAGTTGATGCAAGATTGTGTTAGCTATAATGTAGACGTGCTTACAATTGGGCAATATATGCAACCGACAAAGATGCATCATCCCGTTTTAGACTGGGTTCATCCCGATCAATTTGCCGAATATAAAGAGATTGGCGAAAGGCTAGGAATTGGGCATGTAGAAAGTGGCCCGCTAGTTCGATCATCTTATCACGCAGAAAGACACGTTTAGTTTTTTTCTTTCGCTTCAGATTGTATTTTGAGGCAAAGGTAATAACATATGCTAGCAACACTTACAGTTTTATTTATAAGCTATATTTTAGGCTCCATTCCGTCCGCAATATGGGTTGGAAAGCTTACTAAGGGTATAGATATCCGTGAACATGGAAGCGGAAACGCGGGAACAACGAACACATTTAGGGTGCTCGGCTGGCCAGCAGGTAGCACCGTTTTCGCTCTCGACTTTATGAAAGGTTTTGTCGCATCCTTTTTTATAAGTGCTTACGCTTGGAGTATGTTTGACGGACCACTCTCTCCGCCGAATTGGGATGTAGATGCTTTTTTGAAAATTTCATGTGGTGTTATGGCTGTAATTGGCCATATGTTTCCAGTTTTTGCAAAATTTAAAGGTGGCAAAGGTGCTGCAACAGCTTGCGGAATGCTATTTGGTATCGAACCAATCTCTATTGGAATTGCGTTCTCTGTATTTATTCTTACAATAATATTCACACGTTACGTTTCTCTAGCATCTATATTAAGCTCATTCTTGTATCCGATAAATTTATTAGTGATGAGATTTGTTCTAGGCTACGACCGACTGGTTGATGGCAGTATGATTATTTTTGGTACTTTCATCGCTGCAGGAATTATTGTAAAACACAAAACAAACATTAAAAGGTTGCTAACGGGTACAGAAAGTAAAGTTGGTAGAAAAAAGAAAGAAACTCAGGAAGAACCTGATCCAGAAAAGGTAGAAGTATGAGAAACATAACTATTGTCGGCGCGGGAAGTTTTGGTACAGCGCTCGCTACTGTATTAGATACCGCTGGAAATAATGTGCAAATATGGGCAAGAGAAAAAGAAGTTGTAGATGGGATTAATACCAACCATAGAAATCCTGCATATCTCTCTCATGTTGAACTTCCTCACACCATAAAAGCGTATCACGATTTAGAGCAATGTCTACGCGATCAAGACATGATTGTTTTTGCGACCCCTTCACATACGTTAAGAGAAGTAGCGGCAAAGATAAAACCTTGTTTAGATGGGCATGAGATTTTAGTTACCGTTTCAAAAGGTATAGAGAATGATACTTTTAAAACGATGTCACAAATTCTTATTGAAGTAATGGAAGGCGTTACTTTTGAAGATAATATTGGCGTTTTATACGGCCCAAGTCATGCCGAAGAAGTAAGCATGCTAAAGCCAACAACCGTAGTTGCTGCTGCGTATTCAACTCGAACTGCGAGAATCATTCAGGAATCATTCTTAACCCCTATGTTTAGGGTTTATATCAACAATGATGTTATAGGTGTAGAAATTGGTGGTTCAGTAAAAAATATTATGGCCATTGCCGCTGGAGTGATAGATGGCGCAGATCTCGGTGATAATGTAAAAGCGGCACTCATTACTCGAGGACTCCATGAAATGAAAAGAATGGGCGTAATGTTAGGTGCACATACCGACACGTTTTCTGGACTTACTGGTATGGGTGATTTAATTGTTACTTGTACTTCTGAACACAGTAGAAATAGATTTGTAGGACACCAAATTGGGCTTGGAAGAAAACTAGACGAAATAATTACAAGCATGAATATGGTTGCTGAAGGGATAAAGACTACGAAATCAGTATATGATTGGTCGAAAAAGAATCAAGTTGATATGCCTATTACCGCAGCCGTTTACCGAGTATTATTTGAAGGTGTAGATCCAATAGACGCCCTAAATACACTTATGACTCGTGATCCAAAAGACGAAATTTTAATTTAATCGTAAATTTCTCTAGCGCTAAAGCTCTTAGTGCTTTATAGAAGTTTTTCAAAGTATGAAAGACGAAATAGATTTTTACTTACAACATACTGGTGACGTAAAAATCTCAAAAATGACTCGGGATGATCTAAAAAATCTTATCGCAACAGGCGAAGGTACATTTCTAGAGTTCAAGCATAAAGTGTCGTCACCCGAGAAAATAGCTCGAGAAATGTGTGCATTCGCAAACTCCAAAGGTGGAAAGATTCTAATTGGGGTTGAGGATAACGGCGACATGATTGGAATTGAGAGTTTTTTGGAAGAAGAGTTTTGGTTGAATAAAGCTGCCAAAGAAGTATGCACACCGGAATTAATATTTACTATGGAGCTACTGCATTTGGGTCAAAAAGACATCATGATAGTTGATGTTCCTGAAGCAGAGCAAAAACCAATTTTCGTAAAAGGTAAGAATAAAAGAACCGCTTTTATCCGCCATAACGATGAAAGTGTTACCGCTAGTGAGGATAAAGTAGAAATCCTTAAAAATGGAAGTTCAGAAGAAGGTATTACTTTTGAATACGGTGAAAGAGAGCAACTATTATTTAGATTTCTGAAAGAATATAGTGAGATAACAGTAGAACGATTTTCAATACTGATAAATGTAACGACCTATAGATCAAGTAGAATTCTAGTAAATTTAGCCAGCGCTGGAATACTGAACTTGTTTGAAAGAGACGGTGTTGAATACTATACATTTACACAAAAAAGTGTGTAATTTTACGCACGAATAAAATTAAACATAATTATGCAGGACGACCAACTAGACGACATTATTGCTTCACTAATTGATCTAGATGATGAAGAGGTAGCAGTTAGTAGCGAACCAGAAGAAAGGGCGCTAACGGGAAAACCTGTAACTCTTACCCAGCGTGCAGCTAAGCAGGTTAAAGAAATTATTGCGAACGAAGGTTTAGATTCAAATTTATACTTACGTGTCGCCGTTGAAGGTGGCGGTTGTTCAGGATTGAGTTACAAACTTGGCCTAGATCACAGAGTAGATGAAGATGTTGTTTTTGAAAGTTTCGGAATGGAAGTAATTGTAGCTCCGAAGCACGTAATGTATTTAGAAGGTATTGAGATTGACTATCCTGATGGATTAGATGCCCGAGGTTTTACTTTCGACAACCCAAATGCTGCCGAAAGTTGTGGCTGTGGAACATCATTCGCAATCTAAATCTAGGTTTTCATCTCTTGTGATTAAACGCACTCCACGTTTAAAACTAATATAGTACCACATCCATTCTGCAAATACTCTGAAACGGTTCCGGAAGCCAATAAGGAAAAATACGTGGATGAAACCCCAGAGAATCCATGCAAAGAATCCGCTGAATTTCAATCCTCGAATATCAGCTACAGCTTTAGCTCGCCCAATTGTAGCCATGCTTCCTTTATCGATGTAGTTGAATGGAGAACGAGGCTTACCTTTCTGTTCGTTTTTAATCAACTTGCCAACATACTTACCTTGCTGCAACGCAACTGGTGCAATTCCTGGCAGAGGGTTTCCACTTTTTCCCTCAACAAAAGCGGCATCTCCAATCACAAAAATACAATCATTTTCTAAAATGGATAAATCCTCTTTTACTTTAATTCGTCCAGCTCTGTCAGTTTCTTGATTAAGGGTTTTTAGCAAAGGAGATGCCGAGACGCCTGCTGCCCAGATTACATTTGGGGTTTCGATGAACTGATTCTGTAGTTGTACACCCGAAGCGCTAATTTCCGAAACGGGAGAGTTTAGGAGCACCTTCACTCCCATTCGTTTTAAGTCGTTTAAAGCATGTTCAGAAAGAGAGTCTGGGTATCCATTAAGTACTTTCCCAGCTGCTTCAATTAAATAAATAGTCGTTTCGTCACGATCGAAATTGCGAAAGTCTCTCATCATGTTACGCTTGGCAATTTCCGCAATAGAACCCGCCATTTCAACACCCGTAGGTCCTCCTCCAATCACAACATACGTTAGATGTGGTTCACGTTCTTTGGCAGTCGGTAATTGCTCAGCTTTTTCAAGCGAGAGTAAGATTTTCTCGCGTAATTTTAACGCGTTTGAAAGTGTTTTTAAACCCGGCGCATGCGCTTCCCAAGCTGAATTACCGAAATAATTGTATTTAGCCCCAGGTGCGAGTATTAAGTAGTCGAAAGAAATAGTGCGACCATTTTTTAGGGAAACAGAGTTTTCCGAAGAGTTGACATCAACAACTTCACCCAGTACTACTTTAATATTCTTCTGGTTCGTAAAAACCGCGCGAATCGGAGTTGCTATATCTCCTGGAGACAGGGCTGCAGTTGCTACTTGATATAAAAGTGGCTGAAATAGGTGATGATTAGTTTTGTCTATTAGCGTTACGTCAAATGTGTTTGAAGAAAGTTGTTTAGCAACAGCGATGCCGCCAAATCCGCCTCCTACAATCACTACTTTTTTAGCCATAATTAATACTCTCTTTGTTGCTGAGCTCGATTAGGTTCGTTGGTTGATGATTTGTCAGAATACTCGTCTTCTGGAATCTCAATGATAGGTGAGATGGCTTGATGAAGTTGGGATTTTGCTTTTCGTTCGAGAATTAATTGAAGTCTTTCCACTAAATCGGAAAGTCGAGCTTTCTTCTTTTTCTTTCGGTTTGTAATAAATCGTGCATAGAGCATCGATCCCGCAAAAATAACCAAAGATCCGATTATCATTGGAGGGGTATCATTTCCACCTTCTAAAAGACCCGCAGCAAACAGCATAAAAGCTCCGAAAGTAGAAGCTATAGCAGGGGCATAAAGTTTGTTATTTGTTTTCAAACTTTGCTTTATGCGAATGAGTATGGCATTTGAGCTTTCCTCAAGAATAACTTCTGGTGAACTCATAGATGCAATAAGTCGTGCTGGTCCTGAAGGCGCCGCTTTCCAGATTGTTCTATTCTTTCTATGCGAAAACTTACCTCTAGTATTAAAGTGAAATTCAATTTCCGCTTTAATTTCGTTCAAAACTTCGGGGCTTATAACATCTGGTTTTGCAAAGCCTAAAATTTCGGCATTACTAAAACCAGCATCTATAACAATGGGCTCTTCAACTGGAATCCCTTCATACTCGAGCATAGCTTCGTAAACAAAGACGCGGTCGAGGTTTAAAGAGTCGGTAATTTCAAAAAGGTTGGGATATTCCGTCTGTAAAGAAACACCTGCAGAAGCACTGGGGGCGTGACGATAGATTTTTTGGAATAGCGTGGCCCTATTTACAATTCTCTTTAATTCTTCGTCTGTAAGTTTGCCCATATTAGTTCATTTTTGCCTGTGCGTCAGTAATAAGTTCTGAGATTTCTTCTTTCGAAAATACTTCCTTCTTGTTGCAGTACTGACAAACCATTTCTTGAGAGTCTCCTTCCATTTCTTTTAAGTCATCAAAATTTAAAAGAGAAAGGGCATTTAGAAAGCGTTCACGTGAGCATCGGCAAAAGAAATCAACAAGTTGGCGAGATAGCTCTTTCACTTTTAATGGAGAAAGTGCTTTGTGCATAACGTCATCGATGTACTGCCCATCTTCAAAAAAAGTATTGATAGGTGGAAAGCCTGCCAATCGCTCTTGGAGCAAGTCTATTTGCCCATCTGGCGCGCCAGGTAAGCGTTGAAGTAAAAGTCCTCCAGCGTGTGTTACTTCCCCGTCATCATTCACGCCAACATCTAAAATTACAGCTGAAGGAATTTGTTCTGATTGAGCTAAATAGTGAGCAATATCTCCGGTAACATCACCTGTTTCAAGTTGAATAGAACTCGATCTAGGTTCAGCTTCGTTATAAAGAATTTTTGTAAAAGTGAGCACGCCTAAGCCAAGGCCATCTCCTAGCGTGGTTTCTGGATTTGTATAGTCAAGTTCTACAGCGGGATTTTGGACGTAGCCGCGTATCTCTCCGATGCTATTTGCCTCGGTAACTAAAAAACCAATCGGGCCATTTCCATCCATTCTCAACTGAATACGTTCTTCACCTTTAAGTTCGGATGCCAAAAGCATAGTTGCAGTTAAAGCTTTGCCGAGAATAACTGTATTGAGTAGTGATAGATTGTGATTCTTTCTGGCATCGTTAATAACATCGGTAGTTTTGACTACAGAAATTTTGAAATGCCCATCTTCAGTAATGCCTTTTATTAGACGGTCTTTCTGTAGAAATGCTTGCTTGTTCATGTTAATTAGGATGAATCGAGTAATGGATAAAAAAAAGCCCACTCATTTTTGTGAGCGGGCTAAAGATAAGGATTTTATTACTTCAAATTAGCGTCTATCAGTAAGGTACATTTCGCCTAAACGTCCTGAGAAATGACCTTTAGAGGAGTAGATTTTATGGATTTTGCCAACAGATGCAATTCTTTGTTCAGCTAAAATATTAGAAGCTTTGTGAGTAGGTATTTTATGCTCTTCCGCGTATTTCAAAATATTAAGGATAGTATCATAAATTTGCGCGGCTTTGTCTAAACAGCGTTGTTCGTTATAACCTTCAAGTTCGCCTGCAACATTTATCAAGCCACCAGCATTAATTACGTAATCTGGAGCGTAAATAATGCCTTTGTCTTGGAGCATCTTTCCGTGTTTGTCTTCGTCGTCTAACACATTATTAGCACCACCAGCGATAACGGGACACTTAAAAAGCTCCATGGTTTCGTCGTTAATTACGCCACCTAAAGCGCAAGGTGTGAAAATGTCGACATCAAGACCGTAAATAGCGTCTGGGGCTACCACTTCGGCACCTAGTTCGTTCGCTAGCTCGTTTGCCTTATCTTCATAAATATCAGAAATGAAAAGCTTAGCGCCCTCTTTGGCAGCGTGTCGCGCAAAATGAGAGGCTACATTGCCAGCGCCTTGCAAAGCAATTCTTTTTCCTTTTAGAGAATCACTACCAAAAGCTTTTTTTGCACAAGCTTTTGCGCCCATATATACGCCAAAACCAGTTACAGGAGATGGATTTCCACTGCCACCCATAGCCTTAGGTATTCCTGTTACAAATTTAGTCTCGCTATATACCCACTCCATGTTTTTTTCTTCCATCCCCACGTCTTCTGCGGTAATGTAGCGGCCACCAAGTCCGTCCACAAAGCGGCCAAAAGCTCTGAACAGCGCTTCCGATTTATCTTTGCGAGGGTCACCAATAATAACGGCTTTTCCACCGCCTAGATTTAGCCCCGTAATGGCGGCTTTGTAGGTCATGCCGCGAGAAAGTCGAAGAACGTCTTTAAGTGCGGCTTGCTCGCTCTCATAATTCCACATTCGAGTACCACCAAGCGCTGGGCCAAGGGTAGTGTCATGTATAGCAATAATTGCACGCAATCCAGTTTCAGGGTCAGAGCAGAGAACAACTTGTTCATGTTCTTTGGATTGAAGTGCGTTAAAAATCGGAAAATTTGGGTCGTTTGTTTTTGTATTCACAGAATCTAAAATTGACGTTTCAGTCATAACTTATTAATTATCATTAATTATAGAAAAACAGTATTGGAACCGCTTCCACAAAACTCTCATTTTAATCATCAATTTTCAAATTTAATACATCTATTTACGAACGGAAACATCTTATTATGGAATTATAGATTTAAAAAAAGCATTAAAAAATAAGGGTAACTAAGTTTATTAGCTGAATTGAGGATTTCAGGAGGCGTAAAAAATTAATTGAATTAAGTGTAAAGCAGTATTCCGCATTTTAGTTAGTAAATTGTATTTTAAAGTAATTGATGTGCAAAGCACATTGGCATGTTGGTTTGAGCGCCACAAAGCCTTTTATGTATAAAAATAAAAAAACGATAAACCATGTCTTTCCGCTGGGTATTCTCACAGCCGGGCCAGGATATCCATACGCCTGCTCTAGAGCAGAAGTTAGGTGTTCCAGCCAAGATAGCCGAGTTACTCGCTATTCGCGGCATAGATACATTTGATGATGCAAAACTCTTTTTCAGACCTACGATAGATCGACTCCACGATCCTTTTTTAATGAAGGATATGGACGTTGCTGCAGAACGGCTAGCATTAGCTATTCGTAACAGAGAAAAAGTACTTGTTTACGGCGATTATGACGTAGACGGTACCACTGCTACGTCTTGTGTTTATATCTTCTTGAAAAAATTCGGAGTTGAAGTAGATTTCTATATTCCCCACCGCTTTAAAGAAGGTTACGGTATCAATCAAGAAGGAATACAGTACGCTGTTGATATGAAAGCGAACTTAATTGTTTCGGTAGATTGCGGGATTACGGCCATTCAAGAAGCAAAAGATGCGAAAGCTAAAGGCATCGATTTAATAATTTGTGATCATCATACTGTTGGCGATGAAATTCCAGACGCAGTAGCTGTTTTAGATCCAAAACGACCAGATTGCACCTACCCTTTTGATGGGTTGTCGGGAGCAGGTGTAGGTTTTAAGTTGATACAGGGTACGTTGAAAAAGCTTGGGTTGAAGGCAAAAGAAGCGTACCACTTTCTTGATTTAGTAGCGATTTCTATAGCCTCAGATATTGTACCCATTGTTGATGAGAATAGAATTCTGATGAAGGCGGGGTTAGAAATTCTGAAAAAGAATCCAAGAATTGGAATTTCTGCGCTGTTAGATTTAATAAAAATGCCACGCGCCGATATCAATACTACAAAAATCGTGTTTTCGGTTGGTCCGAGAATTAATGCTGCTGGGCGAATGGGCGACGCCACCACGGCAGTACGTCTTATGCTTTCTGAGACTGAAGCAGAAGCGAAGGCGTGTGCATACGAGCTAGAATCGGTGAATATGCGCCGTAGGGAAACCGACAGCAAAACGATGGAAGAAGCTTTAGGTCAGATTGACCAAGACTTAGATTTAGAGCAAACTTCAACTATGGTTCTGTATAAAGAAGATTGGCACTTGGGTGTTATTGGGATTGTAGCTTCGCGTCTTGTTGATTTATATCACCGACCGGCTATAATGTTGAGTAGTGTTGAAGGTGTAATAAAAGGATCAGCTAGAAGTATTAAAGGTTTCAATATTTATGATGCTCTAAAGAAATGTGATGATCTTTTAGAGCAGTTTGGAGGGCATGAGTTTGCAGCAGGTTTAACTTTAAAAGAAGGTAAGCTTACCGAGTTTCAACGTAGGATGAATGAAATAGCCCATGTTGATCTTTCTGAGAATAGTTTTGAGGCGGAGCTATCTATTGATGCTAAATTGGATATTGAAGAGATTGACATGAAGTTTTGGAAACTTCTAGCTCAGTTCGAACCGTACGGCCCTTCAAACTTAAGGCCAATTTTTGTAAGCGAAAATGTACACGTAGTTGGAGTGCCTACCGTGGTTGGAAATGGGCACTTAAAAATGAAAATTAAGCAAGGAGATTCGGGTGTATATGATGCCATTGGCTTTAATATGCACGAATACCTCCCTTTTGTACGCAGTGGTGAATTGTTCCATATTGCGTATGTTTTAGAAGAAAATAACTGGAATGGAAGACGAACTTTGCAGATGAGACTAAAAGATATTCATCAAAATTGAATATTCAAGCATTTCTGTATTGTATGTAGTTTAGAAAGAAGCTATATTTGCCGTCCTTCTGAATGGGACTGTAGCTCAGTTGGTAGAGCAACGGACTGAAAATCCGTGTGTCGGCGGTTCAAACCCGCCCGGTCCCACAAGAACATAAAGCCTTGAGTTACATTTGTAGTTCAAGGCTTTTTTTATGGTTAAAACTCCCTATGCCTTTATATAATATCAGAGCTCTTTATCCAATAAATACCCTTTCCTGACCCACTCCAGCACTAAATTCTCGGTTATTCTAGAAAGTTGTGACGTGAAATATTCTTATTTTATAATCCATGAAAGTTTTTGAGTTTAAGTATATATTCTAATATATACTTAGATACAGATTGTTAGATTAATGAATATTCATTTGAGGTTTCTTGCAGACCTTACTTTTTACATCAGAAGCCAAAAGCTTAGTTTATTGAAGATTTTTAGATAAAACCCCTTTAGAAATTCTAATTCATGCTGATAAGCGTATAAATGATAGAAGAAGTAAAAACAAGAAATGTATTACTAACATCAGCAGGCCGAAGAACTTATTTGGTTCAGTACTTTAAGGATGCACTAAATGGTAATGGAAAAGTTTACTCCTCAAATTCAGAGTGGAGTACCGCTCTGGAAGTAGCGGATCAGGGGGTTATTAGTCCTAGAATCTACGATGAAGAATATATTCCGTTTCTAATCGAGTACTGCCAGCAAAATAACATTTCAGTTATTATTCCTCTTTTCGACATCGACTTACCTGTTTTGGCTAAGGCTAAGCATTTGTTTAAAGAACTAGGAATTTCTGTTATCGTATCCGAGTTTGAAGTAACTCAAATATGCAACGATAAATGGCAAACGTATCAGTTTCTTGTTGAAAATGGGATTAACACCCCCAAGAGCTTTATTGAGTTAGCTAAAGTAGAAACTGCGCTAAAAGAAAAAGCTATAAACTTCCCGCTAATTATAAAACCGAGATGGGGCATGGGCTCGATGTCTGTTTATAAAGTTGAAACGGAAGATGAATTGAGGGTTCTTTATAGAAAGGTTTATAGAGAAATAAGGGATAGTTATCTGCAATATGAGTCACAGTCAGACTATCACCACACTATAATTATTCAGGAATGCTTGGCTGGACAGGAGTATTGCCTAGATGTTGTCAATGATTTAGAGAAAAATTATATAACAACTTGGACAAAAAAGAAATTAGCCGAAAGAGCTGGTGAATCGGATTGTGCGATTACTGAAAAGAACGAAGCACTAGAGGTTTTGGGAGAGAAAGTGTCCATTGCATTAGGGCATATTGCGAATTTAGATGTCGATTGTTTTTTGGTAGATGAAATACCATATGTTATTGAGTTGAATTGTAGATTTGGTGGCGCGTATCCATTCAGTCACATTGCTGGGGCAAATTTACCGGCCGCAATTTTAAAATGGCTTGATAACAAAGATGGTAAAAGTGAGCTAGCTGCATACAAAGTCGGTATAAAAGGGCATAAAGATATTACGCTGATGCAAATGTTGGAAGGAAGAGCAGAGGTTTTAAATAATATTCTTGAATTGCAGATTATAAGTAGCTGATCTTAAAAGCACCATGGATACGCTTACACACTTTTAATTTTGTAGCGGAAAGAACTAGATTAGGACGTATTTGACTTTCTTTAGTAGTACAGATACATAATTTTTCTAATTTCAAACTTAACAAAAGCGCTTTTCTATGTTGATTTGAATAGATACACCGCAAAAAATTATACAACTATCCATAAGTATCTAAATACACTGAAAGAAGTGACGGAAAGAATAAATTAAATTCATACATTAAGATTTTCTAATAAAAGCCGATAAGTTTTATGAGCCTTGGGCCACAAAATTAATCAGATGGGTATGAACAGAATATTAATAGTTGAAGACGATATGCTTTTAGCACTTGTAGAAGAGCGTATTGTTAAGAAAATGGGCTATGAAGTAATAGCTAAAGCAAGCAATGCTAAAGATGCATTCCGATTTATTGATGAGTTAAAGCCAGATATCATCCTTATGGACAATCAGTTATTAGGCGAATTACACGGTTTAGACATCGTTGAAAGAATGCGCAACGAGGGTAACTTAACTCCAGTTGTATTTATTTCGGGTGAATGCAATTTAAGTCAGCAAGAACGTGCGCAAAATCTAAACTGTGTTGATTACTTGGTGAAGCCTATTTATAGTGATTCGCTTTACGAACCTTTAGAGCGCGCCGTAGATATAGCAAAAGAATTAGCGATGTACGCCGCTTAATAAGCTACATCATGTTTTAAAACGACTCTTCCAGTCTGCTTTCCCGCAAGAATTAAATCAATCTCAGTCATAAGGTCGTTTAAGCCAACTTTTTTCACCCATTCTTCAGGAAAACTCGTTTGAACTTCAGCAATGTCATTCCAAATACTGAGCCGTAAGGGCATTTTGGTTATCCCAGAATCAATTCCTAGTAAACTTAGGCCTCTCAAAATAAACGGGTAAATATTGGTGTTCAATTCGTGACCAAGTATATTACCACAGCAAGCTATAGCGCCATCGGGCTGAACTTGCGGAATGATGGCTTCTAACATCTTTCCACCTACTGTGTCAATTGCGCCAGCAAAAATGCCTGCATTAAGTAATCGATTTTTATCTGGATATACATCATCTCTATGAATGACACTAGAAGCACCAAGAGCTTCTAAAGCTTCTTGTCTGTCAAGTTTTCCAGTTGCGGCAATTACCTCAAAGCCAAGTTGTGCAAGTTGATAAACCGCCATGCATCCCACACCTCCGGTAGCTCCTGTAACCAAAATAGGACCAGAATCTGGAGTAATGAGTTCTCGTTGAAGTCGGCGTACGCCATAAGCGGCCGTGTATCCTGCGGTTCCAAAAACCATGCTTTCAAATAAAGAAAGTTCATCAGGAAGAGGAACCACCCAGCTGGCGGGAACACGAATATATTCTCCGAAGCCACCAAATGTATTCATTCCTAAATCGTAACCCGTGATAATAACTTTTTGGCCAGACTTGAATGCTCCTGAATCATCGGTTTCTATGATGCCAGCTGCATCTACTCCAGGAATAAATGGATAGTACCGAGAAACACCTTTATTACCAGATGCGGAAAGACCATCTTTATAATTGAGTGAAGAATAATGAACTCTAATCAGGACGTCATTTTCGGGTAATGACTCAATTGGAACCTCTTTTATTGATCGTGAGAATGTTCCGTCTTGGTTTTCTTCAATCCACAATGCTTTGAAATGGGTAGCCATCTTACTTTATAATCTTTTTTATGAGTCCAAGTTTTCCATCATAGGGTGCATAGCGAATTGGGACATCTGGCCAAAATGGTTTTTTCATCACGCTTTTTTGATGT
>TARA_R110002050_G_scaffold23556_2_pt1 | contig 14503 bp, 13 predicted proteins | sample TARA_R110002050 | Tara Oceans TARA_R110002050 (sample SAMEA4396988) | marine metagenome | biome: Polar Biome; feature: [DCM] deep chlorophyll maximum layer (ENVO:01000326); material: water (ENVO:00002006), including particulate matter (ENVO:01000060) such as... | depth 25 m
TATCACTTATAACGTATAGTTGTAAAGAACCTGTAGAAAACTTTATACCCCACCTAAACGGTTACTGGGAAATTGAAAAGGTTATATTAGCTTCAGGGGACGTTCATGACTATAAATACAATCCACTAGTTGATTATTTTAAACTTACAGATAGCTTAAAAGGTTATAGAAAAAAATTAAAGCCTTTATTGGATGGCACTTTTGCAGATTCTAAAGACACCGAACAATTTAATATAAAAATAGAACATGATAGTTTAAATATTTACTACAACACAAAATTTTCAAGTTGGAAAGAAACTATTTTATCTGCTTCAGACAACCAATTAAAAATAATTAACGCCAATAAAAATATTTATATATACAAACCTTACAAACCCCTAAATATAAACTAATGGCTAAACGAAACAACGAACAAATAAGCATTGCAGACGCCTTAAAAGAGTTTGTTGAAACTAATAAATTAGAAACAGGCTTAGACAAAGTAAATGTCGCTGATGCTTGGGCAAATCTTATGGGGAATGGTGTTAATAATTATACAACATCTGTTAAATTAGAGCGCAACACGTTATATGTACAATTAAGTTCTAGTGTATTACGAGAAGAATTAAGTTATGGCAAAGAAAAAATAATGACAATGCTAAACGAGGAGTTAGGAAAAGATTTAATTAAAAAACTGATTTTACGATAATTATAAATAAAAATAAAACTCAAATAATTTATTTATATTAATAATTATTATATCTTTGTTCCTTAATTTTTATAATATTTAAATACAATGAGTAAAGGTACAGTAAAATTCTTCAATGATTCTAAAGGTTTTGGATTTATCACTGAAGATGGAAACAACAAAGAACATTTTGTACACATTTCTGGATTAATCGATGAAATTCGTGAAGGTGATGCAGTAGAATTCGATTTACAAGAAGGTAAAAAAGGACTGAACGCAGTAAACGTAAAAGTAATCTAATATATACTTTAACATTTTACAAGTTAGAGCCTATCAAAATTTGATAGGCTTTTTTTTGTGAAATTTTTTTATAAAAAGAAAACCCTGCAAGATATCTTGCAGGGTTTTCTTTTACTTAATATTATTTATATTTTAAAACATCTCTCTTCCTGAGAAATGAAAAGCACTTTCTATAGCTGCATTATCATCACTATCACTGCCGTGAACTGCATTTTCACTTATTGAATTTGCAAATAATTTACGAATAGTTCCTTCAGCAGCATCTGCTGGATTTGTTGCTCCTATTAACGTTCTAAAGTCATCAACTGCATTATCCTTTTCTAAAATTGCTGCTACTATAGGGCCACGGGTCATATATTCAACCAACTCGCCAAAAAAAGGACGCTCCTTATGAATTGCATAAAACGTTTCAGCATCATGCTTGGTCATTTGTGTTAATTTCATCGCTACAATTCTAAATCCTGAGGCCGAAATTTTATCTAATATTGCACCAATGTGTCCTTTCTCAACAGCATCTGGCTTTAGCATTGTAAATGTTCTGTTTGTTGCCATTTTTTCTTTTTAAATTATTCAATCTATAATTATTTGATAAATAAATTCTCAAAAAATCATAAACTCATTTTGTAATTTTCGGTGCAAAAGTAACGTATTTCTTATTAAAAACAAGTCAATCCAATTTTAAAAAAATTGTATCTTCGCTTACTATGAATAAACAAGATATCAAAAATATTAAGCAATTATTGGCTACTCCTAAGAAAATCATAATTGTTCCACATAAAAATCCAGATGGAGATGCTATAGGCTCAACATTAGGATTATATCATTACCTATTAAAACATAAGCATCAAGCGAAAGTTATTACACCAAACGATTATCCTAATTTTTTAAAATGGATTCCAGGTGAAACCAGTATTTTAAAATATGACTCTCAAACAAAAGAATGTGATGATTTAATTGATAATGCAGATGTTATTTTTACGCTTGATTTTAATGCGCTTCATAGAACGGGACATATGGAAACCATTTTAGAAAAAAATGACGCCATTAAAATTTTAATCGATCATCATCAAGAACCTCATGATTATGCACAGTATGTGTTTTCTGATGTTAGCATGAGCTCTACCTGCCAAATGATATATCATTTTATTGATATGTTAGGAGATTTAAGTTTGATAGATGAAACTATTGCTACGTGCTTATACGTTGGTATTATGACGGATACTGGGTCTTTTAGGTTTTCTTCAACATCTAGTACAACACATAGAATCATTGCTGATCTTATTGAAAAAGGAGCTAACAATGCCGATATTCATAATCATATATATGATACCAATAGTTACCAACGATTACAACTTTTAGGTTGTGCTCTAAACAATTTAAAAGTGATACCCGAATATAGAACTGCTTACATTTCGCTATCTCAAGAAGAACTCAATAAATACAACTTTAAAAAAGGAGATACCGAAGGTGTTGTAAATTATGGGCTTTCATTAGACAATGTTGTATTAGCTGCTATTTTTATTGAAGATAAACAAGAAGGTATTATAAAAATTTCATTGCGCTCCAAAGGAAATTTCTCTGTCAATGCCCTGTCCCGATCTCATTTTGATGGTGGAGGACACATTAATGCAGCTGGTGGAAGAAGTGAATTATCATTAGATGACACAATAAAAAAATTTATTAGTATATTACCTAGCTATTCAAATGCCCTAAATTATGAATAAACTATGCACCTTTATAATTGTAATTCTAGCTCTTGTTAGCTGTAAATCTCCAGAAGCAAGAAAACCTGTTTCTGTAAAAACTGGCTCTTTTATTGATGCTTCTGTTGAACGAAACAAAAAATTAAATGCTAAAGAACATGCTAGCATTGAAAAACTACTTAAAAATAAAAATATAGATTACATCGCATCGCAAAGTGGTTTTTGGTACTATTATAATAACAAAATTGACATAGATTCATTAAAAACTCCCAACTTTGGTGATGTTGTAAATTTTAATTATGATGTAAAAACCATTAACGGGAACTTAATTTATTCCGAAGAAGACCTGAAAACACAAAATTACGCCATGGACAGGCAGGAAATATTTACCGGATTAAGAGAAGGCTTAAAGCTTATGAAACCCGGGGAGACTGTCACCTTTCTTTTCCCATCACAAAAAGCATACGGTTACTACGGTGACCAAAAAAAAATTGGAACTAACATGCCCTTGATGTGTAAAGTAACTGTAAATTCTATAACTGAAAAATAGATTAAAATAGTACATGAGTTCCTTAAAGCATATCATAAAGATTTCAGTTTTAGGCTTATTAATGTTGTTAATATCCTGTAAAGATAAATACCCAGATCTTAAAGATGGTATTTATGCCGAGTTTACAACAACAAAAGGAACTATGGTTGCCAAATTATTCTACAATAATGCGCCTTATACAGTTGCTAATTTTATCTCGTTAGCTGAAGGAACCAATACGCTTGTTGATAGTACTTATAGAAACAAGAAGTTTTATGATGGCACCATTTTTTATCGTGTTATTGATAGTTTTATGATTCAAGGAGGAGACCCTACAGGAACAGGCTCTGGAAATCCAGGATATCGATTTGATGACGAATTCAGTCCTAAATTAAAACACAGCAGACCAGGTATTTTAGGAATGGCTAATTCGGGTCCCAACACAAACGGGAGTCAGTTTTATATTACCGAAATACCCAAACCTAATTTAGACAACACACACAGCGTTTTTGGCCAGGTAATATTAGGATTAGACGTTTTAGACTCTATTTCTAATGTGAAAACTGAAAAAGATACAGACAGACCTATAGAAGATGTCGTTATAAAAAAGCTTCGTATTATCAGAAAAGGCATCAAAGCAAATGAATTTAATGCCCCTAAAGTTTTTATTAATCATTTTGCGGAATTAGAACGTCTTGAAAAAATAAAAGAAAAAAAATTAAAAGCAATAAGAGATAAATTTAAAAAACAACAAGAACAAGCGGTTACACTACCTTCGGGATTGCAGTATCTCATTACTAAAAAAGGAACAGGGGAAAAACTAACAGAAACTTCTAAAGTATTAACCGATTATGCTTTATACTTTGAAAAGGGTGAGTTAATTGAAACTAGCAAATTAGAAACAGCCAAAGCTAATGATGCTGTTAACGGTAAACGTGAAGCAGCCAACAAATATCAACCTATAGTAGCCAATTTGAGTCCAGATGCAGGAATGATCACGGGGTTTAAAGAAGGTTTACAACAATTACATGTTGGTGACAAAGCAACGCTTTTTATTCCTTACCACCTAGCTTATGGCGATTCAGGCAATAGTGCTATCCCTCCAAAATCTAATTTAATATTTGTAGTTGATATTTTAGAAATTGTAAAATGATTAACGCTTAATTAACTAAATATATTCTAAAAGTTATAGCAATCTATTATCTTTGACATTGAAAAATAAAAACCTATGTATTTCTTAAAGTTTGATTGGAATCCGTTAACTGGAATTGATATTATTGGAAATTTTAAGCTGCATTTTTACAGTGTTATGTGGATTGTTGCTTTTATGATTGGTTGGTATATTATGAAACGTATTTTTACTAAAGAAAAAGTGTCTTTAGAATATTTAGATCCGTTATTTATTTACACCGTTTTAGCAACTATGATTGGTGCTCGTTTAGGACATGTCCTATTTTACCAATCTGAATTAATAACACAAGATTTTTGGAGTATTTTTCTCCCCATTAGAACCAATCCAACATTTGAGTTCACCGGTTTTCAAGGATTAGCTAGTCATGGTGCTGCAATTGGTATTATAATAGGCATGTATTTGTACAGACGAAAATACACCTATAAATCTATGCTATGGATTTTAGATCGTGTTGTTATTTCTGTTGCCGCAGGCGCTGTGTTTATTAGAATAGGTAACTTTATTAATTCTGAAATTATTGGAAAAGTAACCGACTCAAATTTTGGAGTTCGCTTTATTCAAGACTTTTATTATAAAAGCCAAATTGTTAAGCTTACCGGTATTAAAGATGTTCAAAAAGCTTATTATGCGGTGACCGATAATCCTCAATTTCAAAATCTTTTAGATGCCGTTCCTTACAGGCATCCAGCACAATTATATGAATCGTTTTGTTACATCTTTGTATTTTTAATTCTTTGGTTCGTGTATTCTAAAACTAATTTAAAAGACCGAACTGGTTTCCTTTTTGGATTGTTCTTAATTTTACTTTGGACTGTCAGATTTTTTGTGGAATTTGTGAAAGAACCACAAGGTGATGAATATATTAACTGGTTTGGACTTAACACAGGGCAATGGTTAAGTATCCCTTTCATTATTATTGGTCTTTATTTTATGTTTATTTACAAACCAAAAAAGGCTACTAAATAAATGCTATTTAAAAACATACGTTTACTCACTTTGATTACACTAGGCATTGTTTCATTAAACACAATATCTTGTAAAAAAGAGAACAAAACTGTAAAACAGATTGATATAACTTTTAAAAAGGAAGGAGAACTTAATCTTTATAATTCTTCTAATGATTCTATAAAAAAAAGATTAGATATTGAAATTGCCGATAATGAGTATGAAACCCAAACAGGGTTGATGTATAGAAATTCCATGAAACCAAATCAAGGTATGTTGTTTATATTTGATGATGTTCAGGAACGATACTTCTACATGAAAAATACGCATATTCCCTTGGACATCATTTACATTAACCGAGACAAAAAAATAGTTAGCTTTCAAAAAAATGCTAAACCCCTTGATGAAACACCCTTACCTTCCAATGTACCTGTAAAATATGTCTTAGAAGTTAATGCAGGAAAGGCAGATACATGGTCACTTTCTGTTGGTGATAGTATTTCGTTTTCTGAAATTAAAAAGTAAGAACACCTTATTTAATTCTAATAATACCACATTATTATTCTTTAACAAACTAATTTCTTCAACATATAGTAACAGTCATTCTATTATAAAAGATTGCCTAGGTCTCGACTGTGCTCGACCTGACATGAATGTGACTATTTTTACAATCAGATTTCAAACTACATTTATTATTCGCAATAGTATAAAAAAAGCCTATCAAAATTTGATAGGCTTTCTAATAAAAAGAAAAAAGTTTGAGTTAGTTTTTCTTTCTTTTTTTATCTTCTCTAGTTAAAGTATCATACATTAATGGTGTTGCAATAAATAACGATGAATACGTTCCTACTACAATCCCTACTATTAAAGCAAACATAAATCCTCTAATAGAATCTCCACCAAATATAAAGATTGCTAACAAAACAACCAAAGTTGTAGACGATGTATTTAATGTTCTACCCAAAGTACTACTTAGAGATATGTTGACTGTTTTCTCAAAATCCCAGCTGGTATGCTCAGCTAAGTATTCACGAACCCTATCAAAAACAATTACCGTATCGTTCAATGAGTATCCAATTACCGTTAATATCGCTGCGATAAAGGCTTGGTCAATTTCCATACTAAAAGGTAAAAACTTGTAGGTTAATGAGAATACCCCTAACACAATAAATACATCATGGAATACCGCCAATACAGCTCCCAATGAAAACTGCCATTTTTTAAATCGTAATAATATATATAAGAATACAACAATTAATGATCCTAAAATAGCCCAGAAAGATGCTTTTTGAATATCATCTGCAATTGTTGGACTTACTTTATAAGACTTCATCAAACCAACAGTTTTTGTATCTGCATCACTTATAAATTCATCATAAGTCAATCCGTCTAAATACGGTTGTAATGTTTTATATAAATCTACTCGTATTTCTTCATCGACTTCCGAGCTAGTTTCATTAACTTTATATTTCGTTGTGATTTTTAATTGATTAGCGTCACCAAACGTTTTAGCATCTGCACTTCCAAAAACATCTCTTAATACCGAGGTAATTTCTGTAGCATTTACATCCTGATCAAAACGCACTTGGTAAGTTCTACCTCCAACAAAATCAACACCTTGATCTAATCCTTCTGTAAATAAAGATCCTAAACTAATTACTAAAAATGCTCCTGAAACGATATAAGCAACTTTACGTTTCTTTAAAAATTCAATATTAAGGTTTCTGAAAAGGTTTTTAGTAAGAGCTGTTGAAAACTCTAACTTACCTCCTTTATCAACATACCAATCTATTAGTAATCTTGTAATAAAAATTGCAGTAAATAAAGATGTACCAATACCAATTAATAAGGTAGTAGCAAATCCTTTAATAGGTCCTGTTCCGAAAATAAATAAGATTAAGGCTGTTAAACCAGTTGTAATATTAGCATCTAAAATAGATGACAACGCATTACTAAAACCATCTTTAATAGCTTCTTTTAAAGCTTTACCTTTGGCAATTTCTTCCCTAATACGCTCGTAGATAATTACGTTGGCATCAACGGACATACCTATTGTTAGCACGATACCAGCAATACCAGGTAATGTTAGAACAGCTCCTAATCCCGACAAAATACCAAAAATCAATAAGATGTTTAACATCATAGCTATATCAGCAAAACCACCCGCTTTACCATAGTACACAATCATCCAAATCAATACTAAAGCTAAGGCAATCATAAATGATACTTTACCACTATGAATGGCTTCTTGACCTAATGATGGCCCAACAACTTCACTAGATATAATATCTGCACGAGCAGGCAATTTACCAGCACGCAATACATTCGCTAAATCGACAGCTTCATTTAAAGTGAAATTTCCTGAAATTGATGAACTACCTCCAGCAATAGGTCCAGTAGTTACACCGGGAGCCGAATACACAACATTATCAAGAACAATGGCTATTTGAGTCCCTTGATTAAAAGCTCTCCCTGTCATTTCCTCCCATATTTTGGCTCCTTTACTGTTCATTTGCATAGACACTTCTGGTTTACCACTTGGTCCAAAAGCATTTCTGGCATCGGTAACTACAGACCCACTTAATTCAGGAATACCATCTCTATTGCCTTTTAACGCATATAAATCAACTAACTCGCCATCTTTTTCTGGTTTTCCAAACGCAAATTTAACATAACGTTCTTCTGCTGGAAGTAATTCTCTTACTTGTGGAGAGTTTAAATAATCAAGAACTTTTTGTTTGTCTTTAACATCAAACTTCGCAATTACTGGACCTCCTTGGTAACCTTGACCTTTAATTAAATCGAATAAAGGATTTACTTCAACAGCTGTTGAATCAGTAGTTGTATCTCCTAAAAGTTCATCAATTTTTGAATCTGTTGCATCTTCTTGATCATTAGATTTTACTTCTTGATTTTCAGTAGATTTCTTTACTGTCTTTTTTAAAACTTCATTAGCTTGAGCTAAAAACGAAAAGAATTGTTCTCCTTTATAAGCATCCCAAAATTCTAATTGAGCTGTACTTTGTAATAATTTTGTAGCACGCTCCACATCTTTAACCCCAGGTAATTCAACAAGAATTCTTCCTGATGTTCCTAAACGCTGAATATTTGGTGAGGTTACACCAAACTCATCGATACGTTTACGTAATACTTCAAAAGCAGAAACGATAGATTCGTCTATTTTCTTTTGAATAACTTGTTTAACCTCATCATCAGTCATACTTCCATCAATCTCACCGTCTAACGCTTTGGTGTAAAAAATATCTGGAGAGGCTAACCGTGTATCACCTTTAATCTTATCAAAAGCTGTAAAAAAGTCTTCTAAATAAGTGTTTTGACTGTTTTTTTGCATTTGAGAAGCATCATCCAACGCTTTATTAAAAACTGGATTTTTACTTTCATTGGCTAATCCTTTTAAAATATCTTTTACTGATACTTGAAGAATTACATTTATTCCTCCTTTAAGGTCTAGCCCAAGATTCATAGCTTTTTCCTTCACTTCATTATAAGTGAATTTTGCTATACCAATATTAAACACGGTATCGTTAGCAATAGACTCTAAATAATCAGACTCTTCTGCGCTTCTTAGTGCTCGGTAATCTGGAACTGTATCTGAGATTTTATTGATGGCCATCTCATTGGCATTTCTTTCTATTTGATTTGCTTTAAATGTAAAAGAGAGTTGATAAATACTCACTAAACCAAATAAAATTGCAAATAATTTTACTAATCCTTTATTTTGCATTTTCTGTTGTTTTTATATCAAACTTGTTAAATAACTGTATAGGTTATCTTAATCGTTTAGAGTTTGTTTTGTGGTTAAATTAATTTGATTTTTAAGATAAAAAATGAATTTTAATAGGAATCGTTATTGGCTATAGTTTTTTAGTTAAAGAAATAAACTTCTGATAAAACTTCAATTAAACTATACAATCCCTTTTTCATTGGGTCCTGCCCTGACTTCTGGAATACTCCGTGAAGTATTATCAATCGCAAGAGAGACATCTTTACGTACTTTAAATGCTAAACATACATTAATATGAGTATCATTAGCACCTAAATCATTTCTATAGAGGTATATTTTTGGATTATGAAATCTATCGTAATCTTGTTTAAAGTTTAAAACACACTTTCCATCTAAACCTGAGGTTGTATTATGAGTTTTATTAATTTCAAAGACATCAAGTTTGTAATTTTTTATCCTTTTATTTGAAGGAAAGTTTGAAGTATTATTATTCTCACTATGAGATGCATCTCCAATTTGAATCGCACTGTCTTCTGAAAGCATTTTTTTTATGCTCTCAACATCTTCATCACTATAGTAGGTTATTTTAAGTTGACCTGCTTTTAGCTCTTGAACTTGAACAGCATCAACACCTAAGGCTTGTAATTGCTTTTTAACAATTAGAATAGCATTTTGAGCTTCTTCAGACGTTATATCAACATCCGAAAATTTCAATACAATTTCCTGATTAGGTTCAGAAATTTGATTCTGATAAAACCCTAATAAGGTAAAGAGAATTAAAAAAGCACCAAAGTACCATGTTTTTTTCATGCGCCAAATATAAAAAATAAAGACTGTATTTCTACAGTCTTTATTTAAATATATATTTTAAATTATTGAATCTTACAACTCTAATAACTCATTTACTTTTTTAACGGCTTCTGCGCTAGAAATCATATTGTCTTTTTCAGCTTGGTTAAGCTCGATATTCACGATTTTTTCAATACCATTTTTACCTAAAATTACTGGTACTCCAAGACTAATATCATTTAAACCATATTCACCTTCTAACATTACTGAGCATGGGAACATTTTCTTTTGATCGCAAGCAATAGCCTGAACTAAAGCAGACACTGCTGCTCCCGGCGCATACCATGCAGAGGTTCCTAATAATTTTGTAAGTGTTGCGCCTCCAACTTTAGTATCTTCTTTTACAGCATCTAATCTATCTTCAGATAAAAATTCTGAAACTGGCACTCCATTTCTTGTTGCTAAACGTGTTAATGGAATCATTCCTGTATCACTATGTCCACCTAAAACCATTCCATCTACATCACTTATTGGACTTTCTAAAGCCTCAGCTAATCTGTATTTAAAACGAGCAGAATCTAATGCTCCACCCATCCCTATAATTTTATGTTTTGGTAAACTTGTTGATTTGTGAACTAAGTATGCCATAGTATCCATTGGATTACTCACCACAATCATAATGGTATTTGGAGAATGTTCTATTAAATTAGACGATACTGTTTTTACAATACCTGCATTAATACCTATTAACTCTTCGCGAGTCATTCCTGGTTTACGAGGAATTCCAGAGGTAATAACACAAACATCACTATTTGCAGTTTTACTATAGTCATTAGTGACTCCTGTTATTTTTGTATCGAACCCGTTTAAAGATGCTGTTTGCATTAAATCCATAGCTTTACCTTCTGCATAGCCTTCTTTAATGTCCAATAAAACTACTTCTGAAGCGAAATCTTTAATTGCAATATATTCTGCACAACTTGCGCCAACTGCTCCTGCACCTACTACTGTTACTTTCATGTCTTAATTTTTAATAATTTTTATTATATAATTTGTTTTAATATTTTTTCGTTCCAAAATTTAAATCATGTAAATTTTATAATTTAAAAAGGTTTATTTACATGATTAAAATCATGTAAAATTACAAATTTAAAAACTCTTAATAAAAAAAGTGCAAGATTAAATCTTGCACTTTTCACGACTAATTCAAATAATAAAATTTAACTAAAACTAAACAAACATATCTTTTTAAAAGTTTTCACTTTTACAATATTTTTTTATCTAAAACTAAACGCTATACCTGCAGAAACAGTATTATATTTTTGCAATGTATAGTCTCCAAAAATTTTGAAAATACCTAAGTTTAATCTTGCACCCAACGTGGTTCTTACTCCATTGGCATCAAAATTAAGGTTTACAGGGTCTGTAACAGATTCGTTGGCACTACCTACTGTATTTCCATTACTGTCTTCAACATCATAAGTAATATCATAATCTCCCTTTATCTTCAAAGAAGATTTTCCATGGTTATATCCAACACCTGCATATAATGTTATTATTGGAAAATCTAACGAACCCAATGCTTGAAGCGTCCATGTATTCATTTTAAAAGCACCTTTACCATTGGTAATTGTAATTTCATCATTAGGATTATCGTCATTAATGTTATAAGTCACATCCATAGTAGTAAATGCTGCCAGAACTGAAACGTTTAAAGGTAATTTATCAAGCGGTCCAAAATAGTGCATTAAATCGTGCTGTAATCCAACGCCTATTAAGTTTGCTTCTACATCATTATTAAAATTTAATGTAGGCACATATCTTACTTTAATATCAGTGTGAAAAGGCAATCCAAAACCTAACTGCACCATGGGGGCTGGAACAATATTTCCTGGTAAATCGCCACCAACACCACCTGGCATGTTAAAACTTGCAACTTTATAGGTGTTTCCATTATATGGAACACGAACATCAATGGTAGTTTCTGTTTCATCACTGCTTATAACAGTTGGCAATGAGGTCTCTCCATTAGGAAGCGTTGAATATGTGTAATCACTTTGAATAAATTGAAATACTTCATCTGCTTTAGGAACAAATGAGCCATTCGCCTCAATGGTTAAATCGAAACCAAATTTCTTATGTGTTTTTGCAGTTGTGTACCATCCACCATTCATACTGTACATTAAGCCATTCATGACTGGTCGTATATAATTTTCAGTGAGTTTGCTGGCATCATCTGCAGCGAGTATAATGTCTCCTAAATCTTGAGCTCTTGATACCTGCGTTACTATGAAAATAAACAAAAGTAGGGTTATCTTTTTCATTTTTGATAAATTTGGAATAACAAATGTATGAAAATATTTTAATATATCACATTTTATCGATAAAAAAATACATTTAAACTGATATTTGTTTTTGAAGCATAAAAAAACACCCTTGATTTTAAAACAAAATCAAGGGTATTTAGTACTAACTTTATTTTCTATCTACGCATCAATATTTGCATAAACCGCATTTTTCTCTATAAATTCTCTACGTGGCGGAACGTCATCACCCATAAGCATTGAGAAAATTCTATCGGCTTCAGACCCGTTATCTATCTGAACTTGTCTTAAAATTCTAAACTCAGGATTCATAGTTGTATCCCAGAGTTGTTCTGCATTCATTTCCCCAAGACCTTTGTAACGTTGAATACCAGCTGTTCCTCCCATACTTTCAACAACTTCATCACGCTCTTTTTCTGACCATGCATATTGTTTTTTAGCTCCTTTTTTAACTAAATATAATGGAGGTGTTGCAATATAGATGTGTCCGCCTTCAATAAGCTCTCTCATATATCTAAAGAAAAATGTTAAAATAAGTGTCGCAATATGACTACCATCAATATCGGCATCACACATAATCACCACTTTATGATAACGTAATTTTGATAGGTTTAATGCTTTACTATCGTCTTCAGTTCCAATTGTTACACCAAGTGCTGTAAAAATATTTTTAATCTCCTCATTTTCAAAAACCTTATGCACCATTGCTTTTTCAACATTAAGAATTTTACCTCTTAACGGTAGAATAGCTTGAAACGCTCTATCTCTTCCTTGTTTTGCTGTTCCACCCGCAGAATCTCCCTCAACAAGAAAGACTTCACATTTTGTTGGGTCTTGCTCTGAGCAATCACTTAGTTTACCAGGTAAACCACCAATACTCATTACAGTTTTACGCTGAACCATCTCACGTGCTTTTTGAGCGGCATGTCTTGCTTGGGCAGCTAGAATTACTTTTTGAACAATAATTTTGGCGTCATCTGGATGTTCTTCAAGATAATCTGATAACATTTCTGAAACAGCCTGACTAACTGATGCTGATACTTCTCTGTTTCCAAGCTTTGTTTTAGTTTGACCTTCAAATTGAGGCTCTTGAACTTTTACCGAAATAATAGCCGTTAACCCTTCACGAAAATCATCTCCTGCAATGTCAAACTTTAACTTATCTGTTAAGCCAGAACTATCTGCATATTTTTTCAACGTCATGGTTAAACCACGTCTAAAACCAGATAGGTGTGTTCCTCCTTCGTGTGTATTAATGTTATTGACATATGAATGCAAATTTTCAGCATACGATGTATTATAAATCATAGCGACTTCTACAGGTACGCCATTTTTTTCTCCTTCAAAAGAAATAACTTCTCTCATTAAAGGTTCACGATTACCATCTAAAAACCTAATAAATTCTGGCAACCCTTCATCTGAATGAAATGTTTCACCTTCAAATTCTCCATTTTCCTTTTTATAACGTCTATCAGTTAATTTAATGGTGATTCCTTTATTTAAAAACGATAGTTCACGCATTCTACTAGCTAACGTATCATAACTATACTCAACAGTTTGTGTGAAAATAGTCTGATCTGGAGTAAATGTAACTACCGTTCCTCTTTTATCTGTATCTCCAACAGCTTTAACTGGATACATGGCTTTACCACGCTCATATTCCTGCTCCCAAATTTTTCCATCTCTATAAACGGTTGCTTTTAAATGTTGTGATAACGCATTTACACAACTTACACCAACCCCGTGTAATCCACCAGATACCTTATAAGAATCTTTATCGAATTTTCCTCCTGCTCCAATTTTGGTCATTACAACTTCTAAAGCTGATATGCCTTCTTTTTTATGCATATCAACAGGAATACCACGACCGTTATCTTCAGTAGTGATAGAATTATCTTCATTTATAATTACTCCAATTGTATCACAATGTCCAGCCAGCGCCTCATCAATAGAGTTATCAACCACCTCATAGACTAAATGATGCAACCCTCTTACTCCAACATCACCAATATACATAGATGGACGCATACGTACATGTTCCATTCCTTCTAAAGCCTGAATATTGTCTGCTGAATAATCTTGTTTTTTAATTTCGTCGCTCATATTTAAAATACTTTTATTTTGATTTCATTCCATAAAAAAATGATGCGATTGGCACCATTTTAGGATACTTACAAATATACTCAAATATCACTTTTTCTAAAAGCATTTTATCGATTATAACAATAAATTATCAACATTTGTTAATTACTCAAAAGTGTCTTAAATCGTCTAAAAACTGCCTTAAAATCAATTTCGGAATTTTTTTT
>TARA_R110002050_G_C8961761_1_pt1 | contig 14496 bp, 19 predicted proteins | sample TARA_R110002050 | Tara Oceans TARA_R110002050 (sample SAMEA4396988) | marine metagenome | biome: Polar Biome; feature: [DCM] deep chlorophyll maximum layer (ENVO:01000326); material: water (ENVO:00002006), including particulate matter (ENVO:01000060) such as... | depth 25 m
AAAAAAAAATTATCTCTTGATACTTTGGTTAGAGATGTGGACATTAACGCTATGATTAAATTGCTTCTACCGCTAGTGCTTTTGTGCCTATCACTGACCTCTTGCGAGCAATCACCAAACGATATTACTGATTTGCTGCAAGCAGCTGAGCTGGGAGACGCGAAAGCTCAAAGCAACTTAGGGGTTGCTTATTATTATGGCGAGGGCGTTGCTGAGAATACTGTTGAGGCTGTGAAATGGTGGCGCCAAGCCGCTGAACAGGGGTACGCTAAGGCTCAATACAACCTCGGGGAATTGTATTATTATGGCGGAGTCGTCCCCGAGGATGACGCTGAAGCCTTAAAGTGGTATGGTAAGGCTGCTGAGCAGGGCTACGTGAATGCTCAATTCGCTCTAGGGGTAATGTACGATAACGGCGAAGGCGTCCCCGAGGATGATACTGAGGCCGTGAAATGGTACCGTAAGGCTGCTAATCAGGGAGACGCTTCCGCTCAACACAGCTTAGGGTTTATGTATGAATATGGCGAAGGAGTCGCTGAAGATTATGTAGAAGCAGTAAAATGGTATTGTAAGGCCGCTGATCAGGGATACGCTGATGCTCAATACAGCTTAGGGGTAATGTATGCTGACGGCGAAGGTGTAGCGGAAGATGACGCAGCGGCTGTGAAATGGTTTCAAAAGGCAGCTTATCAGGGAGACGCTATGGCACAATTTAGCCTTGGGGTGATGTATGCTGACGGCGAAGGCGTTGTAGAGGATTACACCGAGGCTGTGAAATGGTTCAGTAAGGCCGCTGAGCAGGGATACGCTGAGGCTCAAGTCAACTTAGCGGTAATGTATTCTGCTGCAGGGGATTACGTCACGTCTTATAAGTGGCTCAATATTGCGGCTGCGCAAGGAAATGAGCGTGCCAAGAAGGCCAAGGGCCTTATCACTGAAGAAATGGCAAAAGAGCAGATTGCCGAAGCCCAGAAGCTATCCCGTGAATGGCTGGCGAAGCGCTCGAAATAACAGTGAATGAAGCTCACTACCTTCCTCTTCCTACTTGCATCTACGACCGCCTCAGCGCTGCCTGAGTCTTACTACCAAGACATCTTTGCCGCACAAGTCGGCGGACGGACAGAGGTCACTGCGGGTGACGGCACTCGCTGCGATATCCTCACTGACTCCTATGCCATCGAGGTGGACTTCGCCCGCAAATGGGGCGAGGCCATCGGGCAGAGCCTGAACTACGGCTTTCAATTCAACAGACAGGCTGGAATCGTCTTAATCCTCGAAAAGCCTTCAGATCGAAAGCACCTGATTCGAGTGAACAGTATCATCCAGCATTACGACCTGCCGATTAAGGTTTGGGAGATGCGAGCATACGAGCAAAGCAGCGCAGCTGCCGCAGATAATGCCTCGAACGTAACTGGTGACTTTTGGATTAGCAGCACAGGCAAGACACACAAGCAGGGTTGCAGGTATTACGGCCAAGGCAAAGGTCGACACGCCAAGAAGGCGTCAGGAAATGATTGCAAGATTTGCGGTGGAGCCAGATAGTCTCGCTCAGTTTTAATTAGCGTATCCCTTGGCTATGAATCTTTATATTGTGCGCTCAACCCCATTTGTTATCCGCAGACAATTATTCTGCTTAGGTCCGACTGCTGGCGCTTTGGTTTTACTGCTATGAAATCACTCTCATTTATGATAAAGAAATTCTGGTTAGTAGCTCTTATAATTGGCACAACTATTAATTTTTTGGGATGCGCTGAAAGGACTTCGAGTAATCAGACAAATGGCACCGACAAGGTTGATAACCTCAAAGTTAGTGACAGTGAAGATACTTGGTTAGATACACTGAAATTTTGTGCCTCTATTGGACTTGAGTCAGAATTTTTTCGAGATGCATCGTTTATACATACTGTAGAAGACATCGTTGAGATTTACTCCAATGGTTACGAGGTTGAGAAAAATTCGAGTGAAGCCCAATTCTGGAATGTAATTGGCTCTGCAGCCTTAAGCAATATGGTTGATTCAGCTAATCTAGGAGACTTGGAATCGCAATATCAGCTTGCTGAATACTATTGGGGAGGGGCTGACAGAATGCCTAATAGGAGGCGCAATAACGCCAAGAAGGCTATTTATTGGTATAATAAAGCGGCCGAGCAAGGATATATCCCTGCAATGTCGGACCTTTGGTTTATATACGGCTTGGCTAGGGAGCATTATCGCTATTTTGGTTCTGCCGTAGAATACGAAGAAGGGACACAGCAAGCGTATATAGATTACTTCGATCCCGAATACTGGAAAACTATACCAATGGATAAGTCACTTTCGGAGTATTGGGATGAAAATTATATAGCCGCTCTTGATAAGTTGCGTAATGATGCTGTTGAGGGATGCGAAGATTCTAGGCTCAAATTTTTCATTTTGTACTACAGTGAAGCGATCTATTTAGATGATGATGATTCACTCTTAGCTGAAAGCTGGCGGGGCCTATATTTCGATAGATTAAAATGAGTATTAGTTCAGTTAAATCATTTGCTGGTATCCTGTTGCTACCACTTAGCCTGCTAGCTACACCCCAAGAGCCAGGGCTCTACGATCCCGTAGAGTTCATTAATCAGGGCGTAAATACCTACGAGAAGTTGGACAAGGCAAAGGAGCTTACAGGCCTGCTAGAAGCCCGTATAGAGCATCTGCTGAAGCTAAAGATACAGGATGCTAAAGATAGCTACAAAGTGCTAGGCGAGGAGCGTTTTGAAGGGAAGCTCGACGAGCTTCTGGAGCTAATTAATAGCACACAAGAGACTTGGAAGGCGTATGCAGTGGCGGCTGCCTCAGAGGAGTACCACGGCGGCGGCACTGGAGCTGGGTTGAGGTATAGCTATACCTACATTGACAAGCTGATAGAGCGGATAAAGGAACTAAAGATAGTGCTCAAATGACTTTGCTGTCATTTTTTAAATGAACGAATTTATAGATTATTCACCTAGCCTGGAATCCTATTGGCGTTCAGTAATCTTGTTCGGGAAGAACTCTGCATCTTATAAATTCTCTCTTGGTAAATCGCTACTAGATTTAGTTTCAAAAGAAAAGACGTTCATTAGTCTCGAAGAATTAGCCGTTCCTTTCTCGGAACACATTTGTTCGCACCTCAACGAGAATGACCGACAAGGGAATTCCAGTAGTAGCAAATTTCTCAATGTGTGTCGTCAATACAACAATGGCTCAATTACTCAGGGCCAACTAATCGAAGATACAGCCAAACTGGGATTTCAAAACGTCATTGATTGTTTTCATAATGTTAACAACCAAGAGTTACCAGTTAGGTTCTTTATGGATGACCGAAAGACTAAAGGTGGAATCACAATAACCGATGATTTATTAAGCCTTAAGAACTCTGTTCAGCTTTCAAATCTTCCTTGCGAGGTTGAGTCGAGGTGGAAACTAGTCGAAACAGCGTGGAACCTTGGAGTAAGCCCAAACCTTCTTAATGTTCAATACGATGATAACGAATCAGAATTGTTTGTTCTTAGTAAGGACTTAAGGAGGAAGAATGTTACGTCGTGCCGAGGGGCATTGAATGGTTACCAAAAGGGTAAGTGCTTCTACTCATTCTCGGATATTTCAGCTATAACCTCTTCGGATAGTCTCTGTGACGTTGACCACTTTTTCCCACACACATTAAAGCAGTATCCTGAATTTTCTGGAATCAATCTCGATGGGGTTTGGAACCTTGTGTTGTCTAGTCGTCAATGTAACAGAGGCACGGGTGGGAAATCTGCAAAAATTCCTGTCCTAGATTTAGTCAAAAGGCTAAGTCGAAGAAATGAATTCTTAATTCATAGTCATCACCCTCTAAGGGAAACGTTAATAAATCAGACTGGTAAAACTAGCAGACAAAGAAATGCATTGCTCCAACAGATTTATCAAAAAGCAGTCGATAGACTAGTCCACACTTGGCAGCCACAATTCTCACTCGAACAAGCATTCTAATAATGAAGAACTATAATAAGCTAGTACGTGACCGAATACCTGAAATAATCGAAGCAAGTGGTCATAAATGCGAAGCACGTATTTTGTCCGACGATGAATATTTAATGGAGTTAAAGAATAAGCTCCAAGAGGAAGTAAATGAATTCTTGGAATCAGGTAGCGTCGAAGAGTTAGCTGATATCATAGAGGTAGTCCATTCTCTCTCTACTCAATCAGGAAGCAGTATTGAATCCGTGGAGAAAATGCGTTTCAATAAAGCAAATGAAAGAGGTGGCTTTAAGGATAAGATTTTCCTGAAGACAGTTGATTAAGTTTGGCTTCTTAGATATCAGGCATCAGCACTATTCCTATTTATGATAATCGACGGACACGATCTATCTAGTCTCTTTAAAGAAGTTGATGGCCTAATCAGCTTCGGTGATGACCCGAGGAAGCACGTTCCAACCAAGGGTTCAATTGTCTACACAGTCTGGGATAAAGAAGGCCGCTTCATTTATGTTGGGATCAGTGGGCTACAAAAGTCTTTGGAGAAAAGAAACCCTCAGTCTAGGATGGTCTCTCATTCATCAGGCAGGAGAAGTGGCGACCAGTTCTGTGTCTATATTCACGACTTCTTCGTGATTCCAGAGCTACTTAAGGGTGGCGGCTTTGTCCCCGAGAGGGGCGCCTTGGATAAGCTAACAAAGTCGTATATCCAAACCAACCTTTCATATAGATTCTTGGTTTTTGAATCCGACGATGGTGACGCTGTAGTTCGTGGGCTAGAGAGGCAGATACAGGCTGGAGTCTGCGGCATTAAGCCGCTGCTCAATGGTCTTTAATCGTCGTTAAGCTCAATCCCGTGATGTTTAATATGCCAATCAAAGTAATTCTTAGTCTTCTCTGCATCATAGAACTTGCAGTGCCGTCCAGCTAGGCTTTGCACGATTCGAGATAATCGTTCGGTCATAGGCGTCATCTTTAAAGGCACGAATAATCCATCTTTTACCGCAATATAGCCCTTCTCGAATAACTCATCACACCCAAGTTTACACATAGGAAAAACAACATTTAGGTCGAGTCGTTCACGTTCCGTGCAAAGTGACCTTTTCTTTATATGTGCCGTTACCAACATTGATACCGGCAGAAATTGTCCGCAACAGGCACATTCCCCCACTGAGTTATTTCCAAATAGTTGCTTCTTTAGGTATCCTTGCTCGAGCCGCTGCCAAGCAACCACCTCTCTTTCGGTTGCCTCAAGCGCAGCAATTTTCTTCTGTAGTTCGGTAAAGTCCTGCTTAGTGATTTCTTGCGTATACGTGTCGCTGAATAAATCAAACACGTGAAGCACAGATGAACTTTTATTTTCATCGAGGACATTGAACCCTTGGATGATATAATTCTTAGCATATCCTACTGCTGAATTAAATTGCTCGTAAGTGATGTCTAGACGCCTTAATTCATCTAGGAAGTAAATATATTCCCACGTCTCGTTTGATGAGTTGTAACCCCAAAGCTTAGCAGCCAGTTCCTTGTTATGCGTTTTATGAGTCGAAGTAGCCGATGCATAAATTCGCTTATTCCTCGAGAAGAGGGTAACATCGCCAGCAGAAATTCGCTTCCATTTCGTTGGATTGGAGCCGGCTGGCGTGACTCCCCAGATGAGGCATTTGCCGCTAGGGTATATTTTTCGCAACCTATCTAAGGTTGCCGAATCGATGAAGGCCGCAATGCTTTCTAGAGGCACAGCTTTGTTAATTGTGTCCTGGTAATGCTCTCTAGCATCGGAGTTACCAGACGGTTGCAATATGATCCTAGCGCTCATTTAGTTCAGTATACTTCTTTGAATTACCCTTCGAGAGCTTAACTGGATACTTTGCAGCGTTTATCGCTATCTTCTCGTTGGCAGCTTTTGCTAAATTAATATCAAGTCGGTCAGCGATACGTATTAGATATAAAAGTATATCGGCAAGTTCCTCTTCACAGTTGCTAAGTTCTTTAGCAGAAAGTTCATCATTTTCTGGTTTCCACTGGAAAATTTCAGATAACTCACCCACCTCACCAGCAAGAGCCATCGTTAGATTCTTGGCCGAATGAAACTGATTCCAATCACGTTCATTTGCAAAATCCCTCAGCTTATCAGTTAACTCCTTAATCTCGTTCATTGCACTTACAGTGAGATTCACGTTAACCACCACCTCAAGAATAATCTATTATCTGGAGTAAATACTCACCCCACGCGTCCGCTCTAGGCCTAGCAAGATACTCCTCCCAAAATCGACTCATAGTGATTAGTTAAAGACTCTTTTGGGGCCATAGGGGCGGAATCCTTGTGTACTGTCGGGGTATCTGTGGCGCTGTGGGCGGGGGTACGCTTGGCTTCGCTCTTGCTTATTTATATATACTTCAACTAATTTCTAAAAAGTTATTCACTCAGAGGTCTGGTTAGACCAATAATTAAATATTATTATTTTAATATATTATACCTATGACATACTTACTTAAACCTCTCAGATTAATAGTAGAGACTACGTTCGTTTCTTAGCGGTAAAGCACATTCGCTGATTCTAGACTCTAATCCTAAACTAATTATTCAATGCAAGAAATTTATAAGAGAGCGTTATTACTTATCCATAACATAGAAGTCTTTGGTGACGACGGTAATGGTGGCGGCGGTATAGCTATTTATTTCAATAGTATTAAAAAGAAATTTTTTGGTAGCGGTTATAAAGTCGTTGGTGCATCTGGTCAGCTATGCCTAAGTTTAGATTATGTAGAGGGGGATCTGTGTTTGAATAATATTGATTATTTTGGTTCCCAAAAAGCCTATTATGTAACGGATGAATCTTTTCTTCAGAGGTATCATTTCGATGCTTTCGGTATTGCTAAAATACTATCTGTTGCAAAAAATTCTGAGTATGCTACCGGTCAAATTAAAGATGATTTAAATCGTTTATTTAGAGAGTTTACGGATGGTGCTTTGAGGGCTAGGCGTTGATTATTTGGAAATGATCTCTGACCTTCCTTAGTAATGTGGCTCTTCGGAGTCGGCAAATGCTCCCCAATGGCTAGGGACTAAAGGAACAAAGAATCTAGCTTATTTGGATCCGTAAGCCTACCCAACCATACCCCTTTACTCTCGCCTTAAATAGAAATTCGAAGGGTTCCTAGGGACCCCTAGTCAATATCCTTGTGCAAGGACGGGGTATATGGGGATGCTGGAAGGGCTGAGGTTCGAGGGGCCTGTCTGCGAGGCCAGGTGTATGTATCACGTGCTATAGAAAAATAATTATTGCCCGTGAGCATCAGTAAGGGTCGCAAGAGATCAAGCCGTAGCATTCTTTTTGTCGGCAAGGTAAGTCCCGATAAATACTGCTATACTAGCTGCATTAACAAGAAGCCATAGCTCTCTGCCGAAGTGAAGCGGAACAATTGGATTATAGATGAAAGCTTGGATGTAGAATATCCAAAAACGTTCTTTTTTACTTTTGTAATAATTGTATCCGATGTAAGCGGAACTGCCGCATACTATTAGTCTCAGTAGATTGTAGTAGCCATATGGCATATCGCCAAAGGCGATAACTAGTAGTACAACGCTAGCAATTCTGAGCACTTTAAATGGGGTCAGGCGTTTTGATCAAAAGGTAACAAGCTCTCGCCAAGCAAATAAAGGCAGTAATGTTTGATCCTGTAATGAGCAATATAGTAAGCCCATTGCTAGTGCCATCATATGTCTGTATGAATGTACCTGCAAAAGAGGCTATGAAGCAGCACAACCATATTTTAACTGTAGTTTTGGATATGTCTAACTTCCAAAGTCTCACCATCATCCATACGGCAAAAACTAATGCTACTAGGAATCCTATTCCCATTAAGAAGACGGATGTTCCATTGGTTTGTTGATTAAATCCCTGTATGAATCCTCCAGCAAAAATTAATAGGAATCCCACAATCCATATAATTGCTAACGTTCTATTCTTCATAAATATTTCCTAAGTAGCCCATTGTATATACACAACAGATGCTGAGAATCTCACAAACACCTGCCCCCCCAAAATTGTTAATTTAACAGAAATTCAAAACTGGTTTAGCGTAAGTAACTCATCAATTAACATTAAAAAACCTCTAATGACACCAAGAGGAAAAACTATAACATCAACGACTACCCAACCCCAAGTATCACTTTTAGCGTCCACAATTATAGCCTGAATCCAGAAGACAAAAAAGGCAATATGCATTAAATTTCGCATATATTTATATGATTAGAAAAAAATATTAGTGTCAAGAAGGCAAACAGGAGGAGGGTTCGACTCATCGCACTAACCTTGGTAGCATAGGTTCCCGAAATATAACTACGTCAGCCATATAACTCAGCTTCAGAATCAGGGAGTAAGCATTCACTTCGGCATTATATACAAAGATTAAGCCCTGCATTGCCTTGCGCTTCATTTGAAACTCACGCCCTTTACGCTCCCCTTAATAAATCCTGCGAGGCAGCTGTAGCTTACCTGAGGTCGGAATCCTTGTGTACTGTCGGGGTATCTGGGGATACTGGAGGTGCTGTGGTGGTTGTAGGTGGCTCTTGAGCCTTGCAGGCTAGACTAAGGGATATGCATCAGGTGCTGTAGGAAAAATTACTGACCTCATCGTGTTCTGGAACTATCTATTTGATGAAAAATATTGCTCTGCCTGCTACGAGAATATTTAATATCCTTATGGGTTTATTTTCTTTCTTGTTTAACGGGGGTAACGTCGGTCAGATCGTTCAATCCTTGGCGTACCATCACAATCGCTTGGGCTCATTCGAGGAAGTCATTCAAGTCTATTTGTCGGACTTTAAATCTCGATCTATTGATTCCAGTAAATACGAAAAGGCTAGATTTGCAGTCGCTGCCATTGAAGATGGAAATATAATTAAGAACTACCGAAATCTCGCAGTACTAGCTTTGGTAGTCGATGCAGCGCCACCAAGTCACTATTTTGCCGAAGTGCTAGAGAATTTTGGAGAGGAACTAGAAACTCGTCTGCAGAAGCACGGCCTAAGCCAAGAGCTTGTTTCTGGCAACGCATTCAATGTCTAGCCGCTTGGAATGGCTAGGCCTAAGAATCTAATTCAAGGATGATTCAGCTTGATTCATTAGGCTGAGAGCGCAGTAAGTGACAAGAACAACTATTAAATGATATTATGAATAAAGGGGCATTATTATTCTCATTATTACACTTTATTTTCGTATGTATCGTTGCAAACGAGGAGGGCTTTTCTACCCCATTCACAATTCCAGTAATTGTAATTCTAGTAATCTCAAGCGCTACAGCTCGTCGCTTACCCCACGGCTGCCCCAACTTGTCCTTATTCGGTTTCCTGTGTAGCCTACTAATTTTTATTTTTACCTTAATATGGGCTGTAGCTATTCTGTTAGTACCGCCTTCAGTATTGGCTACGTGCTTAATTACGGCAGTGTCTATTGTATTATGTGTGTTGGTAGTAAAAGGTGTCTTTAGTAAATTTAAATCACACGAGAGAGAGGATTGGCTAATCAAAAATAAAACAAAAACTGGAATCATTGGCCTGTTAATTGTTACCATCCTCGTATTAGCCTACTTCTTTGGGAATTTATTTAAAACAGATTACGAGAGCTTGCCCTTGCAGAAGTTAGTACATCTTGCAGAGCAGGGAGACGTGAATGCTCAATATAATCTAGGAGAGTCCTATGATGACGGCCAAGGCGTCCCTGAGGACGATGTCGAGGCTGTGAAATGGTGGCGGAAGGCAGCAGAGCAAGGACACGCGAAAGCTCAATTCTCCCTAGGGATAGCGTATGCACTTGGCCAAGGCGTTCCGCGGGACTATGTCCTGTCCTATATGTGGTCTAATCTGGCGGTCGCGCAGGGCCATAAAAATGCCAATGCTGTCAAATGGCGGTTATCCAAAGAGATGACCCGCGAGCAGATTGCCGTCGCGCAGAAGCTATCTCGCGAGTGGTCGGAGAAGATCTTATGGAGGAAAGAACATTCGCCTCGACCGGGACAGTATTTTTCTGAATATGAGCTAGAGGCAGCTCGTAAAAGATTGAAGGATAGTTATAAGAAGGGTAGAAAAGTTGTTGATCCCTTTCAGCAACCTGCACGGTAGAAGTCATAGTGATTTGCAATTACACAAGCAGTTCGCTCCATCTAAGTTAGATCAGCGAGTAAATGCTATTCGTCCTAGGTGAGAGCAGGGATTTTAATTTCTGTCTTTTCCAGGACCATTTTTAAGCAGTAAATAATTTTGAGTATGAATTATCGAACAGGTGAAGTTATTATGTATTTAGTAATAATAGTATTATTTCTCTTCTTTATGGATCAATGCTTTGGGCCAATAAATTGGTCTAACCCCGATTGGTATCCCGACTACTGAGTGTTCGCGTTCGCTTTAGCCGCCTGCCCGAAGGCAGACGGCGCTGGCTAGGGAGTAATCAGTCTACTAGTTCAAACCTCCCAATCGTAGTTACTTCCAGTTTTCTGGGAATCTCTAGCTTCCTTTTCTAGAAGCCGCTGTGTGACCTCATTAGTGGTGTAGCCAGAAAACCCTGGGTTATCCGTGGGTTCCTCTTGGGTTAACCCACGTGTTAAGTTATGTTCTGTTAAGTTATCTTCCGTTTTAGTTCCCTTCAATTTTAGTTCAGTTCCGTTTTCGTTATCTTCAATATTATTACCTTCGGTAATATTGATTTCTGTATGTTCGATTGGGTTACTTTTCGTTGAGTTCTTCTTACGTCCTCCTTTCATTCCGTTCTTTCTATTGGAGATTAGCTTGGCATTGTGATCCTCCCACATAACGAGTCTGTAGCCATCCTCGTCCTTAATCATTAAACCCGAGGCTAGAAGCGAGTCCCCCAGACGAGCCGCTTCTATACCTTCATATTGGTCTGCTCCTGCCATAAGAACTAAGTCTTCCAGATCATCTGTGCCTAAATGGCCAGTATCTCGTTTCTTACTTGCAGTGATACCTTCAAGTTCGCAACCCAAGTTCACTAGGAACTCCATTGCGGCTGGATGGTTAAGTGAGCGTTTGTATTTCTTCCACTCTATGGAAGTTCTGAATGATGGTTTTATGTTCATAATAATTAAGCTGCTTTAGTTGATTGTGGTTTCTGGTTTTCACCCGAGTATGCGCAAGAATTTTCGGTATGATCGGGGGTACAAGTGATTTGAATTTGCCAACCCTTACCATCACTCAGTTCAGAGAAATTAAAGGCTTGTACGGTTAATTTATTCAATATCCTTGCGACTGACTCCTGGGCGTTTCGGGCACAGGAGAAGTAACGAGTGAATCCGAAGGAAGTGCCCTGTAGGCACTGCCTCCAGGGGGACTTGGTTTCCCAGTGTCTCTTTTGCATTAGACCAATCAGATCCTTTTGGTCGGTCTGCAGGACCCACGGTCCTTGCTTCTGGTCCCTCGGGAATAGGTATGTGCCGTAGCTCATTGTGCAACCTCCTTACCAGAGTTAGTGATATGGTTGAGCACTGCACTCGGATCGTAGAAGACTCTGCGTCCGAGCTTGTAATGCGGCAAGTTGCCTGTGGCTTTTTGCGCCATTAAAAAACGCTTTGATGGAGCGCTTTGCTTGTCGAAGATTATCTCAACCAAGCGGTTGAGGTCTACGAGCTTGTTATTGTTTTGTGATATGGGATTTTCCATACCACCAATATAGCAAGCACTTTCAATAATACCTAATATATCACCCAAATAGGCTTCACTTTCACCTGTTTGAGTCGTCTAGTCACTCAGATCCGCCTCTTGGTCACCGGAGTCTGGCACGGGTGTCGCCTTTTCGTTCCTAAATCGCTTCACGTGAAAATCTGGAATCCCACATTTTCCCCAAAAGTCTAAAATATTTTCGATGTCTTCCTGCTCGATTTCCCAGCGCTTAAATTTCTTGCGAAATGTATTCTGCCAGTTTTGCGGAGAAATCTCCATTTTTTCGAGTCCCTCTTCGAGGGGATAGATTTTAAATACGTGACCCCTCAAGTCTAGGCCTGGGGTAGACTTTCCCTGGTACTGCGTCTGCACGTAATCGATGGAATCCTTCCAAGCACGGTAGGCGCCATTAAGGTCTAGGTGACCATTCTTGAGCCTTTTAAGCTGCGCTGCTAGCATTGCTAGCTTGTAGGCATCGTCCTTGGTTTTGGAGTCAGGCTCTTCGGGTATATGGGAGTCGTTCATTCGTCTGCAATGGCGAAGAGTTGCTGTAACAAGCTAAAATCAATACCTAAAAAGTATGTCTTATAATTTTTAATGCGGTATGATTCAGTGGTAATATAAAAATGGATCCTTATCCTGTTCAAATCCCATAGTTTGATAAGTGTTACCATCCTTTTTACAATACATTGTGTCTAGGGAGTTGTACATTCTCTGATGGTACTTGTGGTCATACAGAGGGCCATTGTATTCTCTTAAGGATTCCCTTTCTATATACTCTAAAATGTGCAATTTGCTTTCTAGTATAAGCCTTTGATAATTCACATATCGTCGTTTTGCTTTAGTCGATCCAGAGTCATAAAACTTAGGTCTCCCCAAATAATTCAGTTGTCTTCTGCATTCTAGAAGCAGATCCATAATTTCTTTAATTGCTTCTTCTTGCACCGTGCCACTCATACGAATAATTCATTACTTTTAGGTCTCAGTGTCCAGAACTTTTCTGCCTGGCATCCGCCCAGAAACCAAGATAGTAATCCCTGATTATCCGTTCGCTATTACCAGTTTCAAGAGCGGTATTGCCGAAGCTTGGTGGCCTGAGCTAGTGAAATAATTCTTTGATTTCGGTTCAATTACGTGACGTCGAATAGATTCAGCAATTTGTTTTTCTGAAGTCTTTGAGAATCATATGGCGAATTTAACTATTCTGGCTGTGCCCTCTGGCGGGTGAATGTTGAAATAGCGCTTTCCTTCTCCATCCAGAACAGCCCTACGGTAGTGATCAAACAGCTCTTGGTCGCCTTGCTTATGGCCCATATTGAGGGAGGTCTCATTTGGTTTTTTATAGAGATCAAGATGGTAGCTGCCGTATGAGTCTCGCATCCCGTTGTTTTTGAGTGCAACACTGGCTATTTTATGCGCTAGCTTGCGTCTGCGATCATAGGGGCTTGAGCCATTGAAGGGAAATACTTTCCCTTCCGACTTTCTAGCAAGTCGGAGCCATTTTGCTGCATTTTGGCTAATTTCGATGTTTCGTATCCGACGTTTTTTCGCTATCTTTGAGGAAATATGCACAAACGGTTTGTCCCGATCGAGATGCACTTCGTTCCAGGTTAGATTTCTGATCTCATTTGTGCGTAATCCGCAGAACAGCCCAAGTGCAACGCAAGGAAGCCAGTCGAATAGGATAGGGTGATCCGCATTTAGGCAGGCATTGAGCAAATGATCTGCTTCCTCGACTAGGTATATTTCAGGTGGATCCTTCTCCGATTTGAGGGCAGTTTGAAAGAGGGCGTCTCTTCTGGAATGGGTCAAAGAATCGAGCGGATTGTCGATGACTAGGCCCTCATTTTTAGCAACTTTAAAGAGGTTGTTAATGTCTGTGAAGTAGTTTTGAACAGTCCTCCCATCCTGGGAAACTCCATTCAAGAAGTTCTCCATCTGTTCTACTGAGATGTCCTGAGCGGTGATGTCACCAAAGTGATCCAAGAGTAGGTTCCAGCGAGAGCGGTAGGTGCTTAAAGTGCGGCTCCTGCAACCTTTGCGCTTCTTTAGCTCCAATATGTGCTGGATGATTGGGCCTAGGGTGCTGAGCTTGGTTTTGCTCAGTCTCGGAATGGCGTACAGTGCTAGTTCCTTTAGTGATGAATTAATGCCGCTGCCCTTAAGTAGATTAATGGCCTCCTGAGCATCTAATATTTCAGCGGTGGTAATATCGCTAGCGCTGGTTCCGTGCTTAATACTGTTTTTATAAGTACTGCTGGCAAATTCTTTGGCCTCAGCTTCCGAAGGGAGTTGTTTCTGTAGATACGCTCTCCCCGTGTATCTAGACGGTATATAAACACGATATGAGGCCCCGTAATGCTTACCGGAAGTGGAGTTTTGCACCAGAGAGATTTTGATTCCGCTCTTTTTGGGGTACTCATATTTGCCTGAATCTACTTTGACTCGTACTGAACTCATTTAGCTAAACTGAGTACTATGTGGGCAGAGGCCAACATTTAATTGGAGGAATCTTGTAGGAGTTGGCTGTATTTTACTTAAAAAACTTGTAAGTGATTAATATTGATAGCTTTAAATGGTGGAGGTGGCGGGAGTCGAACCCGCGTCCCTCGTGCTTTCTTACGTGGCATAAATATCTAATGTAAAACAACTTAAGTAATAATTTTGTGATGCTAATTGCATTTTTGGTGAGCATTTTCGCGGCAATTTAGCGCGTTATATTGTAGGAATTTGGAGGAGGATGGTGATTACTTTTAAGTGAGGCTAGATGTTTGCCAAGTCACGGGGGAGGGGGTCGTAAGAGTCCCAGCGTCTGTTTTATATATATAGATCAGGGGCCCCAGAAAAAAAAA
>TARA_R110002050_G_scaffold125733_1_pt1 | contig 14496 bp, 9 predicted proteins | sample TARA_R110002050 | Tara Oceans TARA_R110002050 (sample SAMEA4396988) | marine metagenome | biome: Polar Biome; feature: [DCM] deep chlorophyll maximum layer (ENVO:01000326); material: water (ENVO:00002006), including particulate matter (ENVO:01000060) such as... | depth 25 m
TTTTTGTGTATTGGCCTTCCTTTTCTATGATTTATATTCAGTCATGTTAATGGTGCTACTTGCTAACATAATTTTAAAACATCATAACAATCTGAGCTTTAGTATACGATTTACCCTGACTTTGTTACAAAAAATTAAAAAAATTACCCTGACTTTGTTACAATAAATTGAAAGGGTTACGCTTTTACTGTTATAAATAATAGTGGAATTTTTCCTGTAAGCTCAATTTAAAAGATGGTTATCTGGCAAAATGGCCGTGGCTGTTGCAGAAATTATTTATAAGCAAGAGATGAGTTTAAGCAGGCTGTTTATGGACTTTTCAAGTAAAATTCATTATTTTTTAATTGGTCGATTTCCCTCATTATACTCATCCGTTTTCTTGGGGACGAAATTATGGTTTAAAATATCGAACAATGACATTAAAAGAGATTATGCTTATGAACAATTTAATGTCATAATTATTATTGTGGCATATTTATAGGAAATCAACTTCCAGAATATAAATCCCTCTTATTATATCTTTTCCTTTCACTTTTATTTCTGCAATATTAAAGCTAATGATTTTTAAGGTTTATACGTACACTAGCAACAGTATATTGTAGGAAATTGATAAATTTTGATTAATATTGAGCGATTCAATTGATAAAAGTTGAGTTTTACTTCAATAGATTTTTTAAAGGAATATATTAAATTTTACTTGGAAACTGGGTGATGAAGCATAAGGTAGAAGGCGATAAATTATTGGTTAAGGAGCTTATTGATGGCAATGAAAAGGCCTTTCGTAAACTCTTTGATAGCTATCGTAACGACCTCTATAAATTCAGTTTAAGTATGGTTTGTTCAGAAGAGCATGCCAAGGAAATAGTTCAGGATGTTTTTATGAAAATTTGGATCAAGCGGGGATCCTTAAATCCTGAAATGTCCTTTAAGTCCTACCTTTTTACTATTACCCGAAACAAAACCATAAAATTTCTGAAAAAGGCGGCCAATAACAGAAAGCTTAGGGAAGCGGTTTTTTATGGGAAACAAAAATTTGTCAACTCCACAGATCTTTATGTGCGGGAATTGGAGTTGGAATCCCTAAAGCAAGAGGCGTTGGACAAATTGTCGCCAAGAAGGAGGAAAATTTTCGAAATGTCCAGAAATGAAAATAAAAGCTATGAAGAAATAGCCGAAGAATTGGGTATTTCCATTAGTACGGTGCGGAATCAAATGAGTACTTCCTTAGAGATTCTTCGCGATTTTATATTAAAAAACAAAGAAATTGGGCTTGGACTTTTATTGTTTTACACAGATTGGGTTTAAGTTAAGAGTTTCATTTTAAGTGAATTAACAATGGGTTTTTGATAATTTGACACCTCTTTTTTTATCATTTACTTAAAAATAACCATAAAAAAATATAACTTCAATAGTATTCCATAAGGTCTCAAGGGTATTATATCTGTTACCATTGATATAATTATCATGAAATCATTTGAGAACAAAGAGTTGTTCAATAAATATATAAGGCGCGAGTGTTCAGAAGAAGAACTGCGGCAAATCATTACCTTTTTTAAAAAGTCCAAAGATTTTTCCAGTGTCCCTACTTATGAAGAGGTCTCAAAATTGCTGGAGGGTTATCCGGATATGGAGGAAGAAGTCGCCAATCGTATTTATAATAATATATTGGAAACGAATAAAGACGAGCATCTGCCCGTTAAGACCAAAAAGACCTATTCCATCTTGAAATATGCAGCAGCGGCAGTGGTAATCGGCATTCTTGCAACATCTTATTTTTTAAGTGACAATAGGTACAATACTCCTCAGGGGAATATTCCGAAAAATGTGGTCAACACTGTTGAACCAGGTACGGATAAAGCTACCTTGACCTTAGAGGATGGTTCAGTGGTAGCATTGCAAAAGGGGAATGCCGTCCAGACCCAAAATGCAAACAGTGATGGGGAAAAAATAGTTTACGAAGCTGTAGGGGGAAAACCAAAAGAGATAGTATACAACTATTTGACCATACCAAGGGGAGGACAATTTAATGTTGTTTTATCCGATGGCACAGAGGTTTGGTTAAATTCCGAGACCCAGTTGAAGTATCCTGTACATTTTGTGGATGGCCAGGTCCGGGAAGTGGAGCTGGTTTATGGTGAGGCCTATTTTGATGTCTCCCCAAGTACGGAGCATGGAGGTTCAAAATTCAGGGTGATGAACAAGGCCCAGGAGGTTGAAGTTTTGGGAACCGAATTTAATATAAAGGCGTACAGGGATGATACCAATGTTTATACCACCTTGGTAGAAGGCAAAGTGGTAGTGGGTAACGGGGACTTAAAACAATATTTAACACCAAACCAACAATCGCATTTAAATCTGGAGAATAATAGTATTAAAGTTACGGTTGTTGATGTAAATGTGGAGACTTCATGGAAAAATGGCATCTTCAGTTTTAAAGGTATGCCATTAAAAGATATAATGAAAGTAATATCCAGATGGTACGATGTAGATGTTGTATTTGAAAATAAGGAGTTGGAATCCATAAAATTCAAAGGAGTTTTGGATAAATATCAATCTATTGAGGAAATTCTCAATATTATGAGGTCCAGTACCATTAATAATTATGAAATAAATAATAAGACCATAATTCTTAGATAGTATAAGATGCTGTGGAGGAATTAAATATTGGTACAGGTAGACCAAATTGGAAAGACCAGAATTAACTCTAAAATAATGTAGCCTATGAAATAAAAAAAAACAAAAAAGGAGATAAAGTTTAACCGACTAAAGTATAAAGCTCTATCCCCTAGTATCATTATCAATTAATTAAAATGCTTAACTAACTAATAAGCCACCAATTTATGAAAAATAATCTTAATAGGGCCGGTTTCCCTTATGGGAAAATGCTCTTTATATTTATTATGCGTACATTCATTTTCTTATTTTGCGCTACCCTTTTTGCATTGACACCCGTAGATGTTGTCTCCCAAAATTCCAAAATAGTAATTGAAGAAGACAAGATACTAAGTGTGGACCAAGTCTTCGATCTTATTATGGAACAGACAGAATACAGGTTCTTTTATGAAGAAGGCATATTCAGGGACTATCCCAAAGTACATTTGAAAAAAGGCGTAATAAGGACGAACAAGTTGCTTAAGGAAAGCCTGTCCCAGGGCAACCTTAATATAACCGTTACAGCAAACGATGCGATACTAATAAAGGAAAATCCTCCTAAAATTATAGAAGAAGAGCAGACAGAATACCAAGTTTCCGGTACCATAACAGATCAGGACGGCCAGCCCTTACCGGGTGCGAGCGTCGTTGAGAAAGGAACCGATAACGGAACGCAATCCGATTTTGATGGGAATTTTTCAATTGAGGTAGCTAATTCAAATGCCATATTGGAGGTTTCTTATATAGGTTTTGCTAGTAAGGAAATCCCAGTAAATGGACAATCCAACTTAATTGTTGCTTTGGAGGAAAGTACGGCTGGTTTGGACGAGGTGGTTGTAATCGGGTACGGTACAGTTGTAAAAAAAGACCTTACTGGAGCAGTTGCAAGTTTTGATGAGAAAGCATACCAACGTCAGCCGGGGGCAAATGATGTTACAGAGTTGATGAAGGCTGCTTTACCGGGGTTAAATGTTGGAACAGGAACCGGTGCATCCGGAAGTTCTGGCATACTTGTAAGAGGTACTACTTCTCTTGGGGCGACCAATTCCCCACTAATAGTGTTGGATGATGTTATTTTTCAGGGAGACATTTCAAGTATCAACCCGGCGGATGTGGCCAGCGTCAACGTACTGAAGGATGCAAGTGCGGCAGCGGTTTATGGATCAAGAGCAGCAGCCGGGGTTGTTATAATTACAACTAAAAAGGGTTCGACAGACAAGCCAACGATCAACTTTAGGACCTCGGTTGGGGTAACACACGCAGGAGTAATACAAGAACTGTATGGATCCGAAAACATTTTAGATTACAGAAGGGATATTTTTGTCAGGGAAAATCCTGGGCAGCCCAATGGCTATTACCATGACCCCAATAATTTACCAAATGGGGTTACTCTAAATGACTGGTTGGAATTCGATGGTCTTGGAGGAACTTCTACGAATCCAACTGATATTTGGTTGGGACGTCTGGAAATGGAGGAAATTGAAAAAGAAAACTACCAAGCCGGGAGATCAATAGACTGGAAAGACATTGTTTTTCAAACCGGTATGAGGACAAACAATACGATCAGTGTGTCTGGCAGGACTGACAAAGTATCCTATTACGGTTCATTGGGTTATGTCAAAAACGAAGGTATCATGCGCTATCAATCATATGAAGCCCTTCGTGGTAGATTAAACTTGGAAGCAGATGTTAGTAATTCTATCACTGTGGGAGTTAACCTTCAGACCTCCAGCCAGTCCGACCCTGGTAGTATAGTACCCAAATTTTATGGAACCGATTCTTGGTCTTACGAGAGACAAAGTGTGTTTGGTTCATTGTACTATGAAGATGGAACTATCAAACATAACGTAAATGATGACCGGTTGGCCAATAATCCTCTGTTATATGAATATAGGGATAATTATGTGAAAGACCGAGAGTTGTTCACCAATATCTATGGTAGTGTAAAATTGCCTTTTGGATTTTCCTATAGGATAAACTGGTCCAATAAGTTATATGCCAATCAACAGTATCTGTTTACACCCATAATTGCAACCTTGGGAGATGGCGGAGATACGGGGTCAAGAAGGGAGCGTATGGGCAACAGATGGATGGTAGATAACATCTTGAATTGGAAAAGAACATTTGGTAATCACAGTTTTGACTTTACATTCCTTTATAATGTAGAAGAAGAAAAAACATGGGAAAGCAGACAAGAAAATTCGCTTTTTAACCCTAATGATAAATTGGGCTATCACAATTTGGGTATTGGATCTAATCCAATAATTGGCTCAAATGATACAAAATACACCGCAGATGCGATGATGGGACGGTTAAACTATAGTTTATTGGATCGGTATTATCTAACGTTTACGGTTCGTAGGGATGGTTACTCCGCATTCGGACAAGCCAATCCAAGAGCTATATTTCCAGCAGCATCCCTTGCTTGGAGAATCTCTGACGAAGCTTTTATGGCGCCAATGGATTTTCTTAATAATTTAAAATTGAGGCTATCATGGGGACAAAACGGAAATAGGGAAATTGGTATCTATTCGGCTTTAGCCCGATTAGGTGGCGGTTATTACATATATGATCAGTCTACTGTAGTAGGCGTAGAGCCTACAGACCTTGCAAATAGGGATTTGAAATGGGAAAATACGGAATCTTACAATGCAGGACTTGATTTTGGAATTATAAACTCACGTATTTCTGGGGCTATCGATGTTTACCATAGTATAACCAATGATTTGTTGCTTGAGCGTTCCTTACCGAATATTACCGGGTACGGGTCCATATTTGCTAATCTCGGTGAGGTACAAAATAGAGGTTTGGAGATATCACTAAATACCGTGAATATAGACAAAGCAGATTTTTCATGGAGCTCTGCAGTAGCTTTTGCGATGAACAGAAACAAAATCACCCATCTCTATGGGGATATAGTGGATGTTTTGGACAATGAAGGAAACGTAATTGGTCAGAAAGAAGATGATGACATAGCTAATAATTGGTATATAGGGCATGCTATTGACGAAATATTTGATTACAAAATTGATGGTGTCTGGCAGTTGGGCGAGGAAGATGAGGCAGCAGTTTATGGTCGGGAGCCAGGAGATTTTAAACTTAGGGATGTAAACGATGATGGGGTCATTGATTTTGACGACAAAGTTTTTCAGGGATATAGGGATCCTCGTCACCGATTAAGCTTCAGAAATGATATCTCCGTTAAGAATTTTGATTTTTCGGTTCTCATGAATTCTTTTTTAGGCCATAAGGGATCCAATAACGAACATTTTAATTATAGGACACAGCAGCAAAGACTTAATAAGGTGAAAACACCCTATTGGACACCTGATAATCCCACAAATGAGTGGGCGCGACTTTCTTCGATAAATTCAAGTCCAGGAACAAACTATTGGGAAAGCAAATCATTCCTAAGGGTTCAAAATATAACGTTGGGATATAATTTCCCTACAAATCTTGTGGAGAAAATCAAAGTTCAGAATTTAAGAATGTATGCCAACGTACAGAATCTGCCGGCATTTTCTGGATGGCAATATAATTGGGATGTTGAAACCAGTCAGCCCACACCTGTTATATATACGTTTGGTATTGATGTAAGCTTTTAATTTTTAACTCTTGAAATCATGAAAAAATATATATACATATTAATAATTATATCATTTATTGGATCAAGTTGCTCGGAAGATTGGTTAGATCCAGATCCCAAATCTTTTTTCTCACCCGAGAATACTTTAGTGGATAAGGCCGGGATGGATGCCGTTATCGTCATCATGAACCAAGACTTAAGGGAAGAATACACACAACCTGAAAACAATCATATTTTTGGGGAATGGAATTATTCCGATTTTACCGTACAAGGGGCTCCACCTGCAAATGCACTGCATAATCTGGAATTACAAATGACGCCTAACTCCAATGAAGATAGCGAGTGTAGGGCTTATTGGAATATTGCTTTTGGTTCTATTAAGAATGCCAATTTAATTTTGGACGGCGCTCCAGGGATAGACCTATCTCAAGGCGAGTTGAACGAGGTATTGGCCAAGGCCTATTTCCATAGGTCGTACTGGTATTACAGGTTGGTACATCAGTTTGGGGATGTACCCTTTATTGCAGAAGCCGTTAACTCGCCCAAGTTGGATTTCTTTACCCATTCCAGGGAAGCGATACTCCAACAAATCACCAAGGATTTGGAATTTGCGGTGCAGTATTTGCCTGTAGATGTACAGCCCGGCGATGTTAACCGGGCAGCAGGTTCCTTTTTGTTGACAAAGTGCTATCTGTCCATTCGTGAGTTTGACAAGGCCATTACAGAAGCTTCAAAGGTGATCAATGATCGAAAATATGCTTTAATGACAGAACGATTTGGAACTACGGAGCCGGAATTTCTTACCTTTTCATTTCTGAACCCCAATGGCTTTGATGTATTATGGGATCTGCACCAAAAAAATAACAAGAGTTTAACTGAAAATACGGAGAAGATTCTAGTGGCCCAAGATGCGTTCGGTATTTTAGGTAGTAACACGGATAATGGAGCTGCAAAAATGAGGGACACCAGTCCTGTTTGGTGGCAGGCCAGAGATCCAAATGGTGTTAGAGCCTGTACAGATTTGGATTTTCAAACAGGATTTAATATGGTTCAGCAATTGGGTAGGGGCGTAGGTCGTGTGGTCCCCTCCAAATATTTTAGGGACATGAGATGGGAAGATCCCGATGACCTAAGGTATTCGCATAATAACTGGTTTGGTATGGAAAGATATGTGTATAACGATCCTAACTCAGAGTACTATGGAGAACCATTTGACGCTGATTATGTAACCGATATTCGCCAATGGTATCCTATAGCGTACAACAAAACAGTTTATATTGATGATAGTGGTAGCGTAAAACCGGACAGAGCCGGTAGTGATGAGTATATATACCGATTGGCCGAGTTGTATTTGCTAAGGGCGGAAGCATACTGGTGGAAAGGTGATATTCCCCGTGCCACTGCCGATGTAAACGTGGTTCGGGCCCGGGCCCAGGCATCACCGGTGGATGCAGTGGATCTGGATTATATTTTTGACGAAAGGGCAAGGGAATTATATTTGGAATCACCCCGAAAAACGGAGTTGACCCGTGTGGCCTTTATAATGGCATCACTAAATAGAGATGGGTATTCACTGGATAACATGACCACCAAAAACTGGTTTTATGATCGGGTAATGCGCAGGAACCATTTCTATGTTGAAGAGATTTTACAGGGGGCCAATATTTATCGGATGTTACCGTACCATGTGTATTGGCCGATAAAGGAAGAGTACATTCGAGCCAATACTCAAGGACATATAAATCAGACACCTGGGTATCCTGGATCGGAGACAAATATTCCCCCGCTTATAGACATGAACCAAGTCAATCCGGATGGAACGGATTAAGGTCTTTATTTGTTATAATAGCGCGTCCTGATCAGGGGACGTGCTTTTTATTCATTTTTAAAGTAGAACTATCGTCAAATTAAAACTCAAAATGAAGTTGAAACTTCCTATGCATAAATTTTACATCCCTTTTTTAATGGTTTGTGCATTAACATCTTGTTTGGGAAAACATGGTAAGCTTGCTTCTGTGGACAAAAGTATCAACATTGCCCAAGGGGAAGAAGAAAATATAATCGTGCTCGAAGCACCGGATCCCTCGAATGTAACCTCTCAACGACAAATTATTTTGCCGGAGTTTGAAAAGTTTTGTCATGTTGCCGCGGATTCCGTTCATTTTCGTTGGATAGGGGCCAGCAATCGTATGTTTCCCTGGGTGGGGTCAAATGATTTAAGGTCCATATTCGAGCCTAGGTCACCGGCACCGCCAAGGATAGCAAATGCCAATAGACGTGCGCTTACCATGCTTTTCAAACTGAAAAATGGAAACTATCTTACCCTGTTGCCATTGTCAGGTGACGCAAGTGTAAGCTGGCTTGAGGTTGCTAAGGACGGTAAACTCACCGTAGATTACAGTACCCTGGGTACAGCTAAGGTTCCATTGGATGCCAAAGTGCCATTATTGGCTTGGTACGAATCGGAAAACCTCTATGAGTCCCTTGCAAAAACTTGGGAATTGGCCATAAAAGATGAGGCAGTAGGGGCTACCGCCAGCTTGCGATATTCAAAGAAATATCCGGAACCATTGGAATACCTGGGCTGGTGTACTTGGGAACAATACAAGAAAAAAATAAACGAACCCACCTTAGTAAGGGCTATTGATAATATTGGAAAATCAGAAGTACCGGTGCGTTGGTTCCTGATCGATGATGGCCATCAGGACGATAATAACCTTAAATTGCTTTCCTTTGGGCCCGACCCACAAAAATTCCCGAACGGATGGGATCCCATAGTTTCCCGAAAAACCGAGGAAGGTATTAAGTGGATGGGCATTTGGCATGGGTTCCTTTCCCATTGGCAAGGGGTCCATGTGGACCATAAAATGGAGGAGCTCTCCCCTTACCTCATGCCCAACCCCAATAGGGAGGATGGGCTTTTGCCCAAAGATGATATGGAGTCCAGTGCGGCCTTTTACGATTATCTTGTATCTAATATAAAGGACCAGGGGTTCGATTTTATGAAAACGGACAATGTTTCAAGGTCTACTGAGGAATACTATGGGAGCGAAAATGCGGTCAGGTCGCAAAGGGAAAATGTTCTGGCACTCGAAAAGGCCTGCCTTGAAGAAGGGATCGGTTTGATGAACTGTAGTGCACAAAACACGATAGATATGCTCAATGCCAGCAACAGTGCTACAATGCGTACAAGCCCCGATTACATAAAGAACGATTTAAAGACCTCCAAATCACAGATTCTACAGTCGGTTTTTAATGTGTTGTGGTTGGGGCAAACCCTATGGCCAGACCATGATATGTTTCATTCTTCCGACACCCAGGTGGGAGAAACGATGTCCGTGACCAAGGCGTTATCCGGAGGGCCGATTTACTTGTCCGACGACCCAGCGGAGTTTATGTCCGGTGTAATAGATCCATTGTGTTTTGCCAATGGTAAACTCATTCGGCCAGAGGCACCCGCTGTTCCCCTTCCAAAATCAGTCTTTAACGATGCCTTGTACGAGTCCAGTGCCGCCTACAAAACCATTGCTCCCTTAAAAAACAAATCCTGTGCCATTGTGGCCTATAATTTAAGCATTGTTACCGATGGATCTTTAAGAGGAACCATAAGCCCGGAGGATTATATGCAGGCCTCGGCCATGATCCAACCCTTTCCGGGATTTTGGGAGCTGCCCGAAGAAGGATTGGTCGTTTATGATTGGAAGGAGCAAAAAGGTCAAGTACTCGGCAATGATGGGGTCGATTTTGAAATCGACGGATTTGGCCATAAATTGTTTCTTGTAAGTCCAATAGAGAAAGGATGGGCTGTAATAGGCAGGAACGATAAATACCTAAGCCCTTCCACGGTCGATATTGTCCGATCGTCCCAAGAGGAACTCATAATCCGGATGGAAGAACCTGGCAGCATTGTACTGTATTCCGGTAATCGATCACTAAAAAGCAGTGAATTCGATTTTAAGAGTGTTGGCAATGGTTTTTATTATGGACAATATGTTGGATCTGGTCTAAATGAAATTATAATTTCAGGCAATGATAAATAGAAGAAACAAATACCATTGGCCTTTGCTCGTATTGCTTTTGTTAGTAACGCTTTCGTGCAGGGCAGAACAAATTGACCCTGTGGACACAGGGGAAAAAGAGACCAAATCCAAAGACCCGAACATTTGGATATTTCTGATGGCCGGTCAATCCAATATGGCCGGTAGGGGAGGGATAGAACCACAAGACTTGGTTTCCAATGAGCGGATCATTGCCATAAACAGCAGGAATCAATGGGTTGAGGCCAAGGAACCCTTGCATTTTTACGAGCCCAATGCTGCCGGATTGGATTGCGGGAAGAGCTTTGCCCAAGAGTTGCTGGCAAAAGTCCCAGATTCGGTCACTATTGCCCTGGTACCCTGTGCAGTAGGGGGCAGTTCGGTTTTTCAATGGGTGGACAATGAAGAACATAGAGGGGTCACTTTATTGTCCAATTTTAGTCAGAAGGTGGCTTTGGCCAAAAAGAAAGGTGCCATTAAGGGGATATTGTGGCATCAAGGGGAACGCAATGCCAATGCCGGGGACCTGCCGAATTATTCAGATGCCTTGCTCGGTCTGTTCACAAAGTTCAGAACTGCCGTTACAAATGATGATCTTCCCATTGTTATGGGAGAATTGGGCAGGTTTGCAGAGCCGGAGGAGAAAGCAGCGTATTTTGATGATATCAACACTTTGTTGCTCAAAATTGCAGAAGGGGATGATCGCTTGTTCCTTGTTTCTTCCGAAGGTCTGGATCACAAAGGGGATAATCTTCATTTTAATTCTGCCGCGCAAAGGGAACTGGGCAAGAGATATGCAGAGGTCATGATACAACAATTGATTTCTGAATAAGGGAAAGAAACACCATAAAATGATCAAAATGAACTTTATCCGTAATCCCGTGAATTGGGCATTCGCAATGTTAAGCATGCTTATGGTTCCATATGGATGGTCCCAGAAAAATTCAACCGAATCAGGGTACAAGGAACTGTTTAACGGTAAAGACCTGTCCGGATGGTATACTTATCAGCGACAACCGGAGCCAACCTCTAAAGTGGTCGGACTTAAAATGGAAGATGGTAAATATGTGGAACCCATTGGGTTGAACAAAGATCCGCTCGGGGTGTTCACCGTAATAGAATTGGATGGCGGGAAGGTCATCCGAATTTCTGGAGAAGTATTCGGGATATTGGTAACTGAAGAAGAATTTGAGGATTATCACCTTACACTGGAGTTTAAATATGGGGAGAAAAGATATCCGCCCAGGGAAAATGCCAAACGCGATAGTGGAATCCTTTATCATTCTTTTGGCAAGGAAGCCGCCCGGGGCGGTGTATGGATGAGCTCTTTGGAATGCCAGATCCAGGAGGGCGATACTGGCGATTTATGGTGTGTACAGGCTACTACGGCCAAAGTCAATGTAGAAACTGACGGGGATGGAAAATTTAAATATAATCCATCCGGGCCACTGCAAGAGTTTGACTGGAGAGGTAGTAGGTATTGCCAACGGTCATCCGATTATGAAAAACCTTATGGCGAATGGAACACTTTGGATATTTATGCCTTTGGGGATGAAAGCATTCATGTAGTGAACGGTAAAAAAAACATGCACCTGAAAGATATAAGGTATTATGAAGGTGATAAATCCACACCATTGACCAAGGGGAAGATTCAGTTACAATCGGAAGGGGCAGAGATTTTCTATAGAAATATTCGAATCGGGCCGATCAGTAAAATGCCCAATCTATAACAATAATGCATTATGAAATTGTTTAGAACACCGCTATTCCCATTCTGCATGGTCCGTGTCCTACTTCTTTCCGCTTCGTCTGCGGAAAAGAAAAAAATCGAAGAGATCGATACAGGAACAATGGAATGGGTAGCTTTGATAACCGGTTCTAAATTTTCCGGTAAAGAAGATTTCGCAAAAACGGCCGAAGATCACATTGTTTTACAGGATTACAACGACCCGGTGTGGTTCAGGAACAACTAAATTAGGCCTTTGCACACGAATGGCCCAATAGAACAATATATAGGTTAACCTTGTTCATAATACTAATTGATTTTACGATGAAAAAGACAACAAATATCCTCCTTTTTTTATTTGGTATAACTTTTTGTGGGGTGGGTTGTAACTCAAAACAGTCAAAAACTGTAAAAGAAGAAGGTCCACAAGTGCCGACCAATATCATCTTGTTGATGGGGGATGACCATGGATGGGAAGAAACGGGTTACAACCATCACCCTTTTATCCAAACCCCTGTATTGGACGACATGGCAAAAAAAGGATTGGTGTTGGATCGGTTTTATTCCGCACATCCCACATGTTCCCCAACGCGGGGCAGTATCATTACGGGTCGACATCCAAATCGATATGGCACATACACTCCGGGATGGTCCATTCGGCCAGAGGAAATTTCCGTTGCGCAATTGCTTAAAGATGCAGGTTATACAACAGCACATTTTGGCAAGTGGCATCTGGGGCCGGTAAAGAAAGAGTCGCCCACCAATCCGGGAGCTATGGGATTCGATACTTGGGCATCACATGATAATTTCTTTGAGATGGACCCGGTACTTTCCAGAAATGGAGCTCCCCCCGTTCAAATATTAGGTGAAGGCTCGGAAGTTATCATCGACGAAACCATTTCCTTTATTGATAAGGCCAAGCAGGGCGGGAAGCCTTTTTTTTCCGTAGTGTGGTTTGGCTCTCCCCACGAACCTTATGAGGCCTTACCGGAAGATTTGGCCCGCTATCAAGACCTTCCGGATAGTTTGGGCAATATCTATGTGCAAATTACGTCATTGAAAACGGGAAAACAGGTTAAAAGGCCGTTGGATTCGGTGCTCCCTGCCCGGTATGCCGAAATAACGGCGATGGATCGGGCCATAGGAAAGCTAAGGTCCTATCTGGAGAAGGAAGGAATCAAGGAAAACACCCTGATCTGGTATTGTGGCGATAACGGAATTCCTGCCAGTGGGCTGTACAACTCCCGATTAAAGGGTTTAAAGGGCACCCTATATGAAGGGGGAACAAAAGTGCCGGGAATTATTGAATGGCCCCAAGAAATAAAAAAAGAGTTTATATCCGGGTTGAATGCGGTGACTACGGATATTTTCTTAACGGTTTGTGAAGTGGCAGGCGTAGAACCCTCCGAAAGACCTTTGGACGGCATCAGTCTTATGCCCGTAATCAGGGGAAAAGCAAAGGAACGCTCAAAACCGATCCAATTTTGGAATTTTGATACGGGACATTTGGACGATAAAGACCCATACATCTCTCCTGAACTACAGGAAGGTACCACACCCTTGGCCAAGATTTCGGAAGGTAAGTTTACCCGGTCCTTTAAGAATTTCCATCATCCCAAAATCGATGAAAGGGATTATCTGGGAAACCGTTCCATACTGGACAATGAATATAAACTTATTATGGACGACCGCAGCGGGAAAGTGGTCAAAGCACTTTATAATGTGCACAAAGACCCGGGGGAAACCAAAAACCTTATTGAAGAATACCCGGACATAGCCCTCGATTTGGAGAAGCAGATGAGGGCATGGCAAGAATCCGTGTTGTTAAGCCTCACGGAGAAGGACTATGAAAAGTAAAAGAAAATAAAAATATGCTCCTTTGGGTGGGGCTGGATCTGTAGCCCCATTTGAGCAGTTGGGCAAAGCCTTTGTTCGCGTTTTCGAAGGTTGCCAGTTCCTGGTTGCTGTGAATGCAGACATCAAGGGTCACTTTACTGACATCGATGCCGATTGTTTCCATGATTTTCATAACTTTATCCTGTTTAGATGGTTACGTTGACTAAAACCTTTAGCAGGTAAATTCCTAAAATTCTATATGGTCCTTGTAACCGGGTTAGAAAAGAATGGGGACTAATACTTACCCTAGGCCGTTAACCTAGATTTGGGGTTAGTTCACCCCATTCTTTTTTGAATAGCCTAAAGTTATAAACATAATTTGTAGTTATGAGTCTCCCCGGACCCCCTCTTTTCAACGTCATCATTATCCTTTGTAGCTTGTATATCTTATTAAGCTAATCTAAAGGATTTGGGACCGACTCACCAGAAAGATTTACTATCGATATGTGGTTGAACCAACTGGTTTGGTTAATAGGAATTTGTTCCCTTACGGACCCAATTCACGAGCAGGGCTAATCTTGGTTCAGCACGCTAGGATAATTTTAGTACAATATTTACCCTGACTTTGTTACAAAAAATTTAAAAGCTCACTCCTTCAC
>TARA_R110002050_G_scaffold8313_1_pt1 | contig 14494 bp, 14 predicted proteins | sample TARA_R110002050 | Tara Oceans TARA_R110002050 (sample SAMEA4396988) | marine metagenome | biome: Polar Biome; feature: [DCM] deep chlorophyll maximum layer (ENVO:01000326); material: water (ENVO:00002006), including particulate matter (ENVO:01000060) such as... | depth 25 m
AATCTCGGTGAAAATACCGGGTCAGTTCTCAGTGACAATCAACAGCAAGCTGACCACGGATTGCGTATCGCCGCTATCGTGAACGATTTTGGCTCGATCAATATCGACGCGGCTTTGCTGGACGCTGCGGCTGACGGCGTTTTAGGCCTCAAGAACGGGTGCATTTGCTGTTCGCTTCAAGGCGATCTTTTGCGCACATTGAAAATCGTTCTTGGTCAAAGCCTTCGGCCGGAACTGATCGTGATCGAAGCCAGCGGGGTTGCTGATCCTGCTGGTGTCATTCAGTCGCTGATTGATCCGGTTCTGTGGAATCAGGCACGGCTGGAAACGGTTGTCTGCGTGATTGATGCGCCAGATGTACCCAACAGGTCGGACGATCCTTTGTGGCGGGCACAAGTCCGCGGGTCGGATTTTCTCTGTCTCGCCAAGACTGAAGGATTATCCGCTGATGCCCTTGCCTCGGTTCACTCAGCATTTGCAGTCCAGAGAAAATTTCATGTTTTTGACCTAGCGCAGCCTGTGCCGATTTCTGCGTTTATCGGAGGCGACGCGCCAGTAGCGAGGGACAGCAGCCGTCCGCCATTGCAAGATGACAGGTTTACCTATTTGGAATGGCGTCATGACGGCGCAATAGAACTTCAAAAGTTTCAGGCAGTGATGTCGCAATTGGCACCGAGCCTGTTGCGGGCCAAAGGTTTTATGACCTTCGCCAAGCAGCAAGGCCGGATGCTATTCCAACTTACCGGAACCCGCGCAACCCTGTCTCGTGCGCCCAAATCGGACGAAGACGGTTGCCAGCTTGTCTTGATCGGCGACCGCACAGTCTTTGACGCCGCCCACGCGGCGGGAGCGCTCGACGAGTTGACGCCTCGCTGAGCGGTCAAGTTAGTCCACAGTGAACATCCTCAGGTCCTCCCAAAACTGAAAGAGAAAAAGTGGCAGACCTTTAGGCGAAATGCGCTGTTGGCATTGAGGCCGCAAATGGGCTTCGCTGCTTCTGGTTACTGCGAAGCCCAATGCTCATTTACTTTGATCGGTCCCGGTTGCTACGGAGAATGACTCCGTGCTCTTCGTAGGCATCGAGCATCATCCGCACATACTCGCTTGTGCTCGTCGTGACGTGTCCCAGTCCAGGCCAGGCGAAGGGAAACGTCATACTGGTCGTGTCGATCTCCAAACTCACACCGAGCTTGTCTGCGACCGCAAGCGCGGCTTCAGGGTCTTTGTCTTCAGGCCAAAGGTCTTCGTCGAAGGTGATCCAGGCATCATTATCATCGTCGACATTGATCTCCGCCAGCATGGCTCCGAGACGCTCCCCTGGCGTGTTCGCATCTTCAAGCAGGGCGATGCGAAGTAGCAAAGAAATGCTCTGCTCATCCAGCCGTAGGGTTGGCCGAGAGTCCACCACTTCGACTTTTGGCTCTGGCGGCTTTCTGTCCATGGCATGTTCAAAGGTGGTCAGTTTCTGATCGTTGCCGTCCAGCCGCCATGGAGAGGAGGAAATATCCAAAGGTGACGCATTGCATCTTGGACAATGCCACAAATTCTTAGCGATTTGAGCCCCTGTGATTGTGCTGTCGCAATAAAGACAAAACCATTCTGCTCCGCTATCGCCATAAAGAGGATGAACGACTTCGCCTCTGGTGTTGGGCTTGGTAGAACGGCGCGGCCAATCCGAAGCGATCCCAGCGCGGGCTTTCGTGGCCTGAGTTTCGGCGACTTCAACCGCTTTACCGACAAACCCGGGATCATTGGCTGGACTGATCTTTTTGTGCGTTGTCTCGATCTCGACCACTGGCTGCGATAAATCAGCCTCGCCTATGAGAATGCGCCACCCTTCGCCTTCCATGCGAATTTCACCGAAGAATTCGAAAACCTGATAAGGGTGACCGTCTATCTCACCGACCTGGATCGGCTCTCCAACTGGCCGCGACATGCTCTGCTCAATGAAATGTGGCCCGCCCTCAAGAGAAGGGAAGTACTCGCGGACAAAAGCATCAACCTTTCCGAGTTCGTCCTCATCGGGCCTCCAGCCTTGGTCGGCCTTGACGGCAAGTGCCTTCCAATGCGGAAAGCTCAGCTTCGTCGCAATCACATTGAGAGCGTCGATGTGATTTGAACGCGAGGCATGTGCAAAGCGCTTCGCCAGAAGTTTCAGTTGGTCGATTTCATTCTTATTTATCATGGTTCAGTTCCCAAACAGGGATCCGATCAGGTGCCCGCTACTAACCAGATCCCGCAATTGGTCTGGGTTCTCATTCAATGTTGAAGTGCTGCATAGCTTTGCGTGGCGGGCACACCGGCATGCACTGAATGCCACGGATAAGTTGCCTGAGATTCCATCTCCCGTCAACAGACCCTATGCCGCCTTAAAATATGGATCCCGCCCGTCGCGGTACGGTCTGGAAGACAGGGCTTTGGCTGCGCTTGCGAATTTGGAAGCTCGACGGACTCGCACCTTGTCTCAAGTGGGCGTGCAATGACCTTGTCTTTGCAGCCAAGAACTTCGCGGCCCAAATGGTGAGATCCCAACCTTTTCAAGAATTTCAGGAAAATAATTTTCCGGAGCTTTCGACCGTTTTTCGCAAAACCAAAAACCTCAGAAAAGCAGCTGGCGAACTTCCCTGCCAGGGACTGGTTGGGAGCGACCGACCTGACAGGGAAACTCTTGCCCCATCACTGCAAGAGAGAGCAATCCTCTGTTTTCAGTCTGTTCAAGATTGTTGCTCGCGGGCCACGGCTGTGGATCGGGCGGGATTTCCCGGACCACATAACCTTGTTCGTTGGCCAGGGGCTTCTCTATGTTCTGTCCCATGACGCAAAAACACTCACATATCTCGCTTCGGCTCATACCGCTCATATAACTTGAGCCCGTCCAGCCGTGTGCAACGCGGTTGGTCTCCGAATTCCGAGAATGATGAGCGTAATTATGACTGTCGAACACCCGACCAAAGCGTTTTTCCGACTTTGCCCTGAAGTGATCTTGCTGTGTCTTGGATTGAAACGAATCCTGGCCTGGCATTCTGCGGAATCAGTCTGCCAAAAATGGATGGTGATGCTTTATCTTAGAAGCCTTCCGGCTTTGAAGCCGGTTTGCCAATGGCTGTGTTCAGAATCGGATTCGGGCGGTTCAAGTTGCGAATGGCATTGCGAAAACAAGAAGGGACTAAACTGTATTTTGTGTATTCCAGAAGTGAAAGCTGCAGTCGACTACAAGGGAGTGCGGTATTCGAATTGCGAAAAAGGACATTGGTACTTCTTTTCGCGCTATTCCACACCCACCACCATAGTCCGTTGCTAAACTTATGTAAGATCTGGTGACCACCAAAACACCTGCCTAGGTATTGGTCATCGCTTAAACGGCAAACACGAAACGAAGGAGAATTTGACCATGTAGCCCTAAAACGAAGAAAGCGATCTGCGCCAACAGATCGCCCCTCCACGGGAAGACCAAAGTCCACCCTTTCTCACCAAAACCATAGCATTTCTTCGCAACGGTTTCAAGGACGCGGTTCTTCCCGAGACATGCATCCCTTCTGTCCGGCCCTGCTTCATGGCCCATAGGACAGGTTTGCCTGACGAAGCCTGATCTGGTGATGCGGAGGCCCGCCCCAGACAGGAGATCTAAGGCAGATTTTGAGGGTAGCTCGCTTTCCAATTGTCCGGAAAGTGCCATTTGATCTCGAAAGAAAACAACTATGTCCGATCTCTCTCTCTCAGGCGGTATCCGCCTTCCCGAACCCAGCCGGGGCAACCGCAAGACGCAAGTGGGCTCCACGCAGCACTTCACCGGGGGCATTGTCTTCGGCGAGGGCCATGGGGTTCGCCATGGCCTTGAAAGCCATCTCGAGGCGAATTGCGCGATGGTGTTGGCGTATCGCCCAAACACTAAAGAAATCATCGAACAGGTTCGCTTCGAATGGTTCGATGAGTTTGGTGAATTCCACAACCACTTCATCGATTTAGTGGTTGTTCGCCAAGATCGGACCGTGACGGGATATCCGGTGCGCCCCATGAATCGTGTAAGTCAGAAGTATCTGATCGAGCTGGCGCGCATCAAAGCTCAGGCGATTTCCCAAGGCGTGCTCGATGACTTCCGTCTGTTGACGGAAGAGGACGTCTGCCCCGTCGAGCTTTTCAATGCTCGTCTGTTTCACTCGGTGCGGCGCCCGGACTGCTTCGGTGACCCTGTTGCCCAGAACGTGTTGCGGTCCATGAAAGGTGTGGTCCGTATGGGCGATCTCGTCGAGCAAACCCGCATGGAAGGTATGGGGTTTCGGGCCTTGGTGCGTCTGATCCGTTCCGGGCATCTGAAGACGCTCGGATATGAGCGCATCTCCCATGATGCGATGGTTTTCAAGGCGAAGGAGGTCTGAAGATGTCTAAGTATCGTTTCAAACATACTGGTAAGGCCAAGCTTCGTGTGAAGACTGGCGCAGATGCCGAAATCAGCAACCAGCAGTATGATCTTGCCACGCTTCTCGCGGAAGTGGCTGTCAAACGAAATCAATTGTCCGGCAAAAGCCTGCGTTCGCAGCGCCCTTATGTGGTTGCCGTAATTGACGTTGCGACAGGTGTGCTTCTCGGTCTCACTGTGGTTCAGGGCGAACAAAAGCCGTCCCTGAACGAGTTGTTGGGCCGCCCTACGTAGGCTCCACCGATAGCGAAGCCTCAGGTTTTCAATGCGGAAGACCGGAAACCTGAGGCCGCTCCAACCCCCAAAGCTACCCCACCGGCGAGGCCAAATGGCCATCGCATTCATCAGTGCTGCATCACGCAGTCCAGACCCCACGAAAGGATACACCATGGATCTCTCGTTTAGCACCGCCAACGCCCGTTATGCCTTCGGACAGTTCGACCGTGTGTCGATCGATAATCTCCCCTCCAAGTCGAAATGGAAACCGAAACCGGCTACCTTCTCCGCCGGGACGACGCGAGTGGGCTTTGTCAGCAATTCACGCACGCAGATCTCGCACGTTTCGGTCAGCAGAGCCGTATTCGGGTCGAACGCGACTACTTCAATCCGTCTGCAGCACATAAACGGCTGATGTCTACCCAGACATCGATCTCGGCTTTGACCGGGCGTCCCGGGCGCCGTCTCACCAAGAAGGATTTGTACTGTCAGGTTGCTCTGGATCTCCATGCCGAGAAATTGATGACGTTCACGGACACGTCAATGAAAGCCAATAAGGCTCTCCTTCTCGACCGCGTTATGGACATTGCACCCGATGACTTGCCCGAGCCTGGCAAGAAGTTTCGGAAGTCCGAAAACTTCGCCAAGGTTCCCTCGCCACGAACGCTGCGCCGATGGCTCGCTGGACTCAACAAGTTTGGGCTGATTGAGCATCTCGATCGGGTCTCCGCACGCGGAAACCGCGGTTCTCGTCTCTCACCAAGCGAGTACGCGCTGATGATGAAAGGGGTCCGCGGATACATGTCGCCGGACAAGCCCACAATTCAGGCGATCGCCGAGGGCGTGAAGCTTTCCTTTGAAAAAGAAAACGCGGAACGCGAAGCGCAAGGTAAGCCTAAGATGAAAGCGCCGAGCCGGGAAACCATTCGGCTTGCTGTGCGTGCCCTGGACCCGTTTCTGGTGGAATTGAAGCGCAACGGCGCTGCAGCTGCACGCAAGAAGTTTCGCCCCGTCACAACAGGTCTTTCCGTGACGCGTCCTCTGGAGCGGGTGGAGATCGATGAATGGACGGTCGATGCGCAGACTTTGTTGGTGAGCACCGACATCTATGGGCTCTTTACCGATGAGGAGAAGCATTCGCTCGGTCTGTATTTTGAAGAGCACGAAGATCCGAAGACCGGAAAGATCAAGCAGAAAAAGATGGCTCGCTGGACCCTGACCGCCGCGATCTGTTGTGCCACCCGGTGCATTGTCGGGTTGGTGCTTAGTCGCGCGCCAAACGCAGAGGCCGCAGTCCAGTTGTTGCAGATGATCACGACGGACAAGGGGGCCTGGGCAGACGCTGTGGGTGCCCATACGCCTTGGGACATGCACGGCACTCCGGAGTTGATTGTCTTTGATGGTGGCCCAGCGTTCAAATCTTTGCGGTTTCGGATGTCAGCCGAGGATCTCGGTGTGATGTGGGAAATGGCGATGAACGGCGTCCCTGAGAACCGCGGCACCATTGAGCGATTTTTCAGTACGTGCTCCGGTGACTTTGCCTCCCGCCTTTCGGGTCATACGTTCCGCGGCATTATGGAGAAAGGTGATGTGGACCCGGAAAAGCGCGCAGCATTGACCTTGGATGATCTGACTTTTGCGCTGATCCGCTGGGTTGTCGAGATCTACCACAACACTGAGCACTCCGGTCTTGACAACGAGACGCCGGTTCAGGCCTGGCGGCGCCTGAACAAGCTGCATGGCGTCACCCCGCCGCCAGACTCCGAAATGATGCGGATTTGCTTCGGGCAGGAGCGCGAGTATCGCTTGGACAAAGAAGGCATCACCGTTCTCGGTGTGACTTACCAATCAGAAATTCTGCAAACTTACTTTCGTCGGAAGAACCCAGGGTCTGTCAAGGTTCGCTGGCATCCCAAAGATGTAGGCGCGATTTCGGTGCTGATGGGGGAAGAGTGGTGCAACGTTCCCTCTAACGACGCGTCCCTCAAGGGCGTTGCAGCACAAACCTGGCTCACTGCTGTGCGGCATGTGCGCGCCGGTAACCCGAAGGCGGATCGGCTGAACAATGCTGTCGTCCGGGAAGCTATTCTTGCGATCAAGGCTCGAAACGAGGTTGCGATGGCGAAGGCTGGGCTGAACCTGGAGGATTGGTCTGAAGATCGGTTCAAGCGTGAGGAAAAGAACATTCTTGCAGGTGTGAAATTTTACGAGCCGGAAGCGCCATCCAAGACGAAAGGCGAGCTTGGGAGTGAGCTGCCTTCGGTTGACGATTTGACCGGCGAAGTCGGCGACGACACCGAAGCGCAGGCTGGCCGCAAAGGCCGGAACGGCACCTCGTCGGCGTCAGCCATCACCTTCGAGGAGGAGTGATCATGATGGATCAACACACTGCCGAGCAGGCTCTCGAGGCCCTGCGTGAGCTGCATATCGGAACGGATCGGGACGCGGAAGCCGCGTCCCACATCGAGCGGCTTTTCGAGAAGGACGCTGCGGGTCATCGGACGTCTGTCGCAAAACGGTTCACCAAGACCCGTGAAACGCGTGGCGTGATGGTAATCGGGGAGCCCGGGAGCGGAAAATCCCATCTCGTCAATCGCACCCTCGAGAAACTACCGATGTTGCAGGCGCAAGAAGATGGCACTCCGCGCTACATTGGTTGCGTCGTGCCCAGCCCCGCAACATTCAAAAGCATGATGGGCGAGTTGCTGAAGGCATCCGGATATCCTGTTGAAAGTAAACGGCAGGAGGCGTGGTCGCTGGTTCAGGATCTGCGCTATCGCTTGGCCGAGCTGGAGATCAGCCTGATCTGGATCGACGAAGCGCAGGACCTCTTCTGTGCCGACCGCAACCTGATCCTGAGGGCGCTGAAGTCGCTGATGCAGGGTGAGCATGCCATCACGATCATCGTGTCCGGCACGAAAGAACTCGCCACCGTGATCCGCAGTGACCAGCAGGTAAAGCGTCGCTTCACGTCCATTGTCTTGCCCGAACTCACCGAGGAATACGATGGTGAGAATTTCCGCGAGATCATGGCGCATTATTGCCAACGGGTCGGGGTTCACGCTCCGATGGAGACCGACTTGGTCGGAAGGGTGTTCCACGGTGCCCGGTACTGCTTTGGACGGGCGGTGGAGTTGCTGCTGCTGGCATTCGAGTTCGCGATTGAGAACGAAGACCCGCATCTCGAAATTGCACACTTCGCTTCGGCCTACGCGATGCAGGAAGCCTGTTCTGCGTCGGAGAATGTCTTCTTTGTAGAGCAATACTGGCTGATCAAGACAGACCCAGAGGAGGATGAGAAGCCGCGTCGAACCTCCCGAAACCGGAGAGCCAAATGAGCAAGTTGTTTCCTTACATCCCCTTCATCGCTGATGAAACGCCGCTGTCTTGGGCAGCGCGCCAAGCGGCCTTCCATACTGGAGGCTGCTTGGTCCCGTTTCTGAATGACCTGCAGATCCCCGCCGTTGATTTTGCGCGTGGATTGCCTGAGGCCGTCATGCGCCTCTGTGAGAAGGCGGGGCAGGACCCTTCACCGGTGTTTCACAATACTATCACGGCGATTGGTGCGCGTCGTTTCACACTGCGCGGACATGAATTCTCGGCTGAGTTCACGACGGGCGTCGAAACCCGCATCTGTCCGTTCTGTTTGGCTGAAGATCAGGTGGGCCGTGACCGCCCCGATGTCGCACTTCGTCATCGTCTGGCGTGGCGCTTGGCTGCTGTGCGGACCTGCGCCACTCATGGTGTGCCGCTTCGGGATATTCGGCTGGGCAAATGGGATGACCAATTGCACGAGCTGCAAGGCATGGGTGCTGCAATCGAAGCTGAGCTGGTTTCACCACCCGATACTGAGCCTAAGGCTCCTTCCGATTTGCAAGTTTATGTTGAACGCCGTCTTGAGGGGCAGACGGGCCCGGTGTGGCTTGATGGCCAGCACATCGACCAAGCGTCGCGTGCGACAGAAATGCTCGGTGGTCTGCTGGCTTTCGGACCAAAAAAGCAGGCCGCTACGATGACATTGCCCATGTGGGACGAGGCCGGACGGGCAGCGTGGAAACTGGTTTCAGAAGGTGAGGGGGCCGTGTCAGAATTTCTATGTGCATCGCTGGATGCCAGCATCCGTCAGGAGGCCCAGGCGCGGCCTAGGAAGGCCTTTGGCATGCTTTACAGCTGGCTGTCCGCAAGCCGTCTGTCAAAAGATCCCGGGCCGATCCGACCGCTGCTACGCAATGTGATCTTGGAGAACGTGCCACTGGTCGCCGGGCAGAACCTGCTGGGCGAACCTGTGACGGAACCGCGCCTGAGCAGTATCAACGCCATCGCCAAAACCGAGTTCATTCACGCGACCACTTTACGCAACATCTTGCAGGTTGCGGGGCTGGTCGAGGACCAGAACGGTTCCCAAAGCGCGGGCAATATTATCGTGGACTATGCGCGGGCACGCGATCTTGTCAGTGACGTAAAACATGCTGTGCCGGTCACGCAAGTGCCCGACCTTCTTACCACCTCCCGGCCTGTTGTCGCCATTCTTGTCGAGCTAGGGGTCCTGACCCGCATACAGGACCATGGGGAATTGAAGAGTAAAGTTGGAAAGGCAATCGACGGTCGCAGCATCCAGAAACTTCTGGCTGATTTACGAGAGCAATTCTTGGAAATTGAGGATGCTCCTGAAGGCTGCGTACCCCTTGCAAAATCAGCGGAACGAACTCGGGTGAGCCTCAAGCTGATCTTGGAACTTTTGTTTGGCCGTCACCTTGACCAAGTGTTTCGACTTTCTGGCCATGAAGGGTTCGGCGCAATCGTTGTCGACGTTGCCGAGATCAAGCGCGTTCTCGAATCCCCGCCACCGGGCTTGTCGGAGGACGCATATTTCAGGATCCCCTGATCGACGATCAGTCGGGTTTCCGGCCAAAATTTGAAATGCCGCCTTCGGGCGGCATTTTTTTTTCGAACTTTCGATGGTCATTTGAAATGGGTGGAATGGACAAAACGGCCGCCCCAGCGTGTTTTGCCCTAAAATTTAGTCAATAAAATCAATGGATAGATTGTTCTGGAAGTCAAATAGTGGACATTTATTGGTGGGTCCCACAGTAAGCACCCGGACCATCTCGACGAAAAAGATCGCCAAAAGCTAGAGGTTTTCCGCAACGGGGCTGAGCTCGTCTCTGTTGAGGCTAAGCCCCGGCCGGATGAGATCGCCGCTGCCATCCATGACGAAACGCACTGGATGGCAGCGGCTGCAGAAATGGTTTGGCAAACTTACCCCACAGAAGAATTTTACTCAGCGCCCTGTTCAAACCGCACAGCAAGATCGCGTGTTGCCTCTTTTGCCGCGATTACCGAACGGTCGTGTCGCGCGTCCTTGAACTCCTGATACTCGATCGCAATGGTTTCGATGTCTGCCGCATCAACACCAAGGTAATGTGCGCAGGCGGCGATTGCGGGGTCCAGCGCATTCATATGCGCCCGTGGCCCGCCGGGTTCAAATCCGAACTCGCCGCGCGATGACAGGACGACCAGCTGCTTGCCCTTCAGGATCGGCTCTATCGGAAAGTCGCCCCGCGCCAGGTCGAAAGAAAAGGTCCGCCCGATCCGGGCGATGTGATCAATCCAACCCTTCAGGGCGGCAGGCACCCCGTAGTTGTACATCGGTGCGCCCAGCACGATGATATCTGCGGCCTCGACCTCGTCGATCAGCCGGTCCGACAAAGCCAGCCGCTCGGTCATCCAGTCTTCGCGGGCCTCAGGCGGGGTAAAAGCTGCGTGGATAAACCGGTGATCAATCGCCGGTATCGGGTCTTGCCCGATGTCGCGGGTGATCACCTTGGCGTCCGGGTTGGCCGCCAGAAATTCGGTCGTGAACAGCGTCGTCAGCATACGCGTCAAAGAGCGGTCTTCCAGCTGTGCGCTGGCGTCAATACGAAGCAAGGTGGTCATGGCGTTCTCCTGTGTTGGGGTCGGTGTGGCCCCGTCGCAGCAGGAGGTAGCAATGGCCAAAACCTTTGGCCAAAGCGAATATTTCAGGCATAAGATGAATAAGATTCACCCTGCGGGACACCCATGCGGAAACTGCCACCTTTACACGCACTGCGCGCCTTTGAGGCTGCCGCCCGGCATCTGCATTTTGCCGATGCGGCAGAGGAACTGGGCCTGACGCCGACCGCGATCAGCCATCAGGTGCGCCAATTGGAAGATATTCTGGGGGTGCCATTGTTCCACCGCTTTCCCCGGCCCGTGCGTCTGACGGCGGCGGGGGAAAAGCTGTTTCCGGTGCTGCGTCAGGCGCTGGACCAGATTGCAGGCACAATCGACCAACTGTCTGTCACCACAGCCGAAACGCCGCTGCGCCTCTCGGTGACCATGGCCTTTGCCAGCCGCTGGCTGATGGCGCGCCTGCCGCGCCTGCGTGCCGAAACGGGGTTGAAAATCACGGTCGAGGCCGCCGACCTGCCCGCAGATCTGCATGCGTCGGATATCGATATGGCAATCCGCTATGCGGGCCAGCCCGATGACCGGGCGGAATGGCACCGGCTGGTTGACGATGCGATCATTCCGGTCTGTGCGCCGGATCTGGTGACCCTGCCGCTGTCGCCGGATGGCATCATGGCGCTGCCCTTGCTGGACTACCGCTGGAAATCCGCCTCGCAGAATGCGCCCAGTTGGCAGCGCTGGCATGCCCGCGCCGGCGTCCGGGCATCCCTGCCTGCTGTGGCCCAGACCTTCTCCGAAGAAATCCACGCGATTGACGCAGCGGTGTCGGGGCAGGGCGCGGTGCTGGCCTCGCAGCTTCTGGTGGCGGATCTGCTCAACGCCGGTCAGCTTGTACAACTTTCCGACATCGCCTTGCCCGGCCTGACCTATTGGGCGGTGTTCCTGTCCACTCATCCGGATCAGGACCGGCTGGCGCAACTTTTGGACTGGTTGCGCCAGCAATGCTGAATCAGGCGGCCGAGACAGAAACGGACAGGCTGCGCGGCACCGCATCTGCACCATTGATCGGCAACAGATCCATCGGACAGGCAGAGACCACGGCGATCAGGTCCTTCTCGGCCCGAAAGGTCACCGCGTCACCGGCCCGCGAGACGGGCGGCAGCCAGACCATCTCACCCGCTGCACGGGCGGGCGTGTTCATCCACAGATTGAACGGGCAGGGCACCTGCGGCAAGGCCACGCCAATCGCCGCCAGGACCATGCGCAGGTTGTCGGTACAATTGTCGTGATACCCCTGATGGCCCAGCTCGTGATACCGGTGAATGTCGCAACAGGCGACAAGCGTGTCATGCACCCCCTCTGAACTGTCAGACAGCAGCGTCAGGATCGCCCGCCTGCGGTTGGTCACCAACGCATCACCGGCAGAGGGGCAGAGTTTGCGCAGGTTCGGGCGCATATGCTCCATCGACAGATGCTCACCGGGGTCGGCGGCGCTGAAGGTCCAGAAATCCGCGACCTGACTGCCGTGGGTGTTGGTGACGGGCCGTCCGTCACGCCCATCTGATCTGCCGACGTCACTCTGGCATCAAGTTCGTTGAAATTCGGCAGTGTCTTCTCCTTCCGAGATGGGCGTGCTGTTCGACAAATTTCAAGGTTACCGTGTTTTGCGGTGCCGGTTGCCTGTCAGCCGAAGACCATCGCGCATGTTCTTTCCGAGCAGCATGATATTCACCGCACCCGCACAAAGTTCGACGGCCTGAACAACGTAAAACCCGGTATCGAATGAACCTGCCTGCGCCTTGAACGAAAGGTAGAACGCTGAGGGCATTAAGATCAGGATACCGTTGGCTGCGATGAATGGCATGCGTTGCTTCTTCGCCGCTATCAGCGGGCCGCGCATCTTCTTTCCAAGCTGAAAACCTGACCCGCCGACCGCCATCAATGCCGGGATCAAGATTAGAAACCCCCATAGAACCAATGATTTGACGGTCGCGACTGCTTCCGGACCGGCAAACAATTCCGACATCGCTGTTGCAAGCCAGAAGCTTGTGATCATGAAAAGGGCTATTGTCCCAGCTATGGGATGGATGACCTTGACCATAAGTTATCTCCTGAAGTCACCAATTTAGATAGCAAGCTATATATTATTGCATAGCATGCTATGCAAGTGGTAAAAGATAGGTATGGATTTCGCCAAGGATCAATCGCCGGGGTATCTTGTAAACCACGTCGCCCGCATCTTTGCGCGTGGCCTGACAGCCAGGATTAAACCGCTTGGCCTGACCACCGGTACATTCCCGGCGTTACTGGAGCTTTGGGAGTCCGATGGGATGACTCAGAAGCAGTTGGTCGAAAAGCTGGACATCGAGCAGGCCACCATGGCCAACACTCTTGTGCGCATGGAGCGTGACGGGCTCATTGTCCGAAAAAAGGATGCAAGCGACGGGCGGATGCAGCGGATCTGGTTGACCGCGCGGGCACGCGCTTTGCACGGCCCCGCGACCAAGGCAGCGCTGGCGGAAAACACAGAGACGCTCGCCAGCCTGTCCCAGGACGAACAAAGACAGTTCACCGCGCTGATGCACAAGGTCATCGCCGCAAGCAGACACCGAACCGACACCAGCACGGATTAGGTCGCAGTCCTGCGCCAGGGCTTTTGCCTTGAACACCGGCTTCCTGCGCATGCCGGTACTTCCTGCCAGTTACAGCGATGGTCCATGTCTCGCTGAAGGCCACGATAGACATCGCTTGTCGGAAGGGGTGGGGCGGTGCCATACATCTGGCAACTCTACTTTCGGTAAAGGGCATAAAAATGTATCTTCTGACTGTCGCCGGAATATGGGCTATCGCGGTGGCGACGCCCGGACCCAACTTCTTCATCGTGGCACAGTCGGCGCTCTCCGGGAGCCGGATCGCAGCTTTCGCTGCTGTTGCAGGTGTCTCCACCGGAACACTGATCTGGGGGCTTGCAGGCTGGCTGGGAATTAGCGCGCTCTTTGCAGCAGCCCCGACAGCCTATATAATATTGAAGCTGGCAGGTGGCGCTTACCTGCTCTTTCTGGGCCTGCGGTTGCTTTGGTCTACCCGCAGGCCGACCAACCTTGACTCCGGACAGGCCGCCGCGAGTCACGTGACAAGCAGTGCCTCATACCGGCTCGGCCTCATGACCAATCTTGCCAATCCAAAGTCGGCTATCTTCGTGACGAGCGTCTTTGCGACGGCTTTGCCGATTGATGCAAACTGGACGGAAGGACTTGCCGCGGTCGCCATTATGGTCACGGTGTCGGTGGGCTGGTATGCCTTGGTCGCCCTTGTCCTCGCTCAGCCCCGGATAAGTTCAGCTTATTTAAGGGCGCGGCGGATCATTGATGGTGTTACAGGTTTGATTTTCGCGGGCTTTGGTATGCGACTTTTGCTGGCTCAAAAATAACTAGGTCGGGAACGACCGGAAAGTCCGCGCAAGCTCAAGCGCGGCACGCCGGTCGACGCTCTGTCCGCAGAAATCCCGCTTCGGCTTGCCCGTCCGGTCGGATGTCCCGCTGGGTGTCCCTTGCCACTTCGCGCAGATGCACCCCCAACAGGATCAACCCCGGCCACAGCATATAGGCCTCGATCTCCAGGTTCTCGCCAAAGGACAGCAGCACGATGGTCATCAAGATACCCATCGGCAGCCGTCCACGCGGGTGGCGGGCGGCGTCAAGCATCGCGAAACAGGTGTGCCAGACCATCGGCACCAACAACGCCGCAAACCCGACCAGCCCCTTGACGAACAGCAATCCGAACCACGTGTGGTGACTGCCGATGGGCATATATTCCACCGCGTGCGATCCGGGGTGAATGGTGCCATGACCGAACCACACCGCCTCGTTCTGCCAGCGCTCGTAGGCAATGCGTTGCAGCGTCTCGCGCACCCGCGTGCTGTCGGCCCGC
>TARA_R110002050_G_scaffold129124_2_pt1 | contig 14488 bp, 11 predicted proteins | sample TARA_R110002050 | Tara Oceans TARA_R110002050 (sample SAMEA4396988) | marine metagenome | biome: Polar Biome; feature: [DCM] deep chlorophyll maximum layer (ENVO:01000326); material: water (ENVO:00002006), including particulate matter (ENVO:01000060) such as... | depth 25 m
GTATTACCCAATGCAAAATTTGTGGCCTTTACTGGTACACCAATATCTAAAGAAGATAAATCAACCCTAGCAGAATTTTACGGTGGGGCTTATATCGATACCTATACCATTAAAGAGGCAGTAGCCGATGGTGCTACCGTCGAGCTTCGATATGACGAAGGTATAGCCAAGATAGACGTTAAAAAAAAGGAGCTAGACGAAGAATTTGATAAAAACTTTGCTGATGCTTCAGATGATAAAAAAGATAAGCTAAAACGGCTTGCATTGCGCAAATACGAGCTATCCTCAAGCCGTATACTAGAAATCAGTAAACATATTGTTGAGCATTACACCAATAAAATATTACCCGACCGTCATAAAGCGATGATTGTGTGCAGTGGTCGAGATGCAGCCATTAAATACCAAAAAACTTTATTAGAACTAAAGGACCAAGGTTTACATAGTTTAAATTCCAAAGTGGTGATATCCTTGGGGTCTGCAAAATCAGATGCAATTGCTAAAGATTATTATGAAACTCTAGAGTGGAATGCTAAACACCCTAATGAACTAAAGCCAATACTAGTAACACCTCCGGAAAAAATTAAATCAGTAACTGAGGATTTCAAACTTCCGCTGGGTGATGAATTGGTGAAAGAAAAATCAGGTAAAAAGAAATTCGATAATACCCATATCATTATAGTATCGGATATGCTACTAACCGGTTGGGATGCACCGGTCGCAGCATGCTTATACCTAGATAAGCCATTACGAGAACATAATCTACTACAGGCCATTGCTAGGGTGAATCGGAGTAGAGAAGGTAAAAATGCCGGCTTTATAATCGATTACAATGGTATCACCGCTCATTTAATCCAAGCCTTAGAAATTTTCTCTGGTGATGTTAGACCTGATGATATTCTTAAAAATATCAATGAAGAAATACCAAAACTAGAAACAAATCACACTAAGCTGGTGGATTTCTTTAAACCCATGAAAATCGATAGAAATTACTACCGTGAGGCTTACATAGATGCTGCAATAAGGTTTATCGAGCCATTGGATAAACGGGACCTTTTTAAAGTGCTACTGAAGGGCTTTAATAAATCCATCAATATCGTGTTACCCAATACCAAAGCGATGAGATTTCAATCTGATTTTAAATTATTCAATGAAATAAAATTACGGGCACGAAACACTTTCCCGGATGATGATGAGTTGAAAATTAGCAAAGACGAAAGTCAGATGCTACAAGGTATGATTGACGAACACCTTCAAGCCCAAGGTGTGATAAATATGTTAGCTGAACCCATTTCCATCATTGATAAGGATAAGTTTAAAGAAGAAATCCTTAATGCGTCACCAGCCACTAAAGAGCTGAAGATTAGAAATAATTTAAAACATACCATTAAGGTTGGATTAGATAAGAATCCCGATTTCTATAAGCCCTTAGCCCAGCGACTTGAAGAGCTATTAAAACAGAAAAAAGAAGACCGCATCAATCAAATTGAACTTCTTAAAGCCTACGCACAAATTCAGGATGATATCATCGATGAAAATAAAGAAGGTGAAGAAATGGGTTTTACTAGCCCTAGACAAATAGCGGTGTACAATAGCATGAAAACCATTTTTGGTGATGGTGCTGAAGATGCCACTAACACCGTGTTCGATTTGATAAAGGGTGAACTAAACATCGTCGGATGGCAGGATAAAGGTCAGGTGCAAAAAGATGTCGAGAATAAAGTAATGCGTTTTTTAAAGACAAAATTAAGCCGCGATGAAGCTAAGGCTAAAGCTAAAGAGATGTTGGACGTTTTAAAGAAAAATAAGGGTGTCTGAGGTTCAATACGGCAATAAGACTATACAATACCGGTTTAAACCAAAAAACGGGCTTAAATCGCATTATATAACGGTTGAGAAGAAAGAGGGTGTGGTGCTAAAAGGTGCGCAAATTACTGATGCGCAAGCCCAGGCCATGATTCTTAAAAAAGCCCGGTGGATACTAGATAAGTTAGAAGTAGTTAAAGCCATCGAGGAAGGTGATATCGTAACCGGTGCAAGGGTTCAATATCTCGGTCGCAGATATTATGTACATGTTTACCTTAATGATGATTTAGATAAAATTGAAATAGATTTTACTGAATCTAAGTTTAAAGTATCTACACCAACAATACTGAATAACCAAGAATCTTTGCAGTCCGCATTTGATGATTTTTTTACTGAAAAAGCAATTGAAAAAATAAGCCCAAGAGTTAAGAAATGGTCGGATAAAACCGGCTTACAGTATACTGGGTTAAAATTCATGAAACTAGATAAACGCTGGGGCAGTTGCACCCCTGCCAATAAGATTACATTTAACATCGATGCTGTAAAGCTCTCGTATTCGCTATTAGATTATTTAATTGTGCATGAATTGGTGCATACAAAAGTTAAGAACCATTCAAAAGAGTTTTGGGCTGAAGTATCGAAGCATGTGGATAACTGGCGTGAGTTGGATGAACGAATGGAGGGGATGAAGATGTGAGTTTAACAAAAATCAGAAAGTTTATCAACTAGACTGGAGGTTTAACCGCACTATCTCATGGAAAACAGTTTATTACGATTATAAGAAATGAAAAACCAAAACCTCGAAGTCCTTAAGGACTACCTTAACTCTAAAACGTCTTATTTTTTAATTCTTTCTGGAAATTACGGTATCGGGAAAACTCATTTTCTAAAGAAAATAGCTATACCAGAAATATCTAAAGCTTATAATCCGATATCAGGTAATAACTTCAAGCCAATCCATATATCATTGTTTGGTGTAAAGAGTTTGGAGAATCTTCAAGCTCAAATCATTCTTTCAATTTTACCAATAAAGAAAAGAGCCAGTGAAAACACTCTCGCAGTTTTAAAACCTATGTCTAGAATAGGCTTAAGCTATTTAGGAGTTAAGGGTTTTGATGCTATTGAGTCCGGACTTCGAGGTTTATTGACCAAGGTTACTGCTCCTTACAAAGATTTGGTATTGATACTAGATGATGTTGACAGGAAACAGGATGAATTGGATATAAAAGAGCTATTTGGCTTTGTGAACAATCTTGTTGAAAACGAGGGTGTAAAGGCAATTTTGGTAGCTGAGGAATCAACTTTAGCATCAAATGAAAATGAACTGGAGTGGTCTAAAATAATTGAAAAAACCAGTGTCAGAATTCGATTTAAGTCAAATACTTCACTTGCAATAGAGAACTTGGTTCACCAATTAGGTGACGAAACATATCAGGTATTCATAAGGTCTAACATTGAAGCTGTTAAAAAAATATGTGAAGGTAATGGCTCGAATCTCAGAAACTTGCAGTATGCATTGGATAAGTGCAATAACGTTTTTTATAACTTGCTGGAAATCTTTAAAAGTGACAAAGAGTTTGAGAGACTGAAAGAAAAGCTTTTAGAGCGTATTCTGGTATTTATTTATGCAATTTCAATTGAGTATCGAGAAGGCCGGATTTCTAGCCATAATATGGCAGAAGTTATGCAGGAAATGAGCAGCTCCTATTTTGACCATAATCTCCTAATGGATATGTTTGATTCCAATATTTCGGGTCCAGTTGAAGAAAAACAAACCGCTAATAAAACTTTTAGCAAAGAAGCCTTTATGGGTTCATACTATAAGGATACTGAGTTTGTTTACGATTTCAATGAAGCTATATTATTCTATGTCGTTAACTACGATGTCTTAAATCTATCAAAGTTGGAGGCAGAAGTATCCAAAGCCTTGTTTGAGTTAGGTGAGCTGAATAAGCCTGAGTATAAGCTTATGGAACAATTGTATTATCCAAATGTGTGGAGCTTAAGTGATAAAGAGTATGTAGAGAAAACAAAACAAATTTTAGATAACTGTAGAGATGGCAAGTATGACCTAAAACATGTTTATTATACCTTTAATTTCGTTTTACGTTTTGATAATCCGTTAAATTGGCCTCCCGATGAACTTCGCAAGGAATTGATTTCATCAACAAACAAGTCCATAAACCATCAATCTTTTGACCGTAATCTAGGTATGAATATATTTGATATTCAAGATTACCTTGAAGAATCTAGGTCCCTCCAGCAAGATTTGCTCGAAATAAATAAGTCCATCAAGGATGCGAAAGACAGTAAGGTGTTGGACACGTTATGGTCTTACTTTATAGACAATACTACCGCATTTATTGAGGAATTAGAATCTAGAAATAGTTCAAATTTTGATAGACCTTTTTTAAATAATTTCGCACCCAAAGAATCATTCGAACATATTAGGAAAGGGAAACAGGAGAATATTTTAGCATTTTGCGAAGCCCTTATGGAAAGATATACACATACTCATATAAACAAAGGCTTAGAGCTGAAATTTCTTACTGGATTTAAAATGATGCTAGAAAGCTCCTTAGAAAAAGATGATAATGGGATTATGCTAAAATCTATTTTAGCTGAGTCACTAAAAAAGATAAACGCCATATTGGGTCAGGCGGAAGCTTGATTAAAGTCATAAACTAGGCATTAAGCCCTCTAAAGAATTGTTAATGAATCCGATTGATAATCTTATCAATCGGGTTCATATTTAAGTGTTTCTAGAAAACATCTATTATTGTATGGGTTAGTGACATCTGGGAACTAACTTTTAATAAAACTTAATCCTATCTAAGTCATTAATAAAAATAGGTGTCTTTAGAGGAACACTCAATTGAAAGTTGTCTTCATTATCTGAAAAATCAATTCTCTCCCAATCAGGCTCAGTGTTTAATGATTCTGGAATAATAACTTCCGCAACTTTATAGATGTAATCTCGAATGTTATCTGCCTCAGGAGTTAACTGTTTTGGAGTTGATAAGACTATAGCTACTCTCAACCCATTAGGCTTATTGTTATTAGCGAGCTGCCCACTTACAATCGCGAAAAAACACTCGCAACTGACGCTCTTGGTCGCATCTTCTTCGTTACCCAAAACTGGCTTTAGTTTGCGGTTTTGACCGGATTCAAATTTAACACCAAGTTTGTAATTCGCGATTATTTCGATATCGGCTGCGATAGAATTTAATTGGGCCAATGAAAATAGGTCTTAATCTGAATACATTTAACTATGTCTAATTTTTTGTAAATATATAATTATCAATCTAATTAGTTAATACGGCGAAAATCTTAAATTTTATGTGATAGTGATGTTGGATTCACTATCTTTATAAGACTAAATATGGCACATGAAAGAAGACCAATACTTTCGTTTACGTTACAAAAAAAGATTAACGGATTATTCAAGAATCGATGAATTTGAAGGATTCAACATAGGTGAAGCCTCGAAGAAATATAAATCTATTGATGCTTACTACGCATCAAAACTTAGATTGTCGACACATGACTTCAAAGAGTTGCAAGCATTTTTTGGTGAATTTCATAGTCTCTACAGCAGATACTACAATCCTTTAAGGTCCTCACTTTTTAAAGACTATGTAAAGTTCTTAAAGTGGTATAAGGACCAGAATAATTGCTGTGGCTATTGTAAGGTGTCACAATCAGAATTAGACCGATTGGTACAGCTTCGAAACGGCAACCTAACACTTAACGGCAAAATAAAAAGGTCAAAAGGTACACTTGAAATTGAAAAACGAGACTCTTCAATGCCTTACACTTATGAAAACTCGATTTTGTGCTGTCCCTTATGTAATAACGCTAAGAGTAATCTAATATCGGAAAATGACTGGCGGGACTATTTCGTTCCATCTATGAAGTCATACTACAAATCCTTACTTGGCCATGATATTGGGAACTGAAACCAATATGGTATACTTCAGTAGTTTAATGGAGTCCAATACACGCTTTAATTCTTCAGTGGATGAGCTAAAGATTCTGCTGGACAAGTGTCATTTAAGTTACAAGACTCTTCAAGGGACTAAAGATATATGGTGTCGTGACTATATGCCGATTCAAGTTTCAGAAAATCGATATGTACAGTTCAGATATGAGCCAAGCTACCTAGATATTTATGACGAATTACGCACTATCCCAAAGGAAGTGCTTGAAGCTAATAATATTACTGCTGAATTTTCAGATATCAATCTTGATGGTGGTAATTTGGTTCAGCATAAAGAGAAAGTAATTCTAACCGACCGTGTTTTTGATGAAAACCCTGAATACACCCAAACCACGCTAATCGATGAGCTGGAGAGGCTATTGGATGCACAAATCATAATTATCCCGCAAATCAATAATGATACTACCGGTCATGCTGATGGCATGGTTAGATGGGCGAACGAAAACACCCTAATAGGTAACGACCGGTCGATGGAATATAAGTATTGGTCCAAGGGCATGGATAAGGTGTTAAAGCACCATGATTTAGATTATATCGATGTGCCATTCTTTGATTACCGGGACCCAAAGTACCCTGAGCATGCTATTGGGTGTTATATGAACTTCCTAGAAGTTGGGAATTTAGTAGTTTTACCCTTATTCGAGATTGATATAGATTTTGATGAACGTGTTTTGGGCATCTTTAAAGAAGCATTCTACAATAGGGTAATTCGAACCATCAACTATAATGAGGTGGGTAAGTATGGAGGGTTACTTAACTGTACAACATGGACCATAAATACAGCAGATGAAAATTATTAATACCATCAAAGTTTTCCTAGAAATGACTTACTACTGGATAATATGTCTAGCCACTTTAGTGGCGCTCAGTAGTCCTCTTAAGGGGCAATTTTGGAGTAAAACCTTTGGTGGTAATGAAAGTGAACTTGCACATGACGTACTAGCTTCTAATGAAGGAGGGAGTTATGCATTTGGAACTACTTATTCGTATGACAATAGTGACTTTTATCTCATAAAGGTTGATTCGCTTGGCAATTTAATCTGGTCTCAAACCTACGGGACTGCACAGGACGAAGTAGGCTATGCTTTAGCGATATCAAAAACCGGTGACCTTTTCCTTACTGGAACAACTGGAATAAACAATAAAGGTTCTTTGGTTATAAAAGTTGATTCTCAGGGGGCAGTAATTTGGAATAAAGGTATAAATACTGGTTCAGGAACAGAGCTGCGTGAAGTAATTGCTACATCTGATAACGGATGTTTTTTAGTTGGCAGTAATACTAATCCTTCATCCAATTTCCAGCTTGAAGTTATTTTGTTTAAGCTAGACTCACTTGGCAATATTGAATGGTCGAAACATCATGATAACTATCCGGACGGTTCATTCGCAACGTCCGCATTAGAGATGGATAATTGCTTTTTAGTAGGTGGTGATATAATTTCCTCGACAAGCTCAAATAACTTAAGTTTTATTGCCTCTTTTGATAAGTCTGGAAACCTTTTGTGGAAAAGGGCAATAGGAAGTGGTGGGGCTATTGGTTTAGTTCAAGTGGACACAAATACTGTGGTATTTGCAAATAGGAAAGGTCCATTTTCAATTGATGCACAGCTTCATAAAATCAAATCAGACAGCATCCTAATCTGGACAAAGTCCGTGATTAGTGGCATGGGGGCGAATAACTATTTTACTGATATTGAAATCACTAACGATGGGGGGATGGTTCTGGTGGGAGAAATCAAACCTTTCTCTTACCAATTTCCCATTGCATATATCGCAAAAGTCGATTCTCTTTCGAACCTGATTTATACCAGACAGTATGGTGGGTATGGCAGGCAAGGAAAGCATTTGGCATATGGTGTCTCTAAAAGTGAGGTTGATGATAGCTATTTCGTCTGTGGGTCTTCAATAAACTATAATTTACCAACCATCCATTCAGACTTATTACTTATGAAAGTAGATGAACAAGGCTTCATAGGGCTGGATGAATTAGAAGCCAAGGAAAGAGAGTTGATTAGAACTACTGATTTCATGGGGATTGAAGTTAAGCATGATGCGATGTTTAAACCTCTGTTGAGATACTACAGTGATGGAACTGTGGAGAAGGTTTTTATTATTCCAAACTAGAAACCTTGCAATGTAGAAATCTAGGTGATAGTATTTGATTAATACATTACAGAACTGAAGCTAGCTGCCTCACTTTCTGAGCCGTAGCCTGGCTAATGCCAGCTAATTTAGCAGACCTACATATTGATTTACTGCGATTCAATAGTCTTAGGCACATGTTGGATTTATTCACGCTGTAGAAGCTCTGCTAGCGATTCTATGGATAATACATAATCGCTATGTGTTCATTTATTAGATTAGACGATATGCTTAGCATACTACAGGGTTTCAAATCGATTGTAAGGCATTATATCGGTGTAGCCGATGAATTTGTCATATGGGTCGAAGTAAGTTGCTTTACCTTATTTACAGTTGATGCGCTGCACTTAAGTATCTTAGATATCTCTGAAAAAGTGTAACCCTTTTCTAAGTACTCAGATATTTTTTGATTTTTCGGTTTCGATAAAAACTTTTCTTCAGATTCTTTAGTGCCTATTTGTCGCCCAGAGTATAATCCCTTTGCCTTTCTAAGTTGTATGCCCTCCATTTGCCGTTCACGAATTAAATTACGTTCGAAATCCGCCATAGTGGATAATATACTCATCATTAAATGGGAAAATTTATCCTCTTTCCCATTTTCATCAATATTGCGGATGTTAGGGTTTCTGCAAACCAGTGTTACCTTCTTATTGGTTAATTCCTGCCATATTGATAGCACGTCTAAGGTTGAACGGCCCAGTCTATCGATAGAGTGAATTTCGAGATGATTAAGCTCGCCCTTATCCATCAATTTTTTTAGTTGCGAACCTTTTGGACGTTCCCAAAGTGGAATTAGACCACTACACTTATCGACAAGAACGTAATCAAATCCATCACTATTTTGAATTTGGCGAGATTCATTTTGTTGAAGTGAGCTTACACGCGAATAGAGGACCTTCATTTAGTACTATTTAAGGGTGGTTAATAAATTACTCTAATATAGTATTATTATTCAACATGCGCAAGCAATATGCACGGTAAAGTAAAATACTGTATTGACTATAACCTAAAATAGTAGTGAAATGACTAGTTTTAATTAGCTTTTACAATACGTCTACTCACTATGGTTATATAGCTTATATTGCTTCTTAATTCAAGTCACATCGATTTTGATTAACAAAACTCAACTGATTGTATTAACTAAGAATCCGAACACGGGAATTATTGAACTTGACTATGTAAAGGTTGAGAATCCCGAAAAGCAATTTTTCTCAAGGCTAAAGGATGTCCTTAAGACTAATTCGACAATTCGAATAAGAGCATTTTACAATCAAAATGAAGAATCATTACGAAAGGTTTTAGGGATAAGCCGGTTTTGCAAAATCCTTGATAAAACTAATCAAGGTAATGGAGATGGCTACGAGGAACTTGGAGAGATATTAGAATCATCAATTATAAAAAACGACGAAAGAACAATCGAGTCTTCCCTCACCAAATGGAGCGAGAAGCTACCAGATTTTATACTAGGGTACAACCTAAACTTCACTTACCAGAAAATGGAAACTAGTCCGCATGTACTGGCATACTCACATAGTATATTGGGTTTTAGTAATCAGATGAGAACAATAGATTGGGACTTTAACATTTATTTTAAAACTAACTTTGGATATGGTAGTTCTAGTTATTTTTTCATCGTCATTTCGTATCAGGGAATTTGGGTTACACCCTACTCTGACTTGGTTAAATATAGGATTGCAGATACCCGCTCGATAATTAGATATACTCGAAAATATAGGCTTGGAAATGCGAGTTGGTCTGAGGCCATGGCTTTTGCACAGGAGGCTATAAACTGTTATAATAGTAAGAAAGAGGAGTTTGTTTCTAGTTACATTCTGGCTGAATGTGAACTAATGGTTAATGGTCTAGAAGAGATTTTAAAGAAAGATTCTTTTAATTTACTTGAGTTAAACGGCAAAAGAATAAAACTCGAATTCAAAACTGAACGCCAATTAATTGAATTTAGGGGTGAAAAGATAACTGGTGCTCTTCAGTTCATTGCGCAAATAAAAAAATCAAATTCGATAATAAAGGTAACCGATTTTATTCAAAGAATTCATAGTGTGAACGATGCAATCTATCCCATCTTAAAAAAGGAATACCAGTCCGTAGAGCTTGAGCGCCAAACAACAGAGCCTGAATATTTTATCAAGAAAGAAAGATATGAGAAGCTTGCTGTAAAGCTTCAGTGGATTAAGGGGGTGGAAAAACGATATCTCGCTTTTATAAAGAAAAGGAAGGAGAAAGGTTTAGTTAATAGGGAGATAGAATATTACCAAAGTTACTTTAAGTCTAGGTACCCTAATTATAAGCGCTTGGAAGATTATTTTAAACAATCAAAAGATGAGTATTTCGAGATTAGGAATCTTATGTGGGAGTTAGAAAGATTATCTAAAAAGTTTCTATTGCATATTGAGCAATATGAATCCTTTAATCGGCTTTAGTGGCAAGTACTCACCTGAATTGGTGATTATATACAAATTGTTATGCTAAACGAACCAAAGCTTTATTCTTACGTGCACATTCTGTTATTAATCGAGTTTTAACGAATTCTAGGTTCTCATCATCTACTTTCTTCATTATTTCGATGCACCTGTCGAACTCTCCAAGATTCCTGTATAATTCAGCCAACATGATACTTTGATTAGTTATGGCTTCGTCTAATAGGTTAATAAGTGCTTTCGCATTAGATTTCCAAGTATTTTCATCGTTTTTAGACAGGAATAAGTCATCGCCATTTCTAGCCCGGTCATTGTAGGTCCACCATATTCTTTGCCGAACTTTTAATTCTTCTGCCTTACTACTAACTAAGCCGTCCCTCAGAGCTATGAGGTAATCATCAATGCTTAAGAAATCGGCTTCTTGAGCATGCTGAATATTGGGGTCGGTGTATGTAATCCATTCGTAAGTCTCAATTGATTCCGATTTGCTTAGCCAAAATTGAGTATCACACTTTTTGCATTTGGTTAAATCCGGAAAATCTGGATACATAGGCGCAATTCTCTTTCCATCGGAGTAGATTTTGGAATAGAAGGTATTCCCACTGGCGATACTTCGCCTTTTTATACAATTGTCACAGTTAGGACATCGGTAGATGAATGTTGGACCGGGCTTCATGTTTTAATGTATCATTGAATATTATAGTTCGAAATAAGAATCTCGCAAAATTGTTGTTTCTTCTTATTCCAGTTAATTATCTTGTTCACTTTAAGCCACATCAAGCCAACTTCTTTCTCCGTTTGTTTAAGCCTTTTAGTTTCCCTTTTCTTTGATTTGCTGTAGAACGGTCTTAAGATTAGGTATGTTATGAATACAGAGATTAGAGTGATGACAAAAAAATTATCCATGCTTAAGACTTATGTGCTATGGTCGAAATTAGACAAATTGATATAAAACTAGGGGTTTGAACTAATTTAATCTCGATGTTATTTTCTCCGGCTTTAGAACTATCAAAAATTATCTGACTTAAAACTTTTTGTATTCGACTTTTAAACGGAAATAGCTTTGTGACTTATAGATGTACTGTTATTAGTTCAAGGTGTGCTACTTAGTAGCTTGCATCTTCGAGAATCCTTTACTCAACCTGTAATGACGTATACGATACTTCCATATTCTTAAATGGCGGAACCAATTAAATTCCCAGCTCAATTTTACACTTCTTTCGTTAAAAGTTCTGCAAATAGTTCTTTGCCCGAAGACCTAATATTGGGCTTATGATTATAGGAGTGGCTAAATGGTTGCAATTTCATTGAAATGATTTCTTCTTGCTTATAGGCTATTCCTTTGATTGGTGCTCTTTGCTTTTTGCCATAATCCACAATGTCTGAGTAAAAAATATGAATATTTTCAGAATAACTATCAGAATTGTATAATAGCGTATCTATGTCAATAACAATCAGGTCTTGAATGCTTTTTAAAATAAACTTGTCTTTAACCTTTTCCTGAATGCCTTCTCTAAATTGTAAGTTTAAAAAGTAATTTATACCGGGCACCTCTAATGTCCTATCACAGATAATTAGCACAGGAAAAATTTTCATGCTCCTGCGAAACTGGAAACCTGCATCTTCCGTTATCTTACCTTCAATTAGATTTATAATATTATTAGCTAATTGCAGAACACCTTTTGCTTTACCCCTTTGATTACGGACCAGTTTCTTTGTCAGTTCGGCTTTTATAGTATCAGGGTTAAAAGAAGCTTTAACTCCTGCCGGAATTCTTACATCTTTAATCTCGAAGAGAAAAACTTTGTTTCGTTCACGCACATAGTAGTCAGGAGCATTGTCATAATCTTGCCCAGATGATTTAATTAACCATTTCTGATGAAAAATTTTGTCCAACACACGTTTTCCCATTGTCCTTTCCGAAAACTCCAAAGAAAAGAATGAAAAAAAGTCTTCATCAATTTTATTCTCATAAAATGACTTCATGGAGAACATCAAACTCCGGTAAAATTTATCTAGTACATAATAAAAATTTATAATGGTGTATACATTCTTCTCTAGCTCAATAACCGGATTTATTTTTAGAGTTGTAAAATCATCACTGACTTCAAGGCTTCTTACTACAAAAGAATCTAATAGAGCAGATTGTCTTACATCATCTGAGGAGAACTTGAACGTATTATTCAGCTTTAATTTTACTAATACGCTAAAAAGCCTTTGAGTTTCTCTAAGAAAACTCTCCCTACTTTCTTGATTATGTGTTGCGATAATATGGTCTCCCAATGAAGCTAACCCACGCTCATCGAGAAAATCAAAAAGAAATCTCACCTTTAAGAGGGTTGCATAAAGAAGCTTAAAGAACCCACCGTGATGAGGAACCGACCAACCGATGTCAGATGAATGGAAGGCTGCTGAAACAAGAACATCAAATACAATATCTAATCTACTGGCTTCTTCCGGGAAAGTTTTTTGAACATCGTCAGCATGCTTATTCATTTGGCTATTAACAGCAAGGTATGCCTTAAATATATTCAGTTCTAATTCATCCGTAGTTAGTTTGCTTTCATTTTCTTTGAAATAAGTTTGGCTTGATAGAATGATTTCTGCCAATCGTAAGCTGGACGCTGGTTCAATCAGTTCTGGCTGCTTATCAGTACCTGTTTCAATGCAGTAAGTCCTTACTCGATTAAGTACTTCTTGCTTAATTTGAGGGTTTGAAAAGAATTCGTAATATTTAGGTTGAGGCACTGTGTTTGAGAAACCAATAAAAGTCAGGAGTTGATTAAAAGGTATTTCTTTTAAGTAATGAAGAGGTTCTTTAAACTCTTCATTTGGATAAACATGCTCAAATTGAAGCCTCTCATATATAGCTATTTTCATTGAATATAGGTCCGTTTATAATAGTTGCTGAAGTAAACTGGCTTTAAGTCAGCTAAAGGTGACGTATTATTTGAATAAACTAAAAAAATTAGGCTGAATATTCCCCTTTGACCTAACTGTACCCGGATTTAATCCTCCTTATAACTGAACATAGAGAAGCCTGTTTTAGCATTAGGATGGCCCCCCCCTAATTGACGCTTCATTAAAAAACCGTGCTTGAAAAACTGTTGAACAGACTACGGAATATCTACACTAAGAATTAGACCTATTATATAGGTTCAAGAATATTTGTAACTTGAGCCTGCAGTTTAGCAATAAATTATCATGAATTAGGAACTAATATGGGGGCTTCGCAAACACTTGGTTCGTTTTTTAAAAAATTAAAATATCATAGCTCATCAATAGACTTAATTACCAGAGCTGGTTTTAAATATTTAGAAACTAGCGAGCCAAATCGAATAAGTCCAAGAGCAGGCAATCTGATTTCTAGGTTGAATCTAAAAGAAAGGGCACTCGCTGTAGCTATTTATAAGTTAATCGTTAAGTATTCAGACACTGTGCCCGGGGTTTTGCTAAATGATGAATATTTTCGGAATCAGTTTTTCTCAGAAGTAAATGATGATAGAAAGTATTATCATGCAATTACGAGTAGTGCAGAGGTTCAAATCTACATGTTGCTTGTAGTTAAGAACAGGATTTCGATGGCTGGAAACATTTCTAAAGGGGTGTACGGACTTTTACGCTTCCTTGTAAGTGAGGATATTGATATCTCACTGCATCCTTGTGTACCGGTGGGTGGTTTTAAGGGAAAGTTTAAAACGTTTGATGAAGCACTTGAGAAAAGGGAAACTTATTACTTAGAAACCCTGTCTTTAGTTTCAGAAAGCAGGTTAAATGAGAATGATATTTTTCACGCTATGTTTCAAGCAATTGTTCTTCAACCCTACGTAGCTGAGATTGACCAATTAGAAGCAGTAACCAGAATGAGAAAAGAGTCAATATCCAACATTTTGAGAAAAGCTGTTATTAATCGTATATACTCTTTCAAGAAAAAATCGTTGAAAATCATAGACAACTTTTAAAACCAGCATAAGCCTTTGGTTAAAGTGGCTCTAGTAATATCAAGCTGCAGGTTCTAGTTTGCGCAATTCGTTTGGGACAAAACTTTATCGTTTTCAGGGTATCACATTAAAAAGCCTTTAGTCAAAAATAAAACAGTAAACAT
>TARA_R110002050_G_scaffold146593_1_pt1 | contig 14469 bp, 9 predicted proteins | sample TARA_R110002050 | Tara Oceans TARA_R110002050 (sample SAMEA4396988) | marine metagenome | biome: Polar Biome; feature: [DCM] deep chlorophyll maximum layer (ENVO:01000326); material: water (ENVO:00002006), including particulate matter (ENVO:01000060) such as... | depth 25 m
TACTTGATGCAGCACAGCTTTACCTATACCCGATTTTTTAAACTCGTCCTCTGCTTTGAGTTCTAATAAGCGGTTTTTAATGCTTAAGGCTTGCTCGGTTAAAAGTAAATCATCAATTATCGCGAAGCCGTTTTCTACTAGATCGTCGATAATTTTCTCAAGAACTGGAAGCTGTTCAGTAGGAATACTTTCCAGTGGAATGTTTATTTTCAAAGGCCTTTAAATCAGTTTGGCAAAGTAGTTTTTATTAAGGGAGAATTTTTGCTTCTACCGCTAATTTTCGGGGATTAAAAATAAGGTAGGCAACTAATTTAGTTGCCCTTGCTTTGACGAAATAACCATTGCATCATCATGGGGTCGCTATAGGCGGCAATCCAGGCAAAATGTCCCACTTCTGGATATTGGGTATAGCCTGGAGATGCGCCTGCTTCACTGAGAGCCATTAACATATCGCGTGAGTAGGATGGGGAAACGGCATCGTCTAAGGCGCCGTGGAAAATCCACATTGGAATATGGGCGAATTTAGCGGCCTGCTTGGGGTCGCCCGCTCCGCAAACGGGTACCGCAGCAGCAAAGACATTGGGGTGACGGCTAATCGCATCGAAGGTGCCAAAACCGCCCATGGACAGGCCGGTAATATAGATGCGATTGGTATCTACTGCTAAGTTCTTTTTTGCTTCGGTAATTAGCTCCATAACCAACTCTAAGGTTTTACTAGGCTGTTTTTGCAGTGTCATCTCTTTCTCCGATAAATTGTCCCATCTCAATTTCTCGGGGCACTGGGGCGCAATAACGATAGCGGGATGCATTTTTAAATTATAATCGGAAGCAAAATTTAAAACGCCCCAAGTAAGTTGCGCTTCGTTATCATTGCCGCGCTCGCCCGAACCATGTAGGAAAATGACCAAGGGGTATTTTAGGCTGGGAGCATAATCGGGAATTAATAAGCGATAGGGCAAAGAATCGCCTTGTTCGTTTACGTAGTTTTCATAGGAAAAGTGATCCGCTTGAGCGAAGGAGGTATGGGTAATACAAAAGAAGATTAAAAGGAGGAAGAGGCTGAGGTGGGTAGTTTTCATAGTAGCAATATTGCATCGGAAGATAAATATATGTCATTACTCACAAGGCGAACAAGCTATTATCATTATTTGTCAGTACGTTCATATAACGCGTAGCGAATCTCACCTAAATTGGGATAGACCTTCAATCTTTGTAAATTAACTCCATGCTGATGCAGCTCAGTCGGGAAGTCATCTAGCCATTCATTTGCGACAATTATAAAATAGCGATTAGCGAGGACTTGGTCTAGGTTGCGGTAATCGCGAATTAGATCACCTTCACGGGGGATGCTAATTACCTCTTTAGATAGGGCATCAATTAGGTAGCTGTTCCAGTAGGAACCGATCAGCGAAATGGACTTTTCGTGGGGGAATTCTTGCTTTAAGTCAGATACTAGGATTTCGCTTTGGGTGCGGGTAATGCGATCATAAGCCCCCGAGTCGAAGCGATTGTTAAACTGTATTGAAGCGTTTAAGGTAAAGGCGGCAATTATGGCTGCCATTCCTTGTGAAAGCGGAAACTTCCGGGCAAGCGCATCTACGCAAGTGATACTGCCGAGGGCTAGTAAAATATAGCTGTAGGTATAGTAGCGCAAGGGACTGCCCATTTCTTTGCTCCAGTTGGATAAAAGGATAAGAATAAAAGAGAGTAAGGCGGCGAGGAGGAATACTGTACTGGCCGACGAGAAAGTCAGTTTAAATTTTTTCCAAAACACAGCCAATAGACTGAGGTGGATTATATAAGCCCAGCTTAATAAACTATTGAAAGGTTTGTTGCTATCGAAAAATAAGATGCGAGAAAAACTCTTGCCCAAGTTTATTAATTCCTCAAAAATTTCAGCCGGGCTGGCAAAAAGGGTGGAGTAAGATGGAATAGTCACCGCTGCATTTTTAGCGGAATAAAGAAAATAAAGACCAAGAAGAAAAGAAAGGCTTAACCAAATAGGCTGTTCTTTTAAAATTTTAAAGAGTGCTTTAAATTCCACTAAGACGAGTGCTAAAAGAAAGGCCGCCGAAAGTTCGGAAGCCCAAACGGATAAGACGGCTACTAAGGGCAATATCAGGGCTTTGTTTCGCGTGCTCAGTTTTTCGGAGTAGAAGCAAACGAGAAGCAAGAGGTTGAAAAATAATTGCGATAGATAAGGATGACCGAGAGAAAGCTGCATCCAAAAGGGATAAATGGGTGCTAGTGTGATAGTTACAAGGGCTAAGAAGCTAAAGCGTGTTTGAATTAGTTTTTTTAAGAAGAAAAGAATGCCTATTGTTATACTGATCTGCGCTAAGCTCAGCGCGCTGATGGAATCCCCCCCCTAAACAAATAATTAATGCCCCAACATGGGGATGAAACTTCCTATTCTATTTTGTCCCCAATAGTACCAGTCTTTGCTCCAATCAAATGACTCGGCCATTAAAATGTGAATGGCATGGTCGGAGTTAAGTCCTTTGAAATGCCAGACGCTAAAACGAATAAAAAACTGATAAGCGATAAATAGAAAAAAGAGGGAAGATATTATAAGAATCAATTTTTTCATGCAGGTTTGCTAGGTTAATGCCAGCAATTTAATAGAAAATAAAGCACCAAGGAAATTTGTATAAGGTTAATAGAATTGATCACTACCGCTGTAACAAAATCCGAGCATTAAATTTTCGCTTATGCAGATGGGTGAATTTAAAATGAAATTTCAGGTTTCAATTTCCTGATATGAGGATGATATTTAGCAAGAGTTTTAGCAAGAGTATTGAGGGTGTTAGCCGGAATTGTATTAATGGGTGTTCTGCATGCTCTATGCTCGATACTGATGTTTGTTTTACTCAATACTGATGTTGCGCTTGTTTATTAATTATTCATTTGAGGCTCTTAATCATAGCAAATAACATTTTTGATAGTTCATCAAGATCATTATATAAATCTGTAAAGGTTTCATTGGAAACGGAACCAATATCTTTTAAGTAATCGATAATTGCAACACACTCAAAGGTTGAGCCACGGGATATCACGAAGAAATTTCGTTTATCAGGTTTAGTAGAGCGCCCAGATCCCTCCGCGATATTCAGCATAATGCTAAATGATGCTCTTCTTAATTGGTGCTTGGTGGTACGGTCTAGTTTTGTGGAAACAAAAAGGGCATGGACTTTTTTGTTAAAGTCCTTAGCTTTTGAGTAGACGATTAATTTCTCAAAATCAAACATATGACAGGTAGGTTTTAGGAATGGTTAAGATATGGAACACTAGTATCTAATGGCCTATTGTAATTGCTTAATACTTTGAATCAGCAAGAGTTTGAGCAAGAGTATTGAGGGTGTTAGCCGGAATTGATATTGATGGGTGTTCTGTATGCTCTATGCTCTTGCTCACAACTGATTTCCTGTATGCTCAATACTCTTGCTCAGTACTGATTTTTCTCTTGCTCAATACTGCTACAGCCGCAATCTTCTCCTTGAAAAATATAAAATTCAGCTATCGTTCTTAAGAAAGCTGAAAACCTAAAAAAATAGCTACTTTCCCACTTCATTGTCTACCGAAACCAGCAATAAAATTAAAACCGACAAGGCCAAAGGCCTAGGAACTTTTGGTGGAGTTTTCACACCTTCTATACTTACCATTCTTGGGGTAATAATGTACCTCCGTTTTGGTTGGGTAGTGGGTAATGTCGGACTGCTAGGAACTTTATTGATAGTAACCTTGGCTACCAGTATTACTTTTCTTACCGGCTTGTCCATTGCCTCCATTGCCACCGATCAAAAAGTAAAAACGGGTGGAGCTTATTATATGATTAGCCGCTCGCTGGGAATAGAGTCGGGTGGTGCCATTGGTGTTTCCCTCTATTTTGCTCAGGCGCTTTCCGTGGCACTCTATACCGTTGGTTTTGCCGAAAGTGTGGTCGCCGTATTTCCAAGTTTAAATGAAAAATGGTTAGGGATTGTAACTGCCATACTAATTACTGGCATCGCCTTAGGTTCTGCCAAAGCGGCTATTCGTGCGCAATATGTAATTATGATTGGCATTGGTATTTCCTTAATTGCTTTATTTCTTGGGAGTCCAATCGAGGAAACTAAAATAGAACTTTGGGGCGTGAGAAAGGAAGCGAGTGTTGGCTTCTGGACGGTTTTTGCGGTTTTTTTTCCAGCCGTAACCGGTATTATGGCGGGCGTAAATATGTCGGGCGATTTAAAAAACCCAAAAAAATCGATACCGCGTGGCACCTTTGCGGCGATTGGTGTGGGCTACTTAATCTACATGACCTTGCCTGTTTTATTGGCCTACTCTGCCGATGCAAAAACCTTAGTGGCCGATCCCTTAATAATGCGCAAAATTTCATTTTGGGGTGACTCTATTTTAATAGGAGTTTGGGGAGCAACTCTCTCTAGCGCATTGGGCAGTATTTTGGGAGCACCGCGCGTACTGCAAGCTTTAGCGAAAGACAATATGTTACCCAAATTCTTAAATTGGGTAGGCCATGGATCGGGGGAGTACGATACGCCTCGCTACGGTACCATTTTCACCTTGGCAATTGTTTTAACGGTAGTTTGGCTAGGTGATTTAAACGCAATTGCCCCCATTTTAACAATGTTCTTCTTAACTACTTATGGCGTTTTAAATATCGCTGCTGGAACTGAGAAGTTCTTAGGCAGTCCTTCTTTTCGGCCGACCTTTAAAGTTAGTTGGATTTTTTCTTTAGCGGGGGCTGTTTCCTGTTTTGCGGTGATGTTACTCATTAACCTCTCGGCGGCATTAATCACATTCGTGTTTATTGGCCTTTTGTTTTTCTGGATTAAACGCCGGCAAATGCAAACTTCCTGGGGTAGTATAAATAGGGGAGTTAAAATGGCAATTATCCGTAGAATTCTCATTCGTTTAAGCGATGACGGCAAGGATGCCAAAAACTGGCGCCCTAATCCTATGGTCTTGGCGGGCTCGCCGACACGGCGTTGGTACCTAATTGAATTTGCCAATAGCTTCACCCAAAATCAGGGTATTTTAACAGTTGTCAGTTTTTTATCAGATGAGAATGTGCAAGAGAAGCGCATTCAAAGTTTAAAACAAAATATTAGGGAGTACATGGCCAAGCGCGGGGTGGAAGGCTTGGTTAAAGTATATCCTTCTAAGAACCGTTTTGAAGGGGCGGTAAATTTGATAAGCGCTTATGGTTTGGGTGCTCTGGAGCCCAATACTATAATATTAGGAGAGACTAATCAGGAAGATAATACCAGTGAATTTTGCAGCATGGTAGAGCGCTTTTATGAAATGAAGCGCAATGTTCTCATAATACATCACGGTGAGGGCGAGCAAGCTTTTGGAGCAAAAGCTAAAATCGATGTTTGGTGGGGTGGACTTAAGGGTAACGGCGGCTTAATGATGATTCTATCTTATCTTTTAAAACAAAGCATAGATTGGCGTCAAGCTAGTATTTGCATTAAAATGGTAGTAGAAGATGTTCAAGGGGTAGCCAAGGCTGAAAGCAATCTGCAAGCTATTTTACACGATATAAGGATTAAGGCCCAAATTGATATAATCGCAGCTAATGGTCGCAGTTTCGATGATATTTTAAGTAGTTCCTCGCGTTCTGCCGATTTAATTTTCTTGGGCATGGCAGTTCCTGGGCCCCAATTTGAAGGCTATTACCGCAGCATGAAAGATCGCATTAAGAACTTACCTACTACCGTTTTATGTTTGGCAGCGCAAGATGTTTCTTTTGGACAGGTATTAATGAGTTCCGAAGATCAAAAAAGCTAACTATTCGGCTGGTTTTGCCTCACTCTCGGTAGATGCGCAAGAAGAAAAACTCCGCAATAAATCAGGCGCCATGTCTATTTATTTTACTGAGAACCTGAGGCCTAATTTTACGCCGAACTCAGGTTGAAAGCATAAGCCATTATTTTTTAGTCGAACTGAGCTTAGTATATTCCCCCACAAGCTTAGAATAATGAATTGCCTATATGAGAATAGTTAATGCCCACCAAAATAATCTCAAGAACATAGATTTAGAGATTCCCGAAAATCAACTTATTGTAGTGACGGGTTTATCGGGTTCGGGCAAATCATCTTTGGCAATGGGAGTAATAGCCAATGAAGGCTATCGCTATTTTTTAGAAAGCTTGCCTAATTTCAATCAACAAAACGGACAATCAATTCCCACCGCTGAGGTGGATGAAATCCAGGATCTTCCGCCGGTAATAAAAGTGGAGCAATCCAAACGTTTCCAGTCCACGAATACCACTTTCGGAACGCTCTCAGAATTGAGTTCCATCTTTAGAATATTGTTTGCTCGTTACGCTGCCGCAGATACGCTTAGTAAATCACTTTTCTCTTTCAATCACCCGAAAGGGGCCTGCCCAATTTGCAATGGCATTGGTGAAGCAGAGTACATCGACTTGGATAAATTAGTGGGCGATGAGAACAAAACATTGAGGGAAGGAGCGATAACCACCACCTTGCCCAATGGCTATATCGTGTATTCACAAATTACCGTTGATGAGCTAAATAAGGTGGCCCAGGCGCATGGCTTTAGCGTGGATATTCCTTGGAAGGACTTAAGCTCAGCGCAGCAAGAGGTGGTTTTAAATGGCAGCGAACGCATTAAAGTCTTTTACGGTAAGCATACTTTAGAGTCGCGCTTGCGCTGGGATGGAATAAAGGCCAAGCCGCGTGAAGAAGGATTTTATAAAGGGATGCTGCCAATTATGAAGGATATTTTAAGGCGCGACCGCAATGCTAATATTCTCAAATTCGTGAGCTCTCAAACTTGTCCGAGCTGCAAGGGTGCCCGCATTAAGGCCAAGCATTTAAAATATAAGTGGCAGGATAAAAACTTTTCCGCTTGGCTGGATCTTAGCTTGAAAGACTTATATCATGCTTTACACATCCCGAACTTAAGCGCAGGCGAGAAGGCATTAGTGGAAAAAATCCAGACGCAGCTTTTGGATCTCATTCGGCTGGGTATGGAGGAGTATAAATTAAGCGATCCAAGTAGCAATATTTCTTCTGGCGATGCCCAACGGATTAAATTGGTAAACCAGGTACACTGCAAGTTGCAAGGCATTTTATATGTATTCGATGAGCCTTCTATTGGTTTGTCAGCAGATTATCAAGAACACCTTTTAGGTATTTTAAAGCGCTTGATTGAGCAGGGGAATACGGTAATGGTGGTGGAGCATGATTTGGATTTTATCCGAGCGGCGGATTGGATTGTGGAGCTCGGTCCGGCCGCTGGCGCAGAAGGAGGTTCCCTAGTTTTTAATGGCACTATTAGCGATTTTTTAAAAAAGAAAGGTATACAAAGTCCCACTCTTGCCGCTTTACAAGAAGTGGGGTCTGAAACGAATAAGGGAAAAAATAAGCCCCCTATTAAGGCCGCAGAAAACTTTGAACCGAAGGCCCATAGCCTCAGTGTAATTAGTAGAAAAACACCAGAGCTGATGACTCAGGTATTGGGTTTTTGCGAAAGGAAAGCCCTCAATTTCTCCCGCATAAGCGACCAGCCCATTGGTAAAACCCCGCGCAGTAATCCTTCAACTTATACGGGTTTAGCCGATAAAATTCGGGACTTACTAGCCAAGACAGAGCAAGCCAAAGCACTAAATTTAGGCAAAGGCGCTTTTTCTTTCAATAATAAGAGTGGCCGATGCGATGCCTGCGACGGAGCTGGGGTTATTACTTTATCCATGAGCTTATTGGGGAGCATCAATCAGACTTGTCCCACTTGCAATGGCCAACGTTTTAAGCCCGAAGTTTTACAAGTTTATTGGCATGAAAAGAACATTGCAGAAATATATAACCTAAGTATCACAAATGCTCTAGCCTTCTTTTCTTCCGAAAGGGAAATTAAGCAAATATTGGCTTTAATGATTCAATTGGGGCTGGGCTACATTAAGCTTGGTCAGCCTTCTAATACTTTGTCGGGTGGAGAGGCGCAAAGGATTAAATTGACGAAACACTTTGCTAAAAAGTCGACTAATACCTTACTCTTTTTAGAAGAGCCAAGCATTGGTTTACACCATCATAATGTGAAGCAACTTTTGCAAGCTTTACACCATTTAAAAAAGCAAACTGCCGGTATAATTTGTATTGAAAACCATCGACTTTTTCAAGCAGACTGCGATGTTTTAGTGGAAAATGCGCTTTTGGCAGATGCCTATGAAATGCAAGGCCAGTCTACGCAAAACACGAAATGGATAGACATTCGAGGCGCGCGAACGCATCATCTCAAGGACTTAAATCTAAAATTCCCAAAGCAAAAATTATCTGTTATTACCGGTTTGTCTGGTTCGGGTAAATCTTCTTTAGTTATCGACACTTTGCATGGCTTTGGCTTGCAGGAAATGACCAAACAGTTTTCTGCTTATCAGCAATCTAGAGTAGGGGTAAATTATCAATTGGAAGTGGATCACATTTATGGTTTAAGTCCTACAATATGCATCTCGCGTAAGCAGAAAAACTATTCTTATCGTTCGGATATTGCTAAGCAAACAGGTATCGATAAAATTTTACGTTTTGCTTTCTCCCGCAAGGCCCAGTATTTGGGAACGGAACTATCGGCCAGTCATTTTTCAGACAATCATGACTTAGGTAAATGCTTGGTCTGTGATGGCTTCGGGCAAGAGCTGCTACCTGATTACAATAAAATAGTCTTGGATGAAAATCAGAGTATTGCTTCGGGGCTTTTGCAGCACAATAAAGCATTGGCGTATTACGGTGATCCTGAAGGCCAGCACATGGCGATATTAAAGTCCGTAGGAAAGAAGTATGGTTTTGACCTCGAGACGGGCTTTAAAGATTTATCTAAAACTCAAAAGGCCATAATTTTAGCAGGCGCTGAGGAAGATGAGTGGCAAGCAGAATGGGTATTTCGCACCAAGACACGCCAGGGTAGACAAAGGGTGAAAATGAAGTGGCAAGGGATTTTCCATTATCTGCGAGATGAATACTATAAGACACGTACGAATAAAAATGTCGCTTCTTTAAAATCGCTTTTTTCGGAGCAAGAATGTGGGGAGTGCCAAGGCAGTGGACTGAAGAAGGATCGACTGAAAATCGTACTAAACGGCAAGTCTATTTACGATCTGAAATCGATGAATTTTAATGAGTTGAAAAACTGGCTTGATCTTAAGTCCAGTGCCGATTCGGTGGATATTCAGTTAATCGAAAAAATTGCCGACTACCTACAGAACACTTTATTTAGAGCCAAACAACTTCATATTGATCATCTCCAATTAAAGCGAAAATCGCCTACTCTTTCGGGGGGCGAAAACCAGCGAGTGGAAATTATAAGACAGCTAAATAGTCCGCTTAAAGGGATTACCTATTTGTTAGATGAACCATCGGCGGGTTTATCAAATGATAATACTTCCGACTTAATTGAAATTTTAAAGGACCTAGTTGAGAAGGGCAATACCGTGCTGGTAATTGAACATAACAAAGAAATTATTCACGCGGCGCAGCACGTGGTGGAGCTAGGCCCAAAGGCAGGAAGGCAGGGAGGCTATATTAGCTATGAAGGAGGTTTAAAGGGTTTTCTCGCTCAAGCGGAGATACATCCATTTTTAAAGGAAGCCACTCCTGAGCCTACATGGCAGATGGGAGGCGAGCAAATTACCCTCTCCAAAGTGGCAAAGCACGGCTTGGTAAAAGATAAATTAGCTATTCCGGTGGGAGGTATTACCGCTTTAAGTGGAAAGTCTGGGGTGGGTAAAACCACTCTGGTAAAAGATATTTTAATTCCCAGTATTAACCAAAACAAGCCAGTTAACTGCGAAGCTATTCAATTCTCAAAAGCCTATACCCAAGCACATTATTTCGAAACTAAGAAACTACGCACGCAAGCCAATACTCTTTTAGTCTCGTACCTAGATTTTCTAAAATTGATTACAAAGGTATTCTCTTTAGAAACGGGGCTTAAAGCGCAGACCTTTTCGTATAAAACGAAATCCAGCCAGTGCCCCACTTGCAAGGGTGCCGGTTATATTGAAACAAGTCTAGATATCGTTGCCAATGCTATGGAAGAGTGTGAAGATTGTAAAGGAAATCGCTATAATGAAGAAGTTTTAAGCTATAAAGTCTATTCAAAAAATATGGCGGAGGTACTGCGTCTAAATATTTCTGAATTAAGTGAGTGGTTCAATAAGTCAGATTTAAACAAGAGCAACTTAAAGTTGATTAAGGAACTGGAAGATCTAGGCCTTGCGCATTTAAGTTTAGACCAAAAGGTACAATCACTTTCTTCGGGTGAAAAGCAACGTTTGCTGCTTTTAGATTGGTTACTAAGCGGTGCTAAGGCCGAGCTTTTTGTGCTAGATGAACCCTGCACTGGCTTGCATTATGCCGACATTGATTTATTATATGACCTTCTTCTAAAGCTAAGTAAGGCCAATGATATTCTGGTGATTGAGCATAACCCCTATTTGCTGTCTAAAATTAATAGAGGTTTATTTTTAGATTAGAAAGTGGTGTTTGCCTAAAGGGTAATTTCTCTGTTTATTTATAAACCTGAGTCCAATGTTAAATTAGGCATTAGACCATTGTGAAAGTGGCGCTTTAGTTTATAGTTGAGCATGGGTTAAATTGGATTTTAAAAATTTCAAGGCTAGCTTTTTATCCTTTCGGATCAATAAACTTCTTGTAATGCTCATAACGTAGAAATATATCTTTTACATAGTTGTAGGGTTCGGTGCCTCTTACGAATCCGTACTTGACAACCTCGTCCAAATAATATTTCTTATTCGTTAGTTTTAGGATATACTCTTCTACGTTTTTATCCCACACATTTGGGTCTTTGCCATTTTTTTCGGCGAGGCGCATGGCGTCGAAAACGTGCCCTGCGCCACAATTAAAAGCGGCCAAGGTGAACTTCACCCTTTGAGTAGAGTCTTCTACGGCATCAAACTTCGCACGCATCTTACGTAAGTATTTTACGCCGCCTTTAACATTCTGTTCAGGGTTAAAGCTATTACTAACCCCTACCTCTTTGGCCGTGGCAGGCATCAGTTGAATTAAACCACCCGCACCGGCCCAAGATTTTGCTGTGGGATCAAAGCGCGATTCTTGATATACCTGAGAGCAAAGGAAACGCCAATCCCAGCCAATGGTAGAGGCATTTGCCTTAATTATATCATCATACTTACTAATCTTATTTCCATTTTTACTGTAGAAGTCACTCTGTATCCGGCCGCGAAAAGACTTCGTATTTTTGAAGTACTTATTGTAGATGACATAATAATCATCTTGTTTTTTCTCTCTTTTAATCCAGTTATTGATGGCCTTTAATAGTTCGGGTGAATTCTGTCGAACCGCCCAGGCAATGCGTTGGGAGAAGGAGATACGGGTATCTACGTGTAATATGGGATAATACGTTTTGTTGATGGCCGCTATATTGTAGTCGGCTATAGTGCGATCTATTTCGCCATCTACTACCATTCTAATAATTTCATCGGTAGGGATATTTCCTTCAATATGTTCAATGGGAATTTCAGCGCCAATTTCGTTTTGTAGATTTTTTAACCTCTCGGCATAAGATGTGTTTTCTCGCACCCAGACCGTATCATCAATTAGTTCTAAGGTGTTAGATATAATTTGCTTATCGATTTTATAGCCAGGTAGTGAGCGCCAATTAGCGGGCATGCGCTGCACCAATGCCTGATGGGTTACATAGTGGTTTTCAGTAAAGCTAACCAGTTGCTTACGAGGCTCAGTAATAGTTAGACCATAGGCAATTAAATCGCCATCACCCTTGTTAAGCATTTCAAAAAGGTCGTCAATATCTTCGGCGATGGTAATTTTCAATTCAAGACCTAAGTCTTCAGCTAAGCGAGAAAGTAGTTCATACTCAAAGCCCATGGGCATTCCTTTATAAAGGAAATAGCTGGTTGAACTATAAATGGTAATGGCATGTAAAACGCCATCCTCTTTAATTTCCTCTAAATCTTGGGTTACTTTATAGGGTGCCTCATTACTATTGCGAGTTAATAATCCGTCGTCGTTTCCAGCGTTTTTAGTGCCCTGGTTACAAGCCGAAAAGAGAAGTATAAGAGCAATAAAAAAAACATTTCCATTGATATTCATCATCTCAAAAAGATAAAAAAAGAAAAGAGCTATGCAAGAATATTGACCTTCATTCGTTTTTTGATGCTTTGAAAGCACCTTTAATTGCTTAGTCTTACCTTAGATAACAAATAAGCAGCTTAGCTTTTAGACAGAAATATGAGGTATTCGAAATATAAGGTTGGTTTGTTTCTTATGGGAATTATAATTCTTCTTGCAGCTTGCGGTGGTCCGGAAAGCAAAACGATGGAGGTAAGCGCTACGGCATATAACTCGGCCAAGTCGCAAACTTCAGGCGAGCCTACGATAACAGCTTGGGGTGACACCCTAATTCCTGGCATGAAAGCCGTGGCGATTTCTCGTGATTTGCTCGACTCAGGCTTTTATCACAACATGGAAATTAGTATCAGCGGTTTACCTGGAACTTATAAAGTGTTAGACAAAATGAATGGTCGTTGGACCAAGAAAATCGATATTTACATGGGGACCGATGTTTCCTTAGCGCGAGAGTGGGGTAAGAAAAGGGTAACTATAAAATGGCTGCCTAAAGAAGAGGGTGCTTAAATAACGAGAGTTCGACGTAAAATTAGGCCCAAACGGATTTTCCATTAAAAATGAAAATCCTGCATCTAGCTCATTTGCTGTAGCCCGCTACAGCTGCACGATCCAGACTAGTTTTGTCCTTCCATTGAAAATCTGAGGCTCTAATTTATTGTCGAATTCACGTTAAATAAAAAGCTAAATCGCTACTGCAGATGAGTTCTCTATGAATTTACCAATAAGCTGCTAGCTCATTCTAAAATCAGGTATTCTGTCAAAGTTTCGCTTCAGCCCAGCAATAAAAACTCTAATTTATTAGGAGCGCATCTATTCAGCTTCAACAGCGTTGGCCTTTTTCGATTTACGGAAAATGAAAGGACCGAAAATGTTTCTTTTAGCAAAACGCACCTGCTTATCTGAATTTAATAATTTTTGGTAAACGCTCTTTGGAACGCCAAAGCATTCAAAAGCAGTACCATCTATAAAAGTAATTTCTAGGAGCGCATTTTTATACTGAATATTGGTAATTCCGCCTTTGTCGATGGTTTCTTGATATTCCGCTTTATTGTTGGCATGGGTTTCGGGAGCGATACTTACTAAGAAATGGTAAGCATCGATAATTTTGGTGCTCATTTCTTCCGCCTCAAGTGCCTTCTCATTTATAGCCTGAAATTTATCGGGATGCCATTCTTTCACCAAGTTGCGGTACTTAAGCTTCAGATCTTTTAAGTCTAAATTGCCTTCTACTGCAAATAATTTCTTGTACTCGTTTAGTCTTTTCATATCAGGTATCTCTAAATAACTTTCAGTGCTTTTGGGTACTGTTTCTGACCCTCAAAAAAGCGTGCGAAAGTAGACTTTTTTATTGGGAGTTAGCTTTATTTTTGGCTTTGGTTTAGAAGGTTTGGGAATTCAGGTTAATCGATTTTTGCTTTGCAGAAATTAATGCATTTTCTAGCTTTATTTGAATTTCTCTAAAACTCTTAGCCGCCGCATAATTATTGTTTAGTTCCAGTTCAATTCCTGCGTATTGTTGCGGGAACTTCTTTCTCAAATGACTGGTAAATCCGTCTGCAGTTCCTAAATAGGGATAATTAAAGCGCACTCTGAATGCAGGAAGGTGGGTGCTTAGCTCATTTTTGTAAGTTCTGGCATATTCCTTTTCCAAAGCACTTTTGGGGTTATATAAAATTCCCAAATCGGCATTGCGCTTTATTCCGTTTAATTCATTGGTAAAACTATGGACGGAGATATGCAGTATGTTGAAACTACTTTTGATATTCGATGTGATAAAACCCTCTAATTCAGTGCGATAGGGCCGGTAGTACTTTACTATTAATTCTTCTTTTTCCTCTTTGCTTAGCGATTTTGTAAAGTCAGAAAATAACTGAGGATGATGCAATGATCTGTTCAACTCAATTAGTAATCGACTTACAGCTCCTCTACTACAATAATCTGGATTTAGATTTTGCACCAAAGTCTCATATAATTCTATCGCTCCAATATCGTAGGCTCTATGACTGTTGAGAACCGACTCACTGCCTTTGAAAAATGAGTTATACTTTGCAGGAACTGTATTCACAGCATGTTCGCAGCTGATAATGAGTTTTGTTTTCAACTTATTGCAAGCTAAAGGATTCGTTTTTCGCCAAGCATTGCCCCAGCTTTTTATAGACGGATCTAAGATTTGACTCTGAAAAGTCATTTTCTACAGCCTTCAATATCCTTGTAGCTAAACTTCCTTCTTTTAGAATGACCTCTATAGCATCATTTTTAAAGTCGGTCTGATCTATAATGAATTTCCACAGCTCAATGGCAGATGCTGATTCGCCTTTA
>TARA_R110002050_G_scaffold97656_1_pt1 | contig 14458 bp, 16 predicted proteins | sample TARA_R110002050 | Tara Oceans TARA_R110002050 (sample SAMEA4396988) | marine metagenome | biome: Polar Biome; feature: [DCM] deep chlorophyll maximum layer (ENVO:01000326); material: water (ENVO:00002006), including particulate matter (ENVO:01000060) such as... | depth 25 m
AACAATTTTAAGCTTATTTAAGCATACTTTACACCTCATCATATACCAACATACATATAATTTATAAACATCTCTTAAATCGTCTCTAAATAGTCTTAGATTAGACGTTTATAACATACATTTAACGTAAATTGAATATATGGCAGGTGGAGTTGTCCACTCTAATGATTTCATCAAAAACGAATTTATCTAAAACTCATATTCTAAAAATATATATATAATTGGAAGTGTATTGGGAAGGTATTATTCGCCCACCTATAATAAATGTTATTTTAAATAATATTTGCTAGATATTTGGTTAGCAGTTTACTCGTTGTATGGAATAGTACTAGGGCGACTACGAAAACAACAAAGGATTTAGTACTGCCATTCACAAGGAGATTTAGAGTACACGTTCCAACAATCATCCGTATTTATTAGGGTATTGAAGTGTGGCAACTTATGTAGATTTGCAACTACTTATATAAAGATAACGATATTTTCTATTTTTGTTTTATTCTTCCATAAACAACTTATTAACAAGAAAACAGAAAGTGTTGATTTTCGTTATCATAGTATGATAAAGGAATATAAGCTGTCTGTACCTCAAGCATTGGCAGGAATAACCCTTAGACAGTATCAGAAGTATCTAAAGATACTAGATAAATGGGATAAGGAAGATGAGGTATATATAAAGACAAAGATGCTGCAGATATTCTGTGGATTAGAGATTGAAGATACATTTAAGATTCCCTTAAACAACTTTGATTTCGCTATTGATGTAATAAACAAGTGTTTTAAGGAAGAGACACCTTTAGTACCTAGATTTAGTATGTCAGCCACAGATGAGTATGGAGAAGAGACGGTTGTTGAGTTTGGTTTTATACCAAAGCTAGACGAGATGACATTTGGTGAGTTCATTGATTTAGATGGGTATATCTCAGATTGGGATAAGATGCACAAAGCAATGGCTGTATTGTTTAGACCAGTCATCTTTAAGAAGAATGAGTTCTATAGGGTGATGGATTATGAAGGCAGTCATAAATATTCTGATGTAATGTTAGATATGCCAGTTAATGTAGCGATAGGGGCGATGGTTTTTTTTTATCGTTTAGGGAGCAAATTACCAAGCTATACGCTGGATTATTTACAACAGGAGCTGAAAGGGAAGGCGATTCCACCACAGCTCAAGGAAACTTTGGACAAAAATGGGGTTGGTATCAATCAATATTTACAATCGCTCAAGAAGATGCAGCAAAGATTGACAAAGCTACAAAGCTTCCAGTACACACCTGTCTAATGTACTTAGAATATATAAAGGATAAGACAAGAATAGAGAATGCTTTAATAAAGAAGGCATATAAAAAATAAATATGACACAAGTATACGACTTATTAGACAAGATTAAAGATGAACTAAGAGCCAATCACCACATGAATAGTGTTAGTTTTGGTGATATAACAGAAGTTAACCTTAACAAGATGGATATATTTCCATTAGCACACTTAAACATCTCTAATGTAGTAATAGATTCACAGTTTATGACATTCACTTTGCAGATATTATGTGCAGACATAGTAGATTATACAAAGGAAGTAGTTACTCCAGACCAGTTTTATGGTGTAGACAACTTGCAGGATGTACTAAACACACAATTACAGGTAATGAATTTAATATTCTCTAAACTAAAAAGAGGTAATCTAAGGGCTGATAAGTTGCAGGTAGATGACACAATGAGTTGTCAGCCATTTAAAGAGAGATTTGAGAATGAGTTAGCTGGTTGGGAAGCAGAAATAGACATTAAGATGATTAATGATATAAGTATCTGCTAATGAAGCGAGAGCAATTAATTAAGAAGGTGCTAGAGAGGCTGGGTTCTGAAGCTTTGCAAAGGCTTAGAGCTAATATAAACAAAGACGGAACAAGAGCTTCTGGTGCTTTACATGATGGGATGTATTATAAGATAGTGAAAACTAGAATTGATATATACATGGCTAAATACGCTAAAGCTATTGATGAAGGTTTAAAGCCAAGAGCAGGAAAGCCATCTTCTTATTTTGTAAGCAAGATAAAGAAGTGGATGCAGTCTAAGGGTCTTACAGGCAAGATAAGAAACAAGAGTGGTAAGGTAGACATAAACAAATCTGCTAGAGCAATAGCTGAATCTGTTTATAAAAAAGGAACTATAAAAAAGTTTGGATATAAAGGAAGTAATTTTTTAGATAGAGCAATAAACAACGTAATTAACGAATTTGATGATGACTTGTTAACAGCTTGGATGAGTGGATTAGAAGACGAATTAAATAAAATAGAAACAAATGGCTAAAATAAACGTAAGAAGCCCATACTTTGTAAATGTATTTCATGCAGACTTAGCATCTGCTAAATTAGATATAGAAATATATGCAGGAGTAGCACACTCTATGGGGCATACAATATCTCCTACATACACCTTAGTTTCAACTGCAGCAGGACAATTTGGGTCTTATGTAAACTTTGAGATAAGTAGCTTAATAAAAGATTATATTGCTACAGGATTTGATGGTAACTACGCAGGAACACAAAGCATAGCAAATACAATAAATGTAGACTATCAAGTTACAAGAACATTAACAAACGGAACGAGTACAGCACTAACTGCTGTATTAGGAGTTAAGGCTTTTGATGGATATGGCTACTTTGAAGACGGTGCTAATCCAGAATTACTACAAGGATTACTTATAAGCAACAAAATCATAATTAAACCAGACGACTCTCCTTTAAGAATACCTGTTGATGCAAACAATACAACATCTGTATCTTTCTTTTACAATAATCAAGAAATATATACACAAGCAGTTGCAAGTCAAACAGACTCTAAGGACTACATACAATACATAAGCAACGAAACACAAGCAGGTGCAGATAGCTACGAAGATAGAGTATTACAAGACGGAGGTACATTTGAAAACAGTCAATGCCTAAACAACTTTTTAGCACAAAACGGAATCTATGGTGTAGATGAGGTGTATGTAGATGGAGTAGAAGGAATAACAAAGCTAGAAGTAAGAAACATAGACGAATGTAAGCATACTCCTTACAAAATGGTCTTTGTGAACAAGTATGGTGCTTTACAGGACTTATGGATGTTCAAAAGAAGTAATTTATCAATGAAAAAAGACGAAGAAAGCTTTAGGTCATCTACTTTACTATCAGCTACAGGAACATATAACACATTTGACCACCAGTACAAGACATTTAATGTTAATGCAAAAGAAACTTTAACACTAAATACAGGATTCTATCCTGAAGAATATAATGAAGTATTTAGACAGTTTACGTTGAGTGAAAGAGTGTGGATAGAATATGACAACAAGACATTGCCTGTTACGGTCAAGTCTAGCGACTTATCATTCCAAACACAATTAAACGACAAGTTAATAAACTACACAATACAAGTAGAATTTGCTTTTGATAAAATAAACAATGTACGATAATGCGTAGAGAGGTAGAAGTGTATATTAATGCTAATGAGTATGGCCAAAACATAGCCTATCAAAGATTAGACCTTTTTGAAGAAGAGTCTATAAATGTTACTAACTCAATAAAAGACATTAGAGATGTAGCAAAGGTGTTTACTGATTATTCACAACAGTTTAATGTTCCTGCAAGCACAACAAACAATAAGTTGTTTAAACACTACTATAATTTTGATGTATCGAATGGTTATGATGCCAGAGTAAAAAGAGAAGCATTAATTAAAATAAACGGAGAAGATTATAAATCTGGTTTTGTTACATTAAGTGATGTAAGCATGAAAAATCAGAATCCCTATTCATATAAAATAGTTTTTTATGGAAAAACAATAAACTTAAAAATACTTTTTGGGGAGAACAAGATAGACGAGTTAGCTAATTATCCAGATGCTTACTTAAGCAAGTTTAATCATATTTATACAGAGGATTACGCTAGAAACGGTCTTAAAAGTGGGTATAATTTGTCAGGAAGTAATTTAATTATAAACACAAGCAGCACAACAGCAGGAGATTTGTGCTACCCCTTTATTAGCGGTAAATCACATTATTATTGGGACACCAGCAATAACGCTCCTTCTTTGAATGAAGATGTTGTTTCAAGAAACATAGAGGCAAATGCTTCAGGTAACGACAGGGGTTTAAGATTAATAGACCTAAAACCAGCTATAAGAATGTATCATATTATTTTAGCAATAGAAGAAAAATATGGCGTTCAATTTACTAAAAATGGTTCAAATGACTTTTTCAGTCAATCTAACCTTCCTTTTTACGAATTGTATCTTTGGTTACATAGAGAAAAGGGTGATTTAAATGAGCAAATAGAAGAAGACGTACAAGAAATATATTTAAACGATTATACGTTTACAAACACATCTCCTACAGGAAATGACGACCCAAGAAGTAGCGCAAATAAAAACTTAGTTGCATCTGTTAATAATTTCTCACCAAGAATAAAAATAAAATACGAATATAAGGTTACGATTACTCCAGCAGTAGGAGGTCTTTATTCCTTAGAGATGTTAGATTCTTTTTCTGGCGAAATAATATCTCCTGTTACGAATGCGACAGATTTAACAGGTGATGGAAACCCAATAACTATAAAATTTATATTTGAAAGAAATGTTAATTTTATAGGAGAAACAACTTTTACTCCAGTACTAAAGGTAAAGACGAGAGGAGGTATAACTTCCTTTGTCTTAAGCGGATTGAGTATAACAAAAACCACACAAGAATACAAAAACATATCTTCATTTGGAGGGTTTAATTGGAGTTTACAAAGTCAATCAAGCTATGTGGCTAATTACACAATAACTAATCCTGCAACTTCAACAAGCACATTTAATATATCTGCAGGCTTTGAACTAGCATCTAATTTGCCAAACATGAAAGTTATAGATTTTTTAACATCTATATTCAAAATGTTTAATTTGGTAGCGTTTTATGATGATAGAAGAATACTTTCTAATGGTTCATCAAACCCAGACTTTGATAAGATTAAGGTGATGACCTTAGACAACTATTACTCTGAGGGGACATCTTATGATATAGGGCGCTATATATACACAGACAAACATTCTGTTGGTAAAGCAAACATATTTTCTGAGATAAACTTCAAATATAGCAGTCCTAGTACGTTTGCAATAATAAACAACAACGAAATTGCAAATGATGAATTTGGTAATGAATCATTGAATAATACAAATACTCAGATAGAAAGCCCTTTGGCGTTTGATGGAGGCAAGTATGATGTTGAGTTAGGATTTGAACACATGGTTTTTGAAAGAATGAGAGACCAAAGCAATAGCACAACTTTAACAACAGTTCAATGGGGTTGGATGGTTAGTGATGATGAGTTTCCTGTTCTTGCAAAGCCTCTTGTTGTTTTTTGCAAGAAAGAATCAACCACAAGTTATCTTATAAACACACAAGACGGAAACAATTTTACTACTATAGACACATACATAAGACCCTCTAACACGCTAGGTGATGGATTGCAAACAATAAACTTTGGTAGTGAAAATGATGAGTTTTATTTAGATAGAAATGATGTTAGTTTGTTTGAGACATACTATGATAACTACATAATTCCAATATATAACGAAAGGGCTAGGTTGTCTAAGTTTAAAGTTGTTTTACCAGCAAAACTTATAAATAAGTTAAGGCTTAATGATAAAATTGTTATATCAGGAAAACCATATAGGATAAATAAAATTAAAATAAACATTAATACAGGGAAAGCAGACCTAGAATTAATAAACGAAGTATAATGATAAGAGATATAATAGATTTATTAGGAGCAGCAGATTGGCATATAGATGACGAGGACATAAAGATAGCCAAAGGCAAATATTTAGCTCCTACTAATTGGAGAGAATTTAAAAACGCAATAAAACGAAATAGATAATGGCAACTAATTCAGAAACTACTAAACTAATAAAGATTGTTGTAGAAGGAGGTAAAGCAACTGCTTCAATAGATGATGTAACAGTAAGCACAAAACGTCTAAATGAAGAGCTAGCAATGCTTTCTAAGGTTGGAGGTAAAAAACCAGCAGGAGGAGGCACTTCAGGAGCAACTGGTGGGGCTACTGCAACTGTGATGGAGCTTGGTAGAACTATATCTGACTCGAACTACGGTATTAGAGGTATGGCAAACAACGTATCTCAATTAGCATCTAACTTCTTGTTTATGACGCAAAAAGTTGATGAAACAACTAAAAAAGCTGCTGGTTTTGGTGGAGCTTTAAAGTCTGTAGGTTCGGCTTTAATGGGGCCTCTAGGTATACTATTAGCTATTCAGACAGCTATTGCTCTATTGGAAGCGTGGTCTATGAAGGCAAAAGAAGCTGAGGTAAGCACCGATATTTTTAAAAACACTGTAAGTGAATCTGCTGCTAAAATGATTTTGCTTGATAAAATCCTATCTGATACAACCATTACATTAGAAGAAAAGTCTGGTGCTTTAGATACAGCTAAAGATGATATGTCAGAATTTGGATTAAATACTGATGATGCCAAAACTAGTTTAGAGGGCTTTCAAGAACAATTAAAAAACAGTATAGATAGGTTAATTGATGTAGCTATTGCTCAAAATATATTAGCAGAGTTTCAAGATACTCTTAATAAGGTTGGTGAAACAACTAGAAACAATGCTGAAGACAACTTAAAATGGTATGAAAAAGCTTGGGCTATGTATACCAATATGGCTGTTACTCAAGCATCATTAGAAGCTCAACAAGTTGAATTACAAGAAAGAGGAGAAGCTAATAGAGCAGAGGTGCTTGAAGGCTTTAACAAAACCCTAGAAGAACTCATGAATGAGTTTAAGAAAAGGGGTGAGTCTGGAGAAACATTTTATAGCTTAGTTTTTGGCAATGAAGATGATGCTAACAACTCTAACAAAATATTTAAACAAAAGGCGTTAGACCTCTCTAAACAGATATTAGGTTTTCAAAAAGCTGAAGAACTTGCGACTGAAAAAAATGAAGAAATGAAGCTTTTAATAAAGCAGAAGTACGAGAGGGCAGAATTAAAGTTAAAGCTAACAAGCTTCAAGGAAAAGGAGGAAATGAGGTATAAGGATTTTATGGCTTCTAATGCCTCAGATGAGCAAAAACTATTAGCTAAAGAAAGATTTGAAAATTCAAAGTTGGAGGCTGATAAAGAATATCAGAAAGCTTTAACAGAACTTACAGTAAAACAAGAAACTATAAGAGATGAGTTTAGGTTTAATCAACTTAAAGAATATACCGACAAAGTAGAGAAAGCTGTTCTTGATGGAGAAATACAAGATTTATCTATTTCTGCAGCAATGGATTCAGGAGTGGATGCTCTAAACAGACAGCAAACTTTACTGCAGGCTGAATTTAATAATAAAGTATATTGGTTAAATCAAGAGATAGAGGAAAGAAAAATAGCAGGAGAGGCTTATGAAGACATAGAAAAGCAAAAGAGAAATGTAACTAACAAGTATGAGAACGAAAAACTTGTGTTAGTTAAAAAAACAGAACAAGCTAAAAGGAGTATTGTTGCTCTAGGTTTTCAAGCCATCTCTAAAATAGCTGAAGACGGAAGTTCCGTTAACAAAGCTGCTAGTGCGGCTGCTGCGTTAATGAGTACTTATGAGGCTGCGAATGCTGCTTTAGGAGCAAAACCTTATGGGCCATGGAACAAAGCCGAAGCAGCTATTGTTATCGCAATGGGTCTGGCAAACGTACAGAAAATATTTGACACACCTACGCCTGGTGGTAGAGGAGGAAGAGGAGGTCAAGGAGGAGCAGGCAGAACATTTGACTTTAATTTAGTAGGCAGTACTGGAGCAAACCAATTAGCTGAAGCAGTAGGAGGTCAGTTCCAAGAACCAATACAAGCTTATGTAGTAAGTAATGAGATTACATCACAACAAGAACTAGATTTACAAATACAAACAGGAGCATCACTTGGTGATTAATATAAAACAAATAATATAAAAATCGTTATCAAAGTATGGAACAAGATATTATAGAACTATTTATAGACGAAGAAAATGATTTTTCTGGTATAGAAGCAATTTCTATAGTAGAATATCCAGCAATAGAAGAAGACTTCATTGCTCTTAAAGAACAAACAATACAGTTAGCAGAGGTAGATTCTGAGAAAAGAATCTTAATGGGTGCTGCATTAATACCTGACAAAAAGATATTTAGACAAAGTGGAGATAAAGAATACTTTATATACTTCTCTAAAGATACTGTTAGGAGAGCATCTGAGCTGTTTCTAACGAAGGGTAAACAAAACAACTCAACACTAGAGCATGATGTAGAGTTAAAAGGATTAAGCGTAGTAGAAAGCTGGATTATAGAAGATGAGAAGAAAGACAAGTCTGCTAAGTATAATCTTAATTTACCTGTAGGAACTTGGATGGTATCTGTTAAGGTAAACAACGACCAGATATGGCAAGAGTTTGTAAAAGAAGGCAAGGTAAAAGGTTTTAGTATTGAGGGGTTTTTTACAGACAAGTTGGATGAAAGACCAAGAGAAAGCGTAAAGGAAGAGATAGACTCTGAAGAGTTTGAAGCATTAGCTAAGCTATTTGAATTAGAAGATATTGTGCTTTCACAACTAGATGTAGAATTAGAAAGCTATAACGACTATCCTAAAGGAGCTAGAAATAATGCAAAGAGAGCATTAAAGTATAAAGAAGAAAACGGTAGTAGTTGTGGAACACCTGTAGGGTGGAGAAGAGCTTCACAATTAGCATCAGGTGCTAGTATCTCTCGTTCAACAATAGCTAGAATGGCAAGCTTTAAGAGACACCAACAAAACAAAGACGTACCATATTCAGAAGGATGTGGTGGTATTATGTGGGATGCTTGGGGTGGTAGTGCTGGTGTTAACTGGGCTATCAATAAACTAAAGCAAATAGATAAAAAGAAACTAGCTAAAGAATTTGTTCCTGTTAATGATGATTATATAATTATTGATAACAGATTGGCTTTTGCTACTAAAGAGATGGCTGAAGAAAAAGCAGCAGACTTAGGATGTGAAGGTTCTCACGAGCATGAGATAGAAGGCAAGATATGGTTTATGCCTTGTCAAGAGCATTTATTACAAGAAGACCCTTGTCAAGAAGGATATACTCAGTATGGTATGAAAAAGAAGAATGGAAGATTAGTTCCTAACTGTGTACCTGACAAGAACTAATGCCTAAAAAGATAGTAAGCACATATAGAAAGAACAAGAGAAAGTCTCATCCTCATAGCAAGAATGCAAGTGTAGGACAAAAGGGATATAAAAAGAAATATAAAGGACAAGGTAGATGAAAAAAACACCAAGTAGAACAAGTCCAACAGGCAAAAAGAGAGGCTGTTTATGCAAAGACGGAACATACAGTAGTAAATGCTGTGATGGAAGTTTACAAGCACAAGGTATCGGAGCTTTAACAGGACAAGGCACAACTCCGTAATCTTGAAAATGAAACAGATATTATATTAATCGTTATCAAATTAAATAATTATTTATGAAAGCAACAGAAATTATTAAAAAGTTCAAAGATGTATTACTTTCTGCTGAGACTGAAGAAGAGACTCCTGTAAAAGAGGAGCTTTCTGCTGAAGTTAAAGAGGAAGTTACTGAAGAGCAAGTAGAACTTGCTCAAGATGAAACAGTAGAAGAGAATTCTACGGAAGAATTGGCTGAAGAAGAGTATGAAGAAGAAATAATTGAAGAAGCTCCAGAAGAAATGTATGCTACAAAAGAAGAATTAAACAAAGTTGTAGCAGAATTTAAAGCTATGTATGAGCAAATTATGGATGGAATGGGTCAGGAGGAAGCTGCTGATGCACCTGAAGAATTAAGCTCAGACAAAGTTGCACTTTCTGAAGAGACTGAAGCAATTTCTCATTCACCTGAAGCAGAGGTAGATTCTAAACCAATGAATTTATATTCTCAAAACCGTCCTATGACGACACAACAAAGAGTATTTAACAAATTATTTAACAATTAATTAATTAATTATGGCAACAACAACAAGTATTACAAGTACTTACGCAGGAGAATTTGCTGGCAAGTATATTGCTGCAGCTCTTCTTTCTTCTTCTACTATTGATAATGGTGGAATTGAAGTAAAACCAAACATTAAATTTAAGGAAGTCATTAAGAAATTAGCTACTGGAGACCTAGTTGCTAACGCTTCTTGTGATTTTGCTGCTACTTCTACTGTTACATTAACAGAAAGAATTATTCAGCCAGAAGAATTCCAAGTAAACTTACAGTTATGTAAGCAAGACTTCATCTCAGATTGGGAAGCTGTCTCTATGGGATATTCTGCATTTGACACATTACCTAAGAATTTCCAAGATTTCTTATTAGCTCATGTTATCGCTAAAGTAGCTGAGAAAACTGAAAACACTATCTGGGGAGGAGCTAACGCTACTGCTGGTGAGTTTGATGGTTTCGTTACTCTAGCTGCTGCAGATTCAGACGTTATTGACGTATCTGCTGCAACTGTAACTGCTGCTAATGTTATCGCACAAATGGGAGCTGTAGTAGATGCTATTCCTTCTACTATCTATGGAAAAGAAGATTTATATCTTTATGTATCTTCTAATGTAGCTAGAGCTTATGTAAGAGCTTTAGGTGGATTCGGAGCTGCTGGATTAGGTGCTGCAGGTACAAACAATCAAGGTACACAATGGTGGAACAATGGAGCTTTAACTTTTGACGGAGTAAAAGTATTCGTTGCACAAGGATTAGCTAACAACAGAATGATGGCTGCTCAAAAATCTAACTTATATTTTGGTACTGGTTTATTATCAGACCACAATGAAGTTAAGGTTATTGACATGGCTGACATTGATGGCTCACAAAACGTAAGAATCGTTATGAGATATACAGCTAGTGTACAATATGGATTAGGTGCAGAAATCGTTCTTTATTCATAATAAACAAATAAGTATTAACAATAAAACAGGGTGGGTGGAAATTCTACCTACCCTTTTTTAATAAAAACAATTAAATTATGGCTTGTGATATATCAAAAGGCAGATTAGAAGCGTGTAAAGAATCCGTAGGTGGTATTAAAAACTTATACATTGCTAACTATAGCTCTGCTATGTATGCTGGTATGGATGATAGTGCGACAAAACCTCCAACAGATGCTGCATTTAATGGTCAGGTAGACACATTAGCTGCTGCAGTAAATGTTTTCCAGTTTGAAGTAAGAGGAGACAATAATACGTTTGAAGAAACTAATGAGAACTCAAGAGATAACGGAACATCTTTCTGGACACAATCAGGAAGTTTTGTTGTCAAGGCTCAGAATGCTGAGACTATGATGCAATTAAAGTTATTATCTTACGGTAGACCTCATATTATTATTGAAGACTACAATGGTAAATTTAGAATGGCAGGAGCGCAAAACGGAGTAGAGGTATCTGTAAATACATCTACTGGTGGTGCAATGGGAGATTTATATGGTTATACAATTTCTTTCGAGGGAAAAGAAGTTCTTCCATCTTTATTTATACTAAGTACTTTAGTAGCAGCAGGTAGTTCGTCAGGATTTGACGTACAGAGTTCTTCTAATATGAGTAACGAATAATACTTCCTTTATTATTATTCAATTAAAAGGGTAGATTTCGGTCTACCCTTTTTTATTATAAAACAAAAAATAGTTTTTACGTTATCATATTATGATAGTTATTAATGCAGCAGAGACACAGACATTTAACATAATACCTAGAGATGGTGTTGTAGAATATACTACTCAAGATGACGGAACTGTTACTCTTGATGCTAGTAAACTTACTGTTAAGTTTGTGGAAGAAGAAACCAACAATGGTGCTAGTTTTTTAAACTTAGTAAGTACTAAATATCCTAACTATTTAGCTTTGCAAGTAACAGCAACAGTAAATACATTTAGGAAGAACTTTAATTACTTTATGGAGATAAAAAACAATACTAATGGAAAGCTTTTTTATAGAGATAGACTTTTAGTATTAACAGACAATGATGTGCCTTATAACAATACGGCTATTCATTCTATTGATGCAGGTGAATACGAACCTTTTACTGGTTCTTCTAGTGATAACGAATATATTATACTAAATGATTAATAAAGACAAACATAATTCGATAAGAGTAGTAAGCTTATCTGGCTACGAGATACCAGAGGTAAAAGAAGTTTACAATAAGAAGTGGATTTCTTACGGAGAGAACAATGACTACTTCGATATACTTATTGAAAGATACTTAGGCTCACCTACTAACAGTAGATGTATCAACGGTATTGTTGATATGGTATACGGTAGAGGACTAGAAGCTACAGATAGCGCAGAGTTTCCTGAAATGTATGCTAAGTTTAAAGTACTGATTAGACCAAAGGATGTTAAAAGAGTATCTAACGATTACAAGATGTTAGGTCAAGCAGCTATGCAAGTAGTATACAACAAGTCTAAAACTAAAATAATAAAGGTACTACACTTTCCTATGGAGTGCTTACGAGCAGAGAAGTGTGATTCTAAAGGAGTTATTAGAGCTTATTACTACCACCCTAAGTGGTCTGAGATAAAGCCAAGCGATACACCTAAGAGAATCCCTACATTTGGAAATGGTGCAAAGAGTGAAAAATCAGAGTTATATATATTTAAGCCTTACAGAAGTGGCTTTTATTATTATGCTCCTGTTGATTATCATGGATGTTTACAATATTGTTCTTTAGAAGAAGAAGTAAGCAATTATCACATCAGTAACATAAAGCAAGGATTACAACCTAGCTTACTAATAAACTTTAACAATGGGATTCCTAATGAGGAAACTCAAGAGATTATTGAAAGAAAAATATATGATAAATTTAGTGGCAGTTCTAATGCAGGCAAATTTATTTTAGCATTTAACGAATCTATAGAAACTAAAGCAGACCTAGAACCTATACACTTACCAGATGCTCATGCGCAATATCAGTTCTTATCTGATGAGAGCAGAGAGAAGATTATGTTAGGTCATGGTATTGTATCTCCTATTCTTTTGGGGATAAAAGACAATACAGGGTTTGGGAATAACGCAGAAGAGTTAAGAACTGCTTCTATATTGATGGACAATATTGTTATTAGACCGTTCCAAGAAGGTCTTATAGAAGGTATTAATGACATACTTAACTTTAACAAGATATACTTGAACTTATACTTTGTAACTCTACAACCGATTGAGTTTACAGAGCTAGATAATATCTCTACAAGAGTTAAGAGAGAAGAAGAAACAGGAGAGAAATTAAGCTCAGATGAAGTAACAGACTTTGATGACGAACAAGGAGATGACCTTTTGGAGCAATTAGAGGCTCTAGGAGAGCGTATCTCTGACGATTGGGAGCTTATACATTCCGAAGAGGTAAAAGACTCGGAAAAGGGCTTTAATTTGGATAATTTGGCAGGTATTAAGTCTGCTCCTAATAAGAAGTCTAAACAAGATAGAGGAATATATAAAGTAAGATATGCTTATATGCCTGTAAGAAAGTCTCCTAATAGTAGAGAGTTTTGTAAAAGAATGGAATTATATACTCAGGACAATATTGTATTTAGAAAAGAAGATATTGGACTAATGAGTTTCAGAGGAGTAAACAAGAAGCTTGGACACAAAGGTAGAAACTATTCCCTGTTTAAATACAAGGGTGGTAAAAACTGTAAGCATTACTGGGAGTTAAGAGTATATAAAAAGAAAGTATCTGATGATGCAAAGATTAGTGTTAATCAAGCAACAAAGGATGGATTTGTAGAACCTAATAATCCTTCAGAGGTATCTGTTAGACCAGCAGATATGCCGAACTCAGGAGCTTATCCAAATAGTTAAGATTATGGCAAAAGCATTATTTATAACAGTAATAGACTTAAAGAGAAAATCCATAATAGATGGGAACTTAGATGCTGACAAGGTAATTCAGTTTATTGAGGTAGCACAAGATACGCACATACAAAACTATTTAGGAACAGATTTATACAATAAATTACAAACACTAATTACAACAGGTAACGACATAAACAACCCTGCTAACGCACATTACAAATCATTATTAACAACTTATATAAAGCCAATGTTAATATGGTTTACACAAAGTAATTATCTTCCGTTTGCTATGTATCAAATAGGTAACGGTGGAGTATTTAAACATAGAAGTGAGAACTCTGATTCTGTAACACAAGAAGAGGTTGCAATGCTGATAAACAAGGTTTCAGAAACAGCAGAGTTTTATACTAGAAGGTTTATTGATTACATGACTTATAACTCGACATTATATCCAGAATATAATTCTAACTCTAATGAGGATATGTATCCTGATAAAGATGTTAATTTTCATAGCTGGGTATTGTAATTATAAGTATGTATAAACCGAAAAAGATTAATGTTGAGAAACTAAAACAATATTTAAAACGACAAGAAAAAGATGGCGAATACAATAGATTGGGGAAAAGCATACAGCGAGAGTTATTGGGG
>TARA_R110002050_G_scaffold300635_1_pt1 | contig 14445 bp, 10 predicted proteins | sample TARA_R110002050 | Tara Oceans TARA_R110002050 (sample SAMEA4396988) | marine metagenome | biome: Polar Biome; feature: [DCM] deep chlorophyll maximum layer (ENVO:01000326); material: water (ENVO:00002006), including particulate matter (ENVO:01000060) such as... | depth 25 m
TGTTGTGGGGGCTGAGGGTTAGAGACCCTCGGCTACCCGATTATGGTGCTACTACACTGTAAATCCATATTTCATTTCTCTTTCTTTGAATGCTGAAACTCCACCCTCTAAAATTTCGCAGACATGTTGTCGAATCCCTTTGTTTTTCAACGTGCCTAATTCATTATCATTTTCAAACGAGCACTCTAAACTCCCGCTATAATATTCAAACTTGAATTTTTCGTTTTCAATATTTGCTTGTTGTCCTGCTTGATTCGCAACAATTACACATTCGGAATCTGCCGCTACAACTAAATTAGCATTATGAGTTACCATAATTATTTGTCTCTTCACCTTTCTAAGGCGAATAAACTCATTTAACTGATCATAGATTGTACGGTTATCTAGGTTATCTTCAGGCTGATCGATTAGTATTGGGTGAGAAGAATTGCTTAGATGTAATATTAGGTTAAGTAATACTAAACCACGCTTACCTGGTGACATACGCACTATGTCATCATTTTTATATTGAACAATGAAATTAATGTAGAAACAGTCAGAATAAAGCTTTTTAATAACATCAATATCAGGTATTCCTTTCCTAACGGAAGGAATTTCTTTTTTAGAACTAAAGTTTTTATGAACTACAGATAATTTTTCCGAATGTTCTTCGATATTATAGTTAAAGTCTCCATTTGAATTTACAAGGTCTCCTAGTAGAGCCTGCATATTTCCTCGTCTATCAAAAGCTCCAACAAATTCGTTAAACTTGTCTGAATCAAATGCAACTTCTGCAGAAATACTAATGTCTTCTTCAAATTGATAATCTGGTTTTGCAATCTCTATCACATAATTTTTGTAATGATTAACCAAATTATCATATTGTTGTTTTAATTCATTTTTGCATTCAAGTCCCTGTTTCTTAATAGCAGCTTTCTTCTTATCAAGATCATCGATATTCCTAAGTTTACCTTCTTCTACTTTTAGGTTTTTATCTGCTAAATCTAACGATTCTTTATCAGTAACCTTTTTTAATAAAGGCTTTAAGCCTTCATTTACCTTATCTATTTTCGCATTAATCGTTTCAATTTGGGCTGGTATTAACTTACCCTTATTTGAAATATCTTCTTTAAAATTTGAGACTACTTTTTTAAGCTCGACATCTAAGGTATCTAGTAGTGAATTTAAATATGTTGAATCATTTGGTATATCTACATCTGAAACAATACTGTCTCTGAAATTTGTAAATAGACTACTAGAGTGCAGGTTAGATGATGAAATAACCTGATTGTTACATTCAGCTATTTGGTTGAATAAATTGAGTCGACTCTCTAATGATGATTTTCTAGCAGATAACTTTTTATATTCAGCTTCTTCACTTTCGGTAAAACCAGATTTTTCTCTTAATACAGCTATGTACTCTTTTAGCTTTTCAATTTCCCCCTCTACTGCAGGTTTAGTTCCAAAAGCTTCAGAATCTTTGGTTAATGCGGTGTACTTACTTCGTAACTCAAAAAGAGAGTCAATTTTACTAACAAGCTCCTTATTAGCTGATACTATTTTCTTTTCTTGAGCCTCACCAAATTCTTTAAATCCGTCATTTTGATTAAGAATATCTTTTACAAGGGTGTTTAATTGATTTTTTCCATCTTCTTCAGCTAAATGGTTAATATATAGCTGCGGAATATATGTGATTGGTTTGGATTCGTCAGGGTTGGCTATTGAACTAACTTCTCCATTTGACCATTCGACTTCAAAATTTACACCGTTTAAATCACTATATGATGATGACTTTGATAAGCGAACTTTTCTTTCTACTTCTACTGAATTTATAGACTTGGCAATATGATATAAAAGAAGCGATTTACCTGATGACTTACCACCAATAATCGTATTTAAATCAGGATTTAATGCTTGCCATTTATCACTAAACAACTTGGTTGGATTTTGATCAACAAACCTAACTCTATTAATAGTTTGATAGCTGTTTTTTTGTTGAGGGTTTAACTCTTGGATAACTACTCTTGAACTAGGATCATATATTACACTTTTTAAACCTTCGAAAGTAATGTCCGCTTTTATCCATGTATTCCGGTTTTTTGCTGGTTTAAATAATTCGTTTTGGCAGTGAGCATCTGAACCCCAAAGACAAGGTTTAATTGAGCCAAATTCAGTTTTAAACGATTCTTTATTCTTTCCACCAAGAAGGAACTTTTTGGTATTTGAATTTGATGAAAATATAAAGTGTGCTTGCTTAATTAGATTTTTACGTATGTTATGACCCTGTGAATCCCAACTAACGTCACTTAAATCTTCATCACATGGCAAGCCTAGCAAATACTTATCTTTAAAGTTTGAATTGCCATTTAAAATAGCAACTAAGTTATCTTCATCTACAGAAGCATTTAGCATTCCGACAAATAATTCACTTCCACTGTTAGAAAATGGAGGGTGGTCTTTTATTAACCTTCTGCCTAACTCTTCTAAATTTGATTTAGTTAGCGGCCTTTTTTCGACAGTAGAGCCCGTTGAAGCATCAAAGCAAACTTGAATTTGAGATATAAAGTCACTTTCGATTTTTTCAACGGGAATATCATCAGATAAAATGACATGATAATTAACTTTTCTATTCCAAGATAAATCCTTTTCTTTCCCTAAAACTAGCTTTGTAATTCTAAATTCGATATTAGGAAAAATCTTTATTTTTTTGATTGCTTCTAATTCTTCAGAATTAAAAAGAATCATTAATTTGGTAGGGTTATCAAGATATTCTTTTTTTAAAATCTTGTAACCTTCAGGTAAGTAATAATCAGTTACACCTATTGCGCTAATATTATTTTCGATCGCTTTCTTAAATAAAGTAACAACATATTTATCCCAATCATCACCAAATTCATTTCTTAGTACTGAAGCGGGTGTATGGACATGTAAATCCCACTTTCTCCACTCAGAACCTCTAGGGTAAATATGCATTCTTAACTCCATTTAAAATGAGAACATTTAATATATAAAATTTAGGTAATCGCAAATTTACGAAAGCACCATAACATTTGTATACACGGGGGTCCGTATATCTACCCACAGCGTTATTCGTTAAATAACAGATGGTGTGATTTGAAAAGGAAGGAGAAACTAAAGAATTGAATCGTACTCTTCCATGACAAAACGAGCATGCGTATTAACAATTGATAGACATTGAACCTGCTAAAAGCAGCTCAGTATATCGATCCATGCCAGACATCTACCTGTCTGATTTATCACTATTTTTAACCTAAGCGGGCAGGCAATACAATTATCATTTTGGACAGGTAAGGCTGTAAACCCGCAGGGAAAGCGCTTATGTGAAAATAGACGGTCTATCTAAACAACGATTACAGAGAAAAATCTCGCCCGAGGTTTGCTCAGATATTTGCTCAGGCATTCGCTCAGGGGCTGAGCTCCTACAGCATATTTTGGGAGCGGAGCGCGTTTATATCTTTACGTTAGCGAGCGATAAAAAAAAGCCCCGACATTGCTGTCAGGGCTTTTTAGGGTAAGCAAGTGCTTGTCGGTTCTCATATGTAATGAAATGAAAAACCTACATAATACAAGCTATTTCACTATATATGAGAATAGGGCACGAGCCCAAATTCTCATATATAGTGAAATGGATAGGAACCATTCTCATATGTAATGAAACCAATCAGAATATACCTAGCAGCTTAAACGACAGCACTAGCTACTTTCTGAGTAGCTTGATGGTAACCCATCTACTGCAACTTTCTCTGCGTACTCTTCAATTTTATTAAGCCCATCAAGATAACCCTTAAGCATCAAATTAATGCGAGAGAGTTCAGAGCGCAAACAGTGTTTCAGCCAGCTCCTGCCAAATAGAGCCAATCTTATTTAAACGCTATTTCTCATCAACATTCCCTCCTCGAACAGCTTTAACCCTACCATTTGTAGTCGTGCGTCTTTCTTTAGCTAAACGCTAATCAAGAGCAGCAATTGCACCAGCAAGAAAGACTTAATCACTTCTATTTTATGCTCCATTTAATGCCACATGTCCTCCAGAAACTTTTTCATAGGTTTACTTGAGCAATCTTTAAGAGCTATATCGTAGTCTTTAGCAACTCGTAGATATTCGTTTATTGCTTGGTCAGACTTAGATGGATAGTTATCAAATACATCTTGGGCTTTGATAAACTCTTCGAGAGCATCTGAATCTTTAAGCGAAGCAGCTGCTGCCGCTACTGTCTCATAATACTCAGCTAGGGTGGCTGCGCACGCTCGGTAGCCATAGCAAGAACCTTCACTTTCTCCCTCTCAATATACTGACTAACTAACCAATAGACGTAGTGATAGGGGGAACAGATCAAGAAAGCTGAGCCTCAGAGTTATTGCTATGCCCCAAACTAGAACACAGATGGGCTTTTAGTGATATAATTCCGATATCGGAACTAAATGAAATGCGAGCCTAAAGTTATGAGTAATTCACAGGCAATCAATATAGACAACATTATTTCAGCCGAAGAATTTGATGACCTAAAAGTATCTGAGCTTCGGGTTCTACTTGTTCTTTCCATGTTCAAGCCTGGGAAGTGGATGCCTTTGCATGAATTACGTGGTGATACTGAGAAGACTAGTAGCTTTAGCCGGTCTGTAACGAAGCTTGTATCTAAAAACTGGATCGCAACAAGTAAAGATCCTCATGATGCCAGAAACAAGCTAGTTAGGTTAACGGTGAAAGGCCGGAATAAACTGAAGAAACAGCTGAAACCTGAAACAAGGGTTTATCAGGGTAGCTACCAGCCTACCGATATTCCGTATACAACAAAGCGCCGCTATCTCACGGGACTTGCCGCATTAAATCTGCCGTCCAACGAAGGAACGGGAGATTGGCACTTCATTGAAACGTTTAAAGGTTCGCATGGAAGAAACCCTGGGCCGTTTTTTGTGGCGGGTGACAACTATGCAGATACATACTCAGTCTTTGGGTCTGAAGGAATTGAGGATCAAACAAAAAGCCTTGAAGAAGCAGGTGTCATTTCAAATACAAAACTCTTTGCGGCCAACCATTATCGAGCAATGGCTGACATGATTTTTCAGCGGCTTCATGATGGGAACGGTATCGATTCATATGTTGTCGATGACTGGTTTCCAGAGAAAAAAAATAAAAGAAAACTTGCCTCTATGTTGGATAAGCTAGAACCGGTTCTAAGGACAGACCAAATGAGAGATTTAAGGGCATGGAGAAGCAAAAATGACCTTACCGCAGCTTGAGGTGATCGATGAATTTTCACCTCTGCAGAAACAGCATGTGGAAGTCATGGCTCGTATTGCACAAAAGTTTTCTGATTCCCCTATGATATTGAAAGGGGGAACGGCACTGATGCTATGTCATGGATTGGATCGATACAGTGAAGACTTGGACTTTGATTCAACAGTTCAAATCAAACCAGAAAGTCGTATGAGGGATGCATTTAAAGGTGTTCCCATTAACCTCGATGCGATCAAACAAACAAAAGATACTCAAACGACAAAACGATGGATGCTTGAATATACCGGACCTGAAGGTAAGGGACGAGTAAAGTTCGAAGTGTCATACCGAGCATTACAGATAGATGAACAAGCTTATACGACCATCAATGATATTAAGGTTTATCACGCTCAAGAGCTCATTTCTCAGAAGCTGAATGCTGCGCAAAATCGATCAAAGATAAGGGATTTATTTGATCTTGGGTATTTAGCACGTGAGTTCACTGAGCTTTTTACACCAGATCAAGTTAGCACGTTGAATGATATGGTAATTAATCCTGATAGTTTGCAGTCTAGGTACGCAGCCGACCACATTGAAGACTCAATTCTCAAAGATATAGATCTGGAAGACTTGGTACTTGAGCTTGGTCAGAGTGCAGAGGAATTGAATAGTATAACTACAACTAATTGATCTTAATTTAAAGCTTACTTTTTCTTGGCCCTGAGAGCATTATTGGTAGCTTATGGATGGGGTCAATGGTGAAATGCTCACATGCTGTTTATCTCCTTAACCGGTTGTTTAATCACGATAGCCTGGCTGCCATTCCAGTATGCAAACCAATCTGACTTCTGACCAATTATTATTAAAATAGCCTTTTGACCTTTTAGGTTTCTCCTCCATTCACTTATATCAGAGGTAGAAAGAGTTGGGTGGGGGTCAGGGTGTATTGTATGCCACTCACCTAGATATGTTTGAAGCTGATTGGAATATTTACCTTTGCCAGGTGTTCAATTGACCAGCAGACCGTTTAGTTGTTACTTGTTTGAGTACTCATTTGTGGCCAGCTCTATGAGCAGATAGGCACTTTGAGGTAGTTTTAGCAAAACTAGTTAGAACAAAATTTTAACTTAAAAAGGTCTGAACTGTTTATAACAAACCTCAACCAATCAGCAATTCCTACCTAGAAAACAAAATTCCAGTCATCCATGGAGGCGACTATCGAGCGTACCTCCGGAACGTCGATAAGTTCATACCTGTAATAGATTTTCTGAACAAACTGTTCTGGTTTTTCCCAATCATCATCTACAGGATAGATTCCCTTTTCACTGAACAACTCCATCAAAACAGCGGATGAGACTTCACATACTCTAGACAACTTTGATAGTAGTACGTAGCGGTTCTTGAAAGTATCCACTTCCTTATGAGTAATAGATAACTCCTCATCCCTTTTACTAAACCTAATGCGTTGGATTAATCCCTTTTCAACAAGCTGGGGGACAAGCATTGAAGATACTTGAAAGTATCTTCGCAAAGAGTTAATGCTGAAATAGTTAAGATTTTTCTTCTTCTGCTTTAGTAAATACCAATCCTTCAAATCTTCTATATCAATGCAGACTCCCCTAAACCCGACATACTTAGGATCAACAAAGGCTTTAAGCTCACGTGTTTTGATTGCTGTAACAATAGTAATAAAGGGATTCTTTATAGTATTTCCTACTTTCCGAATAGCCTCAGGAAGATAAATATATTGGACCTCTATAGGTGGCAAGGTAGTAAAAACAGAATTCTTCAGTGCATATATATCCTCTAGGTGTATAACCCATTCCTTTTTAACTGTCTCATCAGGAGAAATCCCTTCAATGAAACCACTTTCGATAAGAGCATAAAATTGACTTTTAGTTATACCGAGAAGCGATATAGCTACTTTTGCATTTACAAACGTTTTCTCTTGATTGATAAATTCAACAACATCATCTCGGTGTATAACTGTATTTTCCCTTGATTTTACACGTCTAATTCGAGATCTAATCGAGCCGCTAGTAATTCCTTCTCGAAGCATAGCTTTTGAAATATTGTATTCTGAAGAAGCAGGCTGTAGCGCTATCCACTTATGATTTTCGATCGCCTCTTTACTGAATAGTGTGTTCTTCTTATTTATCGCATAGGTCCAGTGATCCTTGAGATAATTCTGAATGGAAGTAATGATCAATTCTTGACTTGGATGTGTACATATAGAAAAAATTCGTTGGTAAAACCTTTTGAAATAAATATCTCCGCGGCTTTGATCACTAAAAACCTCTGAATGAAGACAGCTTAGATACCGTTGAAAATCCTCCTCTGTAGCAAACCAAGCATCAGCACAAGCTGTCGAGTAATATTTAGCTTCAGGGAAGGTATTTAACCCTGTAAAGTAGCCAGTTTTTAAATTCTTCATATTTTCAGAAGGCTGCCAACGAATAAAATTTATTATCAGTTTAAGCCTATACTCTCGATCAAAAAGAGGCCCGTTGAAGGCATGACTAAACCCAAAATCGGGCTCTGCAATACACGATTTACCATCCAGGAAGTTCTGCATTCTCAACACTGTTGTTGGGACATAATTTGTATCCTCAACATCTATCAAAGACTCGCCACAGCAACATGAGGTTATAGAGGACATAGATTTGAAGTTAAGCTTTGAACCACATGATCGACACTCATCAATGAGCCACATCCTATGCTTAACACAAACAACTGTAGTACTTAGCTGCCAGCTAGCACGATGATAAGGCCTCTCTTTCAAACACTCTTTGCAGTAACGAAACGATTCAAAACGAAATAGTTTCTGATCTACGTTGTATATCGCAGATATCAGTTCTTTGAATGTATAAAAGCCAGTCCATTTCGCATCAATCAAAGCTTCAAGTAACTTTTGAGGGGAAAAACTAAAAGGCTCGCCATCAGCACTAAATAGCCATTGAACTCGTTTATAACCATTAGCCTCAACAACCCGAATTAAATACCCAATAGGAGACTCATCTTCAAAAGCTTTCGGATAGACTAATGGAATAATTAAGGTCGCCATTATACTTCCTCCGGACTCATCAAACGATGGAAGGGCATACCTGGCTTGATAAGCCTCTTAAAAACAAAATCTTCATTAAATGGATTATTAGTTCCAATCCCAGCAGACCATATTGATTCCGTAAACGCAGCCTCGAAATCCTCCTCACTTATGTGACTTCTGCCGAAACTAGATGCACTTCGAAATGCAGCCATAAGCAGTGTCTGCATGTAACCAATAACCCCATTCGTTGCATAATGTATTCTCCTTACCAAATTATCAGACAGGTTTGTTTCCTCTTGCATGTCCACAACCTTCAACATGGCACGTAGTACACGAACAAAATCCCAATAACTATTCATCTTAGCTAGAGAAAAGGGCTCTAAATTAATTCTACGACTAAAACGCCTTCTGAGCTGCTCATTCAAACGAAGAATGTGCTCACTTCTTTGTAATCCCATAAGCACGACTGATGCGTTTGATCGGTCAATAATGGTTTTCAACCAGTCCGCAGCCTGACTAGGTGTAGACCTGCTTCCCTGATCAACAAAATGTTGTAGTTCATCAAAAATAATAAGTTGTACTTTACAGGTCTTTACTAATGTCAAAATCCTGTTTGTTTTTTCTATAGCAGTACCTCTGTTAAAAAGAGGGTCTCCTAATTCAAGCAATACGGCTTCTGATACATTCTTCACGGTAGGTAAAGAGGGTATATCGACCACAAGAACTGGTACAATTTTTCGGTCCCTAGTCTGATAAGGAAGATGCTGATTGAGAAATTTCTCTTTCAATGTTGTTTTTCCTGTACCGGACATACCTAGACACAAAAAATTTACCGGCAACCCTGCATTTTTTAGTTCATAACATTCATTTATTTGTTTGTACGCGCATTCAAATTGAGGGTGATGAACTATCAGCCCATTTAGCTTAGATAATGATGCAATCTGGTTCTTATTCATATTTTATCTCCACATCAAAATCCTCTAAACCAGGAGGAACCAACAATTCAGAGCGATCCAAATCCTTAGGGTTATCTAAAATTACTTCTATAGGGTTTTGCTTAAGTTGTGCTGCTTGAGTTTTAGCTCGAATACTCTTGCTGTTAGAAAGCTCATTTACATGATCAGTAAATTCTTTTTTTGCCTGAAGAAGACTAGGAGTAATGGCAGCCACTTTTTTTTCATTGCGAACAGATAGTACAGATCTATGCTGTCTCAATGAGATGCCTTCAGCATATTCAGGTTTAGTACAAGGTACGCTGAAATAACGTTGATTTGCTTTATCTAAAACCCATATTTTACCTACGTTTTCAGGGTCAATTCGCACATGTACAGTTGCGTTAGCTTTAAGTTGTTGTCGAAACAACCTTAGTTCATCAGAGCTATAATTAAGTTTAAATAGACGAATGCCTTCATGAGATAACTTCCTGACATATTCTTTTGTCAGAATAAGATCAAGCCGCTCTCGGCTCTGTGGCAGAATCAATTCGATATCTTTTAGTCCGTTCTTCCAAACATTAGCCGGTGTATCATCCAGCCCTGCATGCGGACTATGAATGTAAATGTCTATTACCCACTTATGAATCAGTTCACGAAGCTTATCTAAAGTGACAGACGCAAGCTTTGTTGATTCGTACTCCCCGCGTTCAGATATACTTCCATAAGAAGTCCCTTTTAATTTATGGCATACAGCTCTATTCAAAGTACCCAGAAAACGTTCAACTGACCCTTTATAATGTGGTTGTTTTGACGGGCAAAAGAAAAGCTCTGTATTAAGCTCATTACACATCCGTCTTAACTGATGATCATGAAATTCTGAACCATTATCACAGGCAAGAGTTGTAAAGCACCCATAAGCAGGCCAGCTATTCCTTATTGAAGGGAACTCTTTACTAACATAATCCTTAGATAAAATTGCATGTCGAATAGCACGCATTACTGATACTGAAGAGGGGGGTTCAAAGCCTATATAAAATCCTAAAGGCATCTTAGAAAAGTGATCTAAAATTAAAGTGAAATTTGGGCGACCAATTACTTTCTTGGTATTTTCATCAACTACGAAAATATTTAACGGTGTATGATCAATTTCCACTCGCTCAAGTATGCGAGAAGTCACATATCCCGCTCCATGCATCCTATAGAACTTATTAGCCACTGTTTTCCCTTTTTGAGCAGCCATTAACTCAAATGGATCTAACAACTTATCTAATAAACGATAAAAAGTCGCTTTAGACGGCTTTTGATATCTAACCCCCTTAATAGCGGATTCATTAATATTCGCCAAAATGTAATCGTATACATCACTTTTTGTATGCGGCGTAGCCTTTAAAAGCAGAGACTCAGAAGCATCAAGAATCATTGGCCCAAGCTCCAGAACATAAAAAGAACGACGACCTAGTTTTTGCTTAGGAGCTAGCGAAGAAATATCTTTACCTGATTCAAACCAGGCCCTCCACCAACGATAAATAGTGATAGGACTAGGAGGTGAACAGTCACCCAAGGTTGCAGAAATGTCGTCTATCCATACCTCTACTGCCTTTAGGCTTGGTCTTTCACCTCCTCTAGCAATAATTTGTTGTATATATTCAAACTTTGAAAAGGCTATCTCTTGGTCCTTTTCAGAAAGGCAAGAAACATCCTTTGGCAGACCCTCATCAATCCCTAGGTTACCGATAAAAGACAAAGTGCCATTGGAAAGAGCTTCAGATAGTTCAGCCTCCGTATACAGGACAATTGCTAAGTCTGGCTTCCTCTCCAAAACAGCATCTTTATTTTCAAGTGTTCTAATAATTTCATAAGTCGACGAGTTCAAAGTCAGGTGCTGACCTGTACGAAAAGATGCAAGTTTCATGGTTAGTATCTCCTACAAAGATAATTAACGAATCAGGCTCTATAGGCCTATTCATATCTGTTCCACATACATTATTTGCAAGCAGGGCGTATACTGTGCCAAGACGACCAAGTATTTGCGCTAGTCCAGAAATGGAAGGTAATAAGGTTTTTTCACAGAACTTCTTTGCTTTTTCAATTTCCGCCTCACCAAATGGAAGCTTTTGGTACTGGCGAAGGAAGTGAATATTGCGATCTAATTCCTTATTTGGTAGCTCTTGGTCCGTTATAACTCCAAATTTTCGTCCGACTTTCTCAAACTCTAAAGATGCTAAAATTAACTTGTCTCTAATATCCCTTTTCTGCAAATGATCGAAAGGTTTTATTTCTATGATTAAAACGCTCCCGTCAGTAAAGTGAAGCTTGAAATCGGGTGTATACCTCCTATATTTACCCTCAATGAACAGCCAAATAGACTCTGGTTGTTCATAGTACTGTTTTATAGAAGGCGAAAATTCAAAACGATGACAAGCTCGCCTTTCTAATTGAGACTCCCAATCAATCATCCTTTCCATTTTTACTGAAGGAAAATGCCCTCGGATCGTTCTTCTAGAACGAGTAACAGGTTCTCTTGAACGACTGTGTTTGAGCTCTGGACCCAAATTAAAGGCAAAATCATCCCCGCACCGTACCTTCTGAGGCACAGCAAAATTTTTCTTAGACATATAAAACCCTTACCTAATCAGGTAATAAAAATCACGATATAAAGTAGGGCGCTTGACTGAATTCGAAAGGAAATAGATACTGTATTTGCGAGTTACAGGTATTTATACCGAATCGAACGGGCCAAGCGCATGCTTAGGCTCGTTTTTGTTTACATAATATCCTCCATTACTAATTCTGAAGTTTGGCTCTTCTTTTCTGTAACATCATTTATTTTCAAAATAGATTGAATTGCTGCTGCTTGGCCAGCTGAAAGTTCACTAATACATTTATGAAACTGGTTAGCTAAAAGGTAGACTTCCAAGGAAATGTCATCAGGTAAATGGAATACCCTTGCAGATTGCTCAGCATAAAACTTCAGTTGGCGTTTCTCATCTCGATTAAAGTTTAATACTAAAGAAATTTTTTCGCGGATATGAATAGCAGGAGGCGGCTTCTTGCCCGTTTCCATCAAACTTATATAGCTAGGATTAATGCCCAGCAAGTTTGCTAATTGCTTCTGTTTCAGATGCCTACTTTTACGCTTCAGCTCTAGGTAACGACCAAAAGGAGTCATACCCTATCTCTCATGCTAATTAAGTCAACCCATTATAGTAAACAGCAGCAAAAAACTCAATTAACCCTTTATAAACAATATGTTACATATACTGTATTATTATAGTATTTCAATATACTGCATATATATTTTTCCTGAAGTAAATAAATCAAATGATTCTACTTTGTTATTTGTAGACTCAAGATCACTTGCAACACCATCAAGGTCGACACGATCAACTGATGCAAGGGCATCTTCAAGTAATGGTCGAAGGGGAGAGTTCCGCCAAGATACCAATTGAGCTTCAGCCTCTCGCAGAGCATGTAGCATATCCAAAGATATTCTACGGCGCACTCTATTAGGGACTGATCGAGTCTCATCACCTCCGCCAAAGACTAATAATTCATAATCTTCACTAGAAGTCGCGGTTCCTAGACTTCAGCCTTTTTCCTAAACACATAGCTTAGTCTCGCCACAGTGGGTTCATCGGCTCTACGAAAGTCTGTCAACAACGCTGTAAGTGCCGCATCACTATCGAACTCGGAGAAATCCAAATGTACTTCTATTTGAAATGTACTTCTATTTGAGGGTCGTTAGACAAGTCAACGCCATCCCAGAGATCAGAGAACTTTAGATGCCTTTGAAGAATCGGGTAGTGACGAGTCGAGTACTAATCTAACTGCGTAAAGAAGGTTGCTTTTTCCTACACGGTTTTCCCCTAGCACTACCATGTTTTGTGCCAATGGAATATTAATAAATTGAAAATTACGGAATATTAATAAATTGAAAATTACGGAAATTCTGAATTATTAAATTTGATAAATACACATCTAATTCCCTGATAAAAAATCACATTCCCAATCCGATAGCACATCACCGGCTGTGATTAAGTCCTTATTAACTTTCAATGCATTCGCAGAGAAACACTCTTGTAAATTACGTCAAATTAAAGACACTATCCGCGAATTGATCACTTAAAGGTTGCCATCAAACTTGTTCTTGAGCTGTTGCTTCTTTTCAATTAGCTTATTTTGAACATTTTCTTTATCAGTGATCTGAAATGCATGAAAAAGATTGCCGCAGCAGAACCAAAGAGAGTCATAGCAAGAATAGCCGTATAAGGCCTTAGAGGGGATAGAAGCTCAAGGGTACTATCCCCGATAATCAACACGGCTCCTATACAGCACAAACAAAGGCCAAAGCAGATTATCCTAATTGAAACGCGGGTCAATTCCTTATAACCCTTATCAATCCGATCAAGAAACTCAATCTCCCATTGCCCCCACAAGAGCCGATGTCTCCTTCACATTAACCAGGTCATACCTGTAGGAAATACGATTCATGTATCGCTCTTCTTTCGGTAATTTGTGATCGATTGCCTTGATCTTATGGGCTTCAAATAACGGTCTGATTTCATGAAGTTCTAGCCCAGATTGCTGAGAGAGTTTCGTAAACAGAACATAGCGTTCTTTAAACTCATCTACTGATTTGGCAGGGATGTAGCGACTTTCTTTCTCACCACGTTTAAATGATTGGAGTAAACGCCTTTCGATCAGCTGCTTGATCAGCTCGGTAGAAACACACATTGACCTTTCAAGCTGCGACATTGTATAAAGACCAGAACGTTCCTCATTTACTTTTCGGTGATACCAAGCCATTGGTCTTGTTCCGAGAAGTAAAGGCTTCTAAGACCGATGAGCTGTGACTTTCTTCTAGTCTTAATAGCCTCAGACTCTATTGCCTCAAGGATAGCTACGGTGGGGTGATCAATCCTATATCCTACCTTTCTCTGCGCTTCGGGAAAGGGGGTATATTCATCTTCGACAAAGAAATCACAGCTTTTAGTGAAACCGGATAAATATGAAATGATTATTGGAATGCCTTCTTTTGATGATCCAACTGTCGAATCTCACTTGGCTTGAAATAGAAAAGCCCAAAAGTATCGGCTATTTCACTCTATGTGAGAACGAGGAGAAGGGTCTAAATCTCATATAACATGAAATATTTGGTAGGAATTCTCATATAGAATGAAACGACCTCGAAGGTCAGCTTTCGACACAGGCTGTGTGAAAACTAACAAAACCCTTCCCGGAGCTTA
>TARA_R110002050_G_scaffold211432_1_pt1 | contig 14438 bp, 13 predicted proteins | sample TARA_R110002050 | Tara Oceans TARA_R110002050 (sample SAMEA4396988) | marine metagenome | biome: Polar Biome; feature: [DCM] deep chlorophyll maximum layer (ENVO:01000326); material: water (ENVO:00002006), including particulate matter (ENVO:01000060) such as... | depth 25 m
ATTGATTGATCAGGTAAGCCAGGCAAGTATGCGGTCTCCGGATAAACCGGTTTCGCCCATAAAGCACAGCAATGCTGTCAAGGGTGGTTACCGGCGCTGAAATGCGTTCGGACCTCATTCAGTGAATTCCAAAGGCAACTAGACCAACGAAAATCATTATAGAGCCCCCCAATTAAATCCCTTACAGAAGGCCGCAGTGATTGCCTCGTTATGGCGGGCTTCGCAAAAGCCCTTGCCTTTCGCGGCACGCGCCGCGGCGGCGCCGTCGCGCCTAACCAGACCTCCATGAGTCCTTCTCAGAGAGGCCTGGTATAAGCTGAAGGTCGCGCGCAGATTACTGGTTGTATCGCACATAGATCGAACAGAATGGTCGCCTCCGTGGTGGGCTTTTTTATGTATGCACCTGCTTGAAAGAGATGATCTTCCCGCGTCCGAGGTCAGGGCTTTTGATCAATATTTTCGCAAAATTGGTCAAAAGATGCGTTGGTTCATCCTCTCTTCTCTTTAAACGTCACGTCATGCGCGGCAGAACATTTCAAAATAACAAATTGTATTTGAAGGCTGGCTTAACATCTCTGTAATTTTTCATAACAGACGCCATTCAAACAAGTTGGTAATCACTTCTTGATGTTGAGAAAGATCATGCCGTTTCGCGTGGTGTTCTTATTGTTTTCAGGCCGCTTTCCGATGTCTCTGCGCTGATCTTGTATTGGCGGAAAATCACAGCGCGGGAATTGCGCGGCGCTTTTGAGTTTAAATCTTGTCCGCTTTAGCCGGATGCCAGAGGGGGGATAATAATCATGCACGTGGTATTCTTGGATCGGGATACTTTTCCTGAAAATATGGAATTAACGCCGCCTGTCGCCGCTAAAGGTTGGACTATCCATGGCCGCACCGCGGCCGACCAAGTCGTAGAGCGGCTTGCTAACGCAACGGTAGCAATTACAAATAAGGTGCCTTTACGCAGGGAAGCTATCGAGGCTTCGCCTAATCTTGAGCACATTTCGGTTGCCGCGACAGGATATGACGTTATCGATCTTGAGGCCTGTCGTGATCACGGAATCACGGTGTCGAACGTGCGCGGTTATGCTGTAAAAACGGTGCCTGAACATACGTTCGCCTTGATCCTCGCCCTTCGCCGCTCGCTTGTGGGCTATCGTCAGGACGTTCTCAAGGGGCAATGGGAGAAGGCTGGTCAATTCTGTTTTTTCACCCATCCCATCAAAGACCTTTCAGGTTCGCGGCTTGGCATTATCGGCGAAGGGGCCATTGGCCAGTCTATCGCAGGTATTGCTCGGGGTTTCGGAATGGAACCTGTTTTTGCTGCGCATAAGGGCGTATCAGGGCTTGGGCCGCTATACACAGACTTTGACGAAGTACTTGAAACCGCCGACATCATTACCCTGCACTGTCCACTTACACCCAAGACGCGTAACACTTTGGCTATGCCGGAATTTAAGGCGATGAAGCGTTGTCCGCTTATTATCAATACGGCGCGTGGGGGATTGGTAAATGAAGCAGATGCTGTCAAGGCACTGGAAGAAGGTTTGGTTGGCGGGCTTGGTTTTGACGTGCTGACGCATGAACCACCGAAGGCCGATAATCCGCTCTATCTTGCTGCGAGCCGACCAGACATCGTTCTTACACCCCATGTGGCCTGGGCCTCACAAGAGGCAATGGCAGAGGTTTGGCGCCAGACGATTGAAGCGGTAGATGCTTTTGCTGCGGGAATGCCAACGCGGGTTCTGGCATGAATATGCAAAACCCGTTGTCGCATCGTGCCCGGCAGATACTGGAAGAGGCCTTTCGCGCCGCTGTTGCGGCGGCGGCACCTGATGTTGCCATGTCAAAGGTGCTACCCCCGCGTCCGAAAGGGCGCGTTGTGGTGGTAGGAGCCGGCAAGGCCGCAGCGCAGATGGCCGAGGCGCTTGTAAACGCCTGGGACGGGCCACTTTCCGGCGTTGTAGTGACCCGGACCGGGCACGGTGTTGGCTGCGAGACAGGCCCAATCGAAGTCATCGAGGCGCGCCATCCGACGCCTGATGCAGCCTCGGAGATTGCGGCGGCACGACTGTTTGACGCGGTTTCCGGGCTTGGCCCCGATGACCTTGTTATCGCGCTTGTTTCCGGTGGTGGTTCCGCTTTGCTTTGTCGTCCCCTGCCAGGACTGACCCTGAGCGACAAGCAAGTTATGACACAGGCGCTTTTGGCGTCGGGCGCGACAATTGAGGAAATGAACCGTGTTCGCCAGAGGTTATCTGGCGTTAAAGGGGGGCGACTGGCCCAGGCGGCCGCGCCAGCGAAGGTTGTTACACTGGCTATTTCGGATGTGCCTGGCGATGTTGCCGACATTATTGCTTCGGGTCCGACGGTGCCCACTAGAGCCTCGACCGAGACCGCCGAGCAAATCATCGCGCGTTACCGAATTAACACGTCGCCAAGGGTGGCAAAGGTTCTAACGACACTGGCGTCGACCCCGCCCCGGGCCGCGCAATTACCCGGGGGTGCGTTTCACCTTATTGCGTCACCGCAAAAATCGCTGGAGGCCGCCGCAGCCGTTGCCCGAGCTGCAGGCGTCACACCGCTGATTCTGTCGGATCGGATAGAAGGTGAAGCGCGTGAAGCAGGACGCGTACTTGCCGCAATCGCCCAGTCACGGCCCGACCAAATGCTGACCACTCGTCCGATGTTGTTTCTGTCTGGCGGTGAAACGACAGTTACACTTGGCAACACATCCGGCCGAGGGGGGCCGAATGGAGAGTTTGCGCTGGCGGCAGCGTTGGCATTACGTGGCACCAAAGGGGTGACAGGGTTAGCTGCCGATACCGACGGGGTGGATGGCAGCGAGAATAATGCCGGCGCCTTTTTCGATGGCGCGACGGTTGAGCGTATGATCGCGGTCGGCATTGACCCGTTTGAGGCAATGAGCCAACACGATAGCTGGGGCGCATTTTCAGCCATTGATCAGCTTTTTATGACAGGCCCGACGGGAACCAACGTTAACGATTTTCGCGGTTTTCTCGTCGATTGACTATGCGCCGTGCGTCGACGGAGGCTGGATCTCGATGGTCTATGTCCTCCGGGCGCCGATGCCCAGGAAGGAATACCAAGGTGATGAACGATAACGCCCTAAACGCAACAGCGAAACTTTTTCATAATAATGCCGATGGCATGGCTAATGCTATCCGATTTCTGGCGATGGACGCAATTGAGCATGTTGGAGAAGGGCATCAGGGTGTGCCGCTTGGCATGGCAGAGATCGCGACTGTACTTTATCGTGATCATTTACGCTTTGATCCGGCTGACCCGCAATGGCCTGACCGCGACCGTGTTGTATTATCTAACGGGCATGGCTCCATGTTGCTTTATGCTTTGCTGTATCTCAGCGGCTATCAGAAAATCAGTCTGGATCAGATCAAAACCTTTCGCGAACTTGGTTCGCATTGTGCCGGGCACCCCGAGATTGATCATACCGCAGGCATAGAAGTGACAACCGGCCCATTGGGGCAGGGAATTGCAAATGCCGTGGGCATGGCAGTGGCAGAAGCACGTATGCGTGCGGAATTCGGCGACGAAATCGTTAACCACCGTGTATGGGCTTTTGTGGGCGATGGCTGTTTGCAGGAAGGTATTGGTCAAGAAGCAGTTTCGCTGGCCGGGCATCTTGGTCTTGGACATTTGACCTTCCTTTGGGATGACAACCATATTACCGATGACGGCACGATCGACCTTTCGATCAGTGAAAACGTTCCTGCGCGGTTTCGGGTCGCGAATTGGCATGTTGTAGAGGTAGACGGCCACGATATGGCAGCCGTGTCGACCGCCATTGCCGAGGCGCGAAATGACCCGCGCCCCTCGCTGATTGCGTGCCGTACGATCATTGGCAAAGGTATCCTAAGGCTGGAGGGTACGCGTGGTGGCCACAGCGCCCGGTTATTCCGCGACGATACCGACGCAGCACGGGCTGCATTGGGGTGGCAGCACCCGGCTTTCTTGATTCCTGATGACATATTGGCGGCATGGCGGAGCACAGGCCAGCGTGGCGCAGACGAAAGAGCGCGTTGGCGTAACCGTTTGGCGCAACATGCCGAAACTGCCGAGTTTTGTCGACGGATTGCCGGCCGCCTAAGCGAGAATTGGCGCTTGCCACTGGAGACGTATCGTCGCCATGCAAGTGAAACGGGCCTGTCGCAACCTGCCATTACGTCTTCTGGCGATATTTGCGACATGCTGAGTACTGCGTTGCCCGAGATCATTGTCTCATGCGCGGATCTTGAAGCCCCAACCAATCACAAGCGCAGCCGAACGGCTTTTAAAGCTGAGAATTGTTCGGGCAGTTACGTCCATTGCGGCGTGCGAGAACATTTGATGGGAGCCTTGATCAACGGGATGGCAGCCCATGGCGGCGTGATACCAATCAGCGTGACCTATCTTGCGTTCTCGGATTATGAACGCCCGGCAATGCGAATGGCGGCCCTTATGGGTTTGCCGTCAATATTTGTGTTCAGTCACGATTCCATCGGCGTTGGTCGTAACGGCCCGACACACCAGCCAGTCGAGATTCTGGCGTCCTTTCGTGCGATGCCGAATATGCTTACTTTCCGCCCCGCCGATGCCGTAGAGGTTGCCGAGGCATGGGAGATTGCCTTGGAACAGCGCAACAAGCCTGTACTTTTTGCGCTTTCGAAACAAGAGTTGCCAGGCCTTGGACGGCGCGCAGATGAGAACCTTAGTCGTTACGGCGCATATGTTCTTGCGGAAGCGAAAGGCACGCGAGATGCGACGATCCTGGCGACAGGATCGGAGGTTGGACTGGCCATGACCGCCCGCGATTTGCTTGCGGACCAGGGTATTTCGGTTGCCGTTGTCTCGATGCCTTGCTGGGAATTGTTCGAGTTGCAGGACGCCGAATATCGTAAAAAAGTGCTTGGTGATGCTCCAAGGGTTGCTGTCGAGGCGGCAATGCGGTTCGGCTGGGATCACTGGATTGGCCCGGAGGGAGGTTTTGTCGGGATGCAGGGGTTTGGGGCCTCTGCCGCGGCCGAGACGCTGTTTGAACATTTTGGCATCACACCCGATGCTGTGGTTGCAGCGGTAAAGGTCGCGTGCAAAACAAGCTGAACCCGTCAGGGGTGTTACCTTGATTGCTCGGCGACAGACCCTTTTCGCACCGGATGTTCCAGCAGCGGCCTCGATACTCAAACCCTTAAATTGCGCGAACTCAGCCCGAAGTTGACAGTGATCAGCTCCAGGCTGAGTCGCAATTGCGGGCCTTTTGAAAGGTCGTACCAAAAGTCCAAATATGCCCTTTGGGCTAATTTTTTTCAGACATTTCTGTGGAGCGCAAGTTGAAGCGTTTTTCCCGCGTGCGACATAAAGCGATGTTTCATCTGACCCCAACGTGTTGCCGTTGAAGACAGGTGTGATTTGGTTGTTTGAATGGATCGGTTAGAATCCGCAAAATCGATCCGAAAATATGATCCATTGATCAACAACCATCGGCAATAACATCCGCTTGAAAGAGGTCTGTTCACGGGCTTTCGCAGCCAGATGCGAGAGAACCTGCGGGCGTATTTTTGTGTGTAATCACCCTTTTTCAATTAGGTCTGTGCACATCAAACTTGTGAAGTTTATCTAACAAGAAATGTAACAAATGATAACAGACATTTGCAAAGCATACTGACATGCTTTCTCCAACGTCATAAGGAACACTCGGGAGGAAGCAATGACACCAAACCGTCGCCAGCGCGCGGCATCCAACGTATCTCTGGAGCGGCGCGCGTGGAATATTCGCCGTAAGGCTCTTCTCATGGGCGAGGTTCAGGGACAGGGATATATAGGTCAGGCGCTTGGTATTGCTGATGTTTTGGCTGCCGCTTATTTTCACGTTCTTGAATACCGTGCCGAAGAACCCGAATGGGAAGGGCGCGACCGCCTTTTGCTGTCGATTGGTCATTATGCCATTGCCCTGTATGCGGCCCTGATGGAAGCGGGCGTTTTGCCAGAGGACGAGCTTGAAACCTATGGAATGGATGACAGCCGGATGCCTATGTCAGGCATGGCGTCTTATACCCCGGGTATGGAGATTACGGGCGGGTCGCTTGGTCATGGTTTGGGAATTGCGGTTGGCATGGCGATGGGACTTAAGCGCAAGAACAATCCGGCTTTCGTGGTTAACCTGATGTCCGATGGCGAACTTGGAGAAGGCTCGACATGGGAAGCCGTGATGTCAGCTGTTCAATACAAGCTCGACAATCTGATTTGCCTGATTGACTTCAATGACCAGCAAGCCGACGGGAAAACCACAGCAGCACTTGCCCAGGGCCGGGAAGAAGAGAAGTGGGCCGCTTTTGGCTGGCATGCCCAGCGGGTTGATGGCAACGACATGGACGCTGTGGTGGCCGCATTTGAAGCCGCCCGGGAAACGGATCACGCCGGTCCGCGGGTTATCATCTTTGACACTACAATGTGTAAGGGGGTCGGCTTTCTCGAAAGCCGTGAAATCACGCATTTTGTCCGCGTGGAAGCTGACGAATGGGCCAAGGCGCTGGCTGTTTTGGACGAAGGAAAACCCCAATGACACTTGCTTCGATGAAACGCAAATATGAACCGCGCAAAATTCAGCTTGGCCCTGATGGCGAACGCATTGCAACAACTGCCATGATCGCGTCGCTGGCGGCCGAGGGGTATGAAACTGTTGCCGCTCCTTTTGGGCATGCGCTGCTGGAAATGGCGAAAAAAGATGAGAAAATCGTTGGTCTTTCTGCGGACCTGTCAAAATATACCGACCTGCATATCCTTGCCCAGGCGATGCCGGAACGATTTTACCAGATGGGAATGGCCGAACAGGTTTTAATGTCAGCCGCTGCCGGCTTGGCACGAGAGGGTTTTAATCCATTTGCCACAACCTATGCGGTTTTTGCATCGCGACGGGCCTATGACTTTATCGCCATGGCCATTGCCGAAGAAAACCTGCCTGTAAAAATCTGTTGTGCGCTGCCGGGCCTTACAACCGGTTACGGGCCGAGCCATCAGGCGACCGAGGATTTGGCAATTTTCCGGGGCCTGCCGAATATGACGGTGATTGATCCCTGTGATGCGGACGACATTATCGGCATGGTTCCCCAGATCGCGGCTCATAATGGCCCCGTCTATAGCCGCCTGCCCCGCGGCAAGGTTCCCTCGGTGCTGACGCGCCATAAGCCCGACTACAAATTCAAACTGGGCAAGGCACAGGTCATCAAAGAGGGTAAAGACGTCTTGGTGATTTCAACAGGTTTTATGACCATGCGTGCGCTTGATGCGGCGGAAAGGCTGTTGGCCGACAATATTGATGTCGCGGTTTTGCACGTACCGACGATAAAGCCGCTCGACACTGAGACGATTATCGCAGAGGCGCGCAAAGGAAGCCGTCTGGTTGTCACCGCCGAGAATCATACGGTTGTTGGCGGTTTGGGCGAGGCGGTCGCAAGCACGCTGCTTACCGAAGGCGTGACACCGGCTTTCAAAATGATCGGGTTGCCAGATGCGTTCCTTGAAGCCGGTGCGCTTCCGACCTTGCATGAGATGTACGGTCTTTCGGTCGGGAAGGTTGTTGAACGAATAAAAGGCTGGATTTAATGATTTGCAACATCCTTTTGGGAGGAGAGAAGTCATGAGACTTCTGGAAAACAAATATGTAATCGTGACCGGTGCGGCGTCTGCGCGGGGTCTTGGAAAATCGACAGCGCAGCTTTGTGCCGAACATGGTGCCACGGTAGCAATTCTTGACCTTGATGCCAGCACGGCCGAGGCAGCAGCTGCCGAACTTGGTGAAGGCCATATTGGGCTTTCTTGCGATGTGACAAACAAAAAAGCGTGTGAAGATGCGGTCGCAACACTGATGGAAAAGTGGGGTCGGGTCGACGTGCTGGTCAATAATGCCGGTATTACGCAACCCCTGAAAATTATGGACATTGCGCCGGAAAACTACGATGCGGTTCTGGATGTGAATTTGCGCGGTACGCTTTATATGAGCCAAGCTGTGATCCCAGGTATGCGCAATCAAAAGTCCGGCAGTATTGTCAATCTGTCGTCGGTTTCTGCACAGCGTGGCGGCGGTATTTTTGGCGGGCCGCATTACTCGGCGGCCAAAGCCGGAATTTTGGGGTTAACCAAGGCAACGGCCCGCGAACTAGCCCCGGATAATGTGCGGGTAAATGCAGTCTGCCCCGGCTTTATTGCAACAGACATTACCGCTGGTAAATTAACACCGGAAATGAACGAACAAATCCTTGCTGGTATCCCGATGGGCCGAAAAGGTGCCGCCTCGGACGTTGCTGGATGTGTACTTTTTCTGGCGTCAGATCTTTCAGCCTACTGCACAGGAACCGAGATTGACGTCAATGGTGGCTCGCTTATTCATTGAGCCAAAACATGGTGACCATGGGAAAGGTCCCATGCAATAACAGTCTTTAAAAACGGGAGGAAACGATGATGAAAATAAAACAACTTCTAACCATACTTGCAACAACGACCCTGATTTCAGGTGCGGCCCAGGCGGAAGAGGTGATTTTCGCACATGGGGCAAACCCCGGTAATCCGCGCTATGTTGCGGCAGAGCACTGGGGTGAACTGTTTAAGGCATGTGCTGGCGACAATTATACGGTCAATGTTGCACCGTCTTCCACATTGGGTGACGATGCAGAAATGCTGACCTCTGTCACGGCTGGTGTCATTCAGGTAACGGCAAACAGCCAGGGTGCAATGAGCCAGATTGTGCCGGAAGTTGGCCTTTTGGGACTACCATTTCTGTTCAAGGATCTTCCGACTGCCTGGAAAGTGCTGGATGGTAAGGTCGGCGAAATGATCGACGAACGCGCTCAGAACTCAGGTCTTAAGGTTCTGGGTTTTTGGGATAATGGTATTCGTCACATTACCCATCTTGATAAGAATGTTCCCGAACCGGCCGATCTTAAAGGCATGAAAATTCGGACCCCGCCAGACCAGATGACTATCGATATTTTCGAGGCCCTCGGCGCTTCTCCGGCACCGTTGGCATGGTCTGAACTGCCAAGTGCCTTACAGGCGGGCACGTTCGACGGGCAGGAAAACCCGCTTGTTAATATATACTCGGCAAAGCTTTACGAGATCACGCCCTATATAACCCTGACGGGTCACAAGTACGAGTCAACGCCGGTTGTTGCCGGTTTGAGCTGGTGGTCGGGCTTGGATAAGGCCACCCAGCAATGCGCGCTTGATGCAACGGCCAAAGCGGGCAAAATGGAACGCGAAATGGTTTTGACCTCTGACGAGGAATTGCGTCCCAAGATGGAAGCGGCAGGCGCAATTTTTGCTGAGGCCGACAAAGCCGCCTATCAGAAGGCGACCCAGTCGGTATATGACAAATATGCCAAACAATATCCTGAACTTGTTGCTGCCTTGCGCAAAGCGGCAGGTATGTGATGGTGGCCGGGACCGTAAAGTCTTCGGAAAACATTGGGGAGGGGCGTTCGCGCCCCTTCTTAAAATTTGTCCGGGGCGTTGCCAGTACAATTGACTGCGTCGGGTGCGTTATTGTGGCGGTTTGCCTTGCTTCGATGTTTGCCGCATTGCTGGCAAATGTCGTATTGCGTTACACGGTTGGTTCCGGGATTGCGTGGGCCTATGAAATTCATGCCTTACTGTTGCCCTGGCTGGTTGCTGGGGGTCTGGTCATTGCCTCAACCCGTCGACGCAATATTGCAATGACCTTGTTGTCCGACTTTCTTCCGCCGCGCGCAAGATTAGTCCTTAATTTTGTGATTCAGACAGTTATCCTGATCATCGCAATAAGTGTTCTGATAAGCAGCCAACCCATCCTTAAGGCATCCCAATTTCAAACCCTTTCGACTCTCGGAATCAAGCAGGTCTGGGGATATTCCAGCATCGCATTTGCATTTGGGACCATTGCGGTTATCGCCGTGCTTGAAATCCTGTGCATCTTGTCGGGCGAAGACGTTGCAGCTCCCGATCCCGAGCATGCCAGCCTCAGTTGAAGGAGACCTAAAATGACAGCTCCGTTGGTCTGGATATTCTTTCTTCTTCTCACTCTCTCTGTGCCGATAGCCCATGCGATGCTTGGGGGTGTTGCCGCCGCACTTTGGCTTGACGGAAAACCATTGGCCGTTATTGCCCAGCGGCTTTATACACCAACCCAAAGTTTCCCCATGCTGGCCATTCCTTTTTTTATTCTGGCGGGCAACCTGATGATGTCGGGCAAGTTCGGGGTTTATCTTGTTAATACGGCCCGCCTTCTTGTTGGACATTTCAAAGGTGGCCTGGGGCAAGTTTCAATTATCGGATCGGTGTTGTTTGGCGGTGTTTCGGGTTCGGCTGTGGCCGATGCCTCTGCACTTGGCAACGCCTTGATCCCGGTGCAAAAGAAAGAAGGTTATCCAGCAGGTTTTTCCGCCGCAATCAATTCAGCCTCATCGACAATATCGGTACTTATTCCGCCGTCCATTCCGCTTATTTTGTATGGTTTGGTGTCGGGCGTTTCGATTATCGACCTTTTCATTGCCGGAATTCTGCCGGGTATTTTACTTGGCGTTGGCATGGTGACGACTGTAGCTGTCGTTGCCCATTTTCGCAATCTTCCGCGGTCCCCCCTTCCCGGAGGGTTTCGGGCCTTTCGCGGGCAAATAATTGCGGCCCTTCCCGCACTTTTGATGCCGGTTTTTGTGATCGGAACCTTGCGTTTTGGTGTGGCGACACCAACGGAGGTCAGTGTTCTTGCGGTTGCCTATGCTTTGTTCGTCAGTGGTGTGATTTACCGGGATCTTAGCTTGCGAGGCCTTTGGGATTCGGTGGTCGATACGGGGCTGATGACCGGGGCTGTGATGATTATCATTATGGCGTCTTCGACAATCCAATGGGTCTTAACCGCTGAACGTGTTCCACAAGAACTCGCCGTATGGGTTCAGGCGACTTTTGCCGAACCTTGGATGGTTATCATTGCGCTTAATTTCGTTATGTTGATTGTCGGCGCCTTTCTCGACCTGCCCGCTGCGGTGCTCTTGCTGGGGCCGCTTTTTGTTACGATTGGCAATGCTATTGGTCTTGATCTGGTTCAGCTTGGATTGATGATGGTTGTGAACCTGGCGATTGGTCTTTACACGCCCCCGGTGGGGACGACATTGTTTATTTCAGCGGCGATTGCAAGGTCCGGAATCGCAGAAACCGTAAAGGCTCTTTTGCCATTCTATTGCGTAGCGATTATTTTGCTTTTGATGATTTCCTATGTTCCCGCGCTGACTATTTACTAGATGCGCCAGGGGATATTTCGATTAATTCCGGCCCAAGCCCGGGCCGGAACTCACACCCCATATTGATAAGCAGGCGTCGGGCGGTATCCTCGTGTTCCTTGGCTTTTTCCTTTAGCCATACCGAAAAACGATTAACGATCCGTCGGTTAAAATGGCGCGGAGGGCAAACAAACCAATAGGCCGGGAATTCAATAACCTCAAACCGGGTTGAAAACGGGACAAGCTCACCGCGTTGTAGTTCCGAAAGGAAAAGGGGCAAGCTATCAAGGGCTATGCCCCCTCCCTGTTTAGCCAATTCAATCGACATTGAAGACCGGTCAAAGCGAAAGGGATATTCGAGTTCTGCAACATCAATCCGGTTTGATGCCAGCCACAGGTCCCAACGATAAAGCGCCTTTACACTGTCGATCAGGCGCGCCGCCCTGATCTGTTCGTGCGGATCGTCCGATATCTTGCGGAGATATTCCAAATAATCGGGACTACAGACGGGCAAAACAAGATCATGCATCACGGGATCGACGGTCAATCCGGCCCAGTCTCCCAGACCGTAGCGAAGATCAAAATCGATGGCTTCGGTATCGAAGACCGAGAAATCGGGCGTTGCATCAATCCGGATATTCCAGTCGCGGTTTTGGGATGCAAAATCAGCAATTCTTGGTCCAAGCCATCGAACCCCGAAACTGGGGCTGACCCGCATGGTCAGGCTGCGTGTTCCATGCTGGCGGCTTATGGCGCTACGTGCATTACGAATGGCACTGAACGCTTGCGTTGTGGTCTGAAATAATCGATCCCCGTCCAGGGTCAGCACCAGTCGCCGTTTTTCGCGCCGAAACAATCGTACACCGAACTGTTCTTCAAGAATGCGAATTTGCTGACTGACGGCCGAGGGCGATATGCCAAGTTCACTTGCTGCTTTGGTGACTGTACCCAGTCTCGCTACGGCTTCAAAGTATTCGGTCGCCCTGATATTTATATCGCGCATTTTTATATACTTATTTATTTAGGTTTCATATTTTTGTTATTTTACCTAACTAACGTTCCGGTTTCAACGCCCTGTTAGCTCGAATTCATCACCAGATTTACGCACCATCGTCATTTTCGTGAAAAAATCGGTATGTTGGAATCAATTTCCAGTTTCCCAAAAAATAACAGGGTTGTTTTAGAGGCCGTTTTCCGATTTCGATCAACGAAGGCTTCAAGCGGCATTCGAGTAAGCGGCGCCTCACGGATCGTTGATCAGTTGGCAGAGAGGTGTCGTTGCTCAAGACGGGCAATAGCTCGGATAGCATCGCTCCCGACCTCTGCCATTGTTGCAAGAGCACGAAGCCTGGGAACGTCCGTCAGGTCACCGAACCGACCAAGACCCGCAACAGCAAATTGGATGACCTGGTGAAGATCCCAGTACGCGAAGTAGCCGCTCTGCAGTTCCGGCCGATTAAGGCAGTGGCGGCAGATCTCAGCGGCCTCTATCGAAAAGAATTCGTCAATGTGTGTGTGAACCGGCTCGCCGCCTGGCAGCCGGTCCAGTCCTTCTCCCAGAAAGCATCTGTCCAGCTCGCGTAGCGTGGCAGCAGCTACGCCATCATCATGCCGCAATAGAACGCTCAGCGCGGTTCGACATGAAAGCCTTCGCGCTTCGATAGTCAGGTCGATCCGATTTATCCAGTACAGCAGTTCGGCCCACGCGCTTAAGGCATTTTCAGCCGGCCGAACCAGGGCGGGCCGCTTCAAGGGGAGTGGGCATGCGAGCCGTGCGAGACAAAGGTGTGCACCCATAAACTCGCGGACCGCATCTTGCTGAAACAGGCATTTTTCCTCCGGCAGATATAGCCATCTCTCGAGCAACTTGCCGGATGATGGATCGCCACAGGCGGAAAGTTCAACCATCAGCGGATAGGCGAAAGACGTCATCCCGCTCTTGGCAGCTGAGCACGCAAGTGACAGGAAGGTCTTGCGCCGCTCTGGATCGAGTTCAGAGACGACTTCGCACCCGGATCCGTCACCAGCTTTTTTTCAGTTCCGGTTTCGAGCTGATTCTGCCTACTCGGCCGTGATTTTCCGGCGATCAGTTCGTCTGTTCGGGCGCGATGAGGGTCAGGCGGAGATATTGCGCCGAAAATGCAGCCTGTAGTTTTGTTTTTGCCTGAGGCAAGGCAAGTGAAACCCTTCGCCCGGGCGGCGTTTGGCGTGTTCTGTGATGTTGTCGCGAAGTCGTGCGTCTATGTTGGCGCGCGCAAAGCCTGCCAGGCGGTGAGGAAGATATTCTGGTATGGGCACGCCGTGGGCATGGAGATCTTGATCCGTCGTATCGAGGGGGTGATTCTGGCACCGATCCTGAGCAGTTTTTGCCGGATGGTATTGGGCGCGGCCCGGGCCAGGTCGGTGCCTTTCAGGGCGCGCAGGCGCAGTTGTGTCATCAGCACATAGGCAAACCCGGCAAAGATCAGGCGCAGCTGGTTTGGTTTGAAGCCATGGGCCGAGGTTTGGTGGCCAAACAGGTCGAGCTGGCAATCCTTGATCCGGTTTTCCATGTCGCCGCGCGGGCAGTAGATGTTCTGATAGATCGCCCGGGCCATGGCATCGCGGTCGTTTGGAAATGCCTTCACTTCGCGGATCACCAGCGGGGTGTTCCAATTTAGAGAGGTGACCAGAAAGCGGACCCTCTGGTCCTGACCCGGGCGGTGCAGGGTTTTACAGATGACCTGTCGCGGTCGCGGCCAGCTTCCCGATTTGGGTTGATGAGAGAAATGGCCGAAGATCTCGACGGCAGCGTTGCTTTCGACCATCGCCACGGCAGCACGGCTCCTGATTTTGCGGGCCTTGTGCAGCAACCAGGTGTTGCGGGGCAGGCCGAAGATATAATCCACGCGGTTGGCCTCGCACCAGTTCATCAGGTTCTTGCGCGCGAACCCGCTGTCGCCCCGGATCAGAATTTTCACCTTCGGCCAATGGGCGCGGATCCGGCCAACGATCCGCTTGATCGCTTTCTTCGCGCCGCGCGCCCCGTCGGTATTGCCCGCGCGCAGCCGGGATAACAACAAGTGGGGCCCGCAATAAATATAAAGCGGCAGGAAACAGCGGTGTTCGTAATAGCCATTGAAGAAACCACCGTCCTGATGGCCGTGGGTCTTGATGTCGGTCGCGTCGATGTCG
>TARA_R110002050_G_scaffold80055_12_pt1 | contig 14424 bp, 11 predicted proteins | sample TARA_R110002050 | Tara Oceans TARA_R110002050 (sample SAMEA4396988) | marine metagenome | biome: Polar Biome; feature: [DCM] deep chlorophyll maximum layer (ENVO:01000326); material: water (ENVO:00002006), including particulate matter (ENVO:01000060) such as... | depth 25 m
GACAGCTGTACTAAAAGCTCCCAAAAGCCATCACGTGCAACGGGGTCAACACCCGATGTAGGCTCATCAAGAATCAGCATTTCCGGCTCATGAATAACCGCAACCGCTAACGACAACCGCTGGCGCATACCTAAAGGAAGAGAGGACGCAAGGGCATCCATATACTCACCTAAGCTAAAACGCTCGACCAAGGCGTCAATACGCTCAACAGTTTTTTCCGCTGTTAAATGGAATAAGCGCGCATGTAACGTCAGGTTTTGTGCCACCGTCAACTCACCATACAGAGAAAACGCCTGTGTCATAAATCCAACACGTTTACGCGTTTCCAAATCACCGGCATTGACGGGCTGACCAAATAGAAAGGCTTCGCCTTCAGAGACCGGCAGCAGACCAGTCAGCATCTTCATGGTTGTTGTTTTGCCACAGCCATTCGATCCTAAAAAACCAAAGATCTCCCCTGCTTGTATCTCAAAACTAACATTATTAACGGCCGTAAAATCCCCAAACCGTCGAGTGAGCCCCTTAGCAACAATGGCAGGTTTGCCCTCCCGCGCCTCCAAAGGAGGAATCACTAATTCATTCATGTCGCCCCGTTTACTTTCAGGCAACAAACGTACAAAAGCCGTTTCCAGATCAGCGGCATCGGTTTTCGCTTTGAGCGCCTCTGGCGTACCAGTATCAAGCACTTGGCCCGCATCCATCGCAACGAGCCAGTCAAACCCTTCCGCTTCATCCATGTAAGCCGTAGACACCAGCACGCTCATCGTAGGACGTTCTTTACGGATCGTAGCGATTAATGCCCAGAACTGGCGGCGTGACAGAGGGTCTACACCGGTTGTTGGCTCATCTAATATCAATAGGTCAGGATCATGTATCAGGGAGCAGCAAAGGCCTAGCTTCTGTTTCATCCCCCCAGATAATTTACCCGCCTGTCGCGATAAAAAGGGGTGTAGCCCTGTTGCTTTCGTTAACCGCTCAATCCGCGCTTTACGCTCAGATAACGTCTGCCCAAAAAGCTTACCGAAAAAGTCGAGGTTTTCCTCAACGCTCAGCTCCGCATAGAGGTTTTTACCTAGCCCTTGCGGCATATAGGCAATCCCCGGCCCCACCGCTTTACGGTGGGCTGCTGACGCCATATCGCCACCGAGGACTTCAAGCTGGCCTTTTTGCAGTTTTCGCGCCCCAGAGATGAGCCCCATCAGCGTTGACTTACCAACACCATCGGGCCCTAACAGCCCAACCATAAGGCCCGCTGGAATATCTAGCGTTATATTATCAACCGCATGGGTCTTTTTATAAACATGTGTAACACCCTGAATACGGGCGATCGGGCAACCTTGTTCAGCCATGATAGGCTCCCGTTAATGCGTACTGGTGTTGGCTGGATTCATTTTTGTCGGCAGTTTCTGGAGAAATTCTGGCCACGCTGATAGTTCATCACCTGGCAATGGAGCAAGACGAATATAAGCGACACCTCGTACCCCCGTTTTAACACGGTCGATATACGCCTGCACTAAGGTTTCGGGTACGCGCACCTTAACTCGGAACATCAATTTTTCCCGTTCGCTCGCAGTCTCAACCTCTTTTGGTGTGAATTGAGATTCCGGCGACACAAAGCTCACAGTGGCAGGAATAGCAACATCAAGAATATCAAGTTTCACCCGTGCTTCAGCACCGATCGATACACGATGGGCTTGGGATGATGGCAAGAATGTTTCCATGTAAACATCCGACAGATTCACCAGCGTTAAAACTTTACCCCCACTGCCTAACACCTCGCCGGGTTCAGAAAGGCGATATAACACCCGTCCTAAACTAGGAGACACTAACGTGGCATCATCAATCTGTGTCTGAATACCTTGGGCATCCGCACGTGCAGCATCAACATTGCGTTGCTGGGATATCAGTGTCGCCTCAGCAGCTTTTAAATTAGCCTTAGCAACGGCAACGTCACTCACATGGGTATCATAAGCCTCTTTACTGGTATGGCCTTTCTTAACAAGTTCCCGTGCGCGGCTTAACTCCTGTTCGGCTAAAATGAGCTTAGCCTTAGCTTGGGCAATAGAAGCCTCCGCTGCTGCAACTTGACTTTCAGCACTCGCAATCACCGCCTCGGCACGTAGTAACTGGGCCTTTAATTGCGCGGTATCAATGGTTGCCACAACCTGACCTTCGGTCACAAGATCCCCCTCTTGTGCCACCACTGATTCCACTCGTCCAGCGATCTTTGTTGCGATATCCACTTGTACAGCTTCGATCCGACCATTACCCGAGGCAATATCTGCCGGTAGCGCAGGTGCTTGAAAATACTGCCACAAAAGCCCACCGCCAGCAGCGACCAGTATAAGAGCCACGACAATTATTATTCGCTTCACGCTTTTCTCCATTATCCAAAATTCGTCAACTGATTATTGTTGAATCGTTGTGTGCGTCAATTACCAATCATTTCAGTACCGCTATTTTCTATAATCGGCATATTTGATCATCAGGAAGGAATACGCAAACTCATCAATCGTTACATTGAGTGCGTAGTGATTTCACATGTCGTGTCATCGAAAAAAGCTTCATTGAAACGTTTTATCGAAAAATTAACCTAAAAGTAGTATCAAACGAACGGGCTGGCATTTCCTTGATTTCAATCACCTGAAAATCTAACAGCTAAACCCTGCGACACAGCAGATGGCATATTCAGCCACAGCGTGGGTAAAACACAGTAAGGGAAGTATCCGATTCGCCGCTATGTAAGCAGGCTCCACACCCATTAATCCAGAACGGACAGTAAAAACTAAATTAGCATAGCCAAATTTAAGATTCAAACCCCTATTTATCATACAGACTAAGCGGTGCCCGCAGTTATTCCATTCCGTGTAACCCCTTATTGAGAATCAGCGACCACATACCCCAGCGACAAAAGCCAACATCAGAAAAAACAATAATCCATCACTCTTTTAGTGCGATGCCTACAAAATTATAAGTTATGTTATATTATAATGATTTATTTAATGAGAACAGGTGATTTCAGTGGGTGCCGCAGAGCCAGTCAACAATACAACTTATTTAAGCCATGGCCTGTGTGAACATAATCATGTGACAGGAGACACGCCTGAAGCGATGACAGCAATTTACCAAGAACAGATCAATATAGTTGTCGTACAACGGTCACTACCTGATGAGATCGCGCGCTATTGCCAAGCGCTCATCGAGTGCCAGCCTCATTTTAATCTGCGCTCAGTAATAAACCCTAAGACCGCAGAAGCATCACTCAAATCCTCACTACCGAACGTGTCGGGCCACACAGCATTTTTAGACGATCTCGTTTTATTAGTAGAGATGTATAGCTGCCTGTTCGAGCTTGATGAGGTAGGCCTAAGATTACAGGTGTTAGATCGTGCTATGTGCCCTCGCTTTCATATAGATAAATTAGGCTGTCGCCTCGTTAGCACTTATCAAGGACCGGGCACCGAATGGCTGCGCAATAGTGATGTGGATCGTAGCAAACTCGGAGCAGGTAACATGGGATTAAGCGATGATGCCTCAGGTCTATACTCCCAAGCAGTTGACATTCAACAAGTAAACACAGGTGATATTGTTCTTCTAAAGGGCGAAGGTTGGTATGGCAATGAAGGGTTAGGAGCCGTTCATCGATCTCCTGCGGTAAAGCAAGGTGAGAAACGCGTCGTGCTCACAATGGATTTTGCCTGAGTAAAGATAACCCACTGCGCCCACTAGGCGATGCAGTGCCATTATCATGGTTATAGGCATGGGCGGATAAATACAACCGCCCCCTCTTTTAAAGATTAAAAATAAACGGCCTATAAAAAGTTAAGGGGGATTTTTAAATATTGCATCCCGTTACTTTCAGCTTTAGGGAGCTCCCCTGCTCGGATATTCACTTGAACAGAGGGAAACAGGAGTTGCGGCGCCTCTAAGGTTTTATCACGGCGATTACGTGCACGAATAAATGCCGCTTGGTCCACTTTATCATTGATATGGATATTGTATTTACGCTGTTCAGCAATCGTTGTAACCGATTGATGAGTACGGCTTATAGGTGGGTAGTCATGACACATCATCAATTGAGTATCATCTGAATAAGTCAAAATTCGACGAATAGAGGCATATAAGGTTTCAGCGGAGCCACCGAGAAAATCACAACGAGCCGTGCCCACGTCTGGCATAAACAAGGTATCACCCACAAAAATCATCTTTTCACCCACAATGTATGCAAGATCAGCCGGCGTATGCCCAGGTGAGTAAAGTGCGGTGCAAAGGATAGGCCCGATCCTGAACGTCTCATCTTCATCAAATAAGTAATCAAACTGGGCGGTTAACGCTTCCGCAGTGTCTGTTAAATTGAACAGCGCAGCGAAGGTATGGATCACCTTTGTCACCTGCTGACTAACCGCAATACGCCCACCCACTTTACTTTTTATATAGGTGGCGGCAGAGAGGTGATCAGCATGAATATGTGTCTCAAGTATCCACTCGACGTTCAGCTCCATCTGCTGAATAAAAGCAATGATCTTATCGGCGGCGTCAGTATTCGTTTTTCCTGAGTTAGCTGTATAACTGAGCACGGAATCAATGACCGCACAGGGACTACCTTGACCGGTATGCACCACATAACTAAAAGTCGAGGTCGCACTTTCGAAGAACGTTTCTACGATAGGTTGCATGGATTAGCTCCAGTGGAGAGAGTCTGGCACCTATATTTATAGGCTAAGACTACCGATACGGCAGGGGCCAAACAGCGAATAAAAAAGCCGGTATCCATATTGATAGAGACCGGCTATAAAACGTTTAGTACGTTTTGTAAGGCAGGAATTTACCTGAAAGCACAACGTTTACACGGTCGCCTTTAGGGTCTTCTTCACGGTTAATATCCATAGAAAAATCTATTGCACTCATAATACCGTCGCCAAACTCTTCGTGAATCAGTTCTTTAATGGTAGTTCCGTACACACTCACAATCTCATACCAGCGGTAAAGCAATGGATCAGTTGGTACAGCTGTTGGCAAAGAACCTTTATAAGGTGCAACTTGCAGCCATGCGATCGCTTCATCAGACAATTCAAATAGTTCACCTACTTTCTCTGCCTGTACCTTATCAAACGTCATCTGACCTAAACATGCCGCAGTGGTCCACTCTTTTGAAAGGCCAACGACGTCAGCCACAGCGCCCCACTTAATACCTTTACGTACTTTTGCGGACAAAATCAGTTGTGTTACTTCTTCGCGATTACTAATCATGTTGTTTTCCTTTAATAAAGATCAATATCATTGCTTGCAAGGCTGTAGCCTGTGACAGCCCTACTATAAAAAGTCATGCTGCTTGAGTTTGTGAGCGTGCCCCCACTTGCAGATGGGCTACTACTTGGTCTTCAATCCGCTGCTCCATAACCAGCGCATCTGCATCCTCATACACTAAGGTCCACTTAGTGCCTGCAACGGGTAACCCCTTCATCACTAAAGGTAGCGAACGGGTTTTAAGACGTATAACGGGGGCACTGTGTTCATAACCCGCGCTATCATGCTCGAGAATCGCATGGGCAATAGATTTAGCCTGATGCTTAATCGGCTCAATAAAGCGGCAAGGCGTACCTTCAATACTGATGCAGTCGCCTAAGGCATAGATGTCTGGTTCGCTCGTCTGTAAGGTATTGGCATCAACCTGAATACCATGATCAAACTCAAGCTTTCCCTGACGGGCGATACGGTTGTCGGTCATCAAACCCGTTGCGGCTAAAACTTGATCCACTTTAAGCGAGCCACCCCGTTTAAAGCAGATCTGTTTCTGCCCATTCGACAACTCAGTAATACGGGTAATCTCATCATCCCCTCTGTAATCGACACCTAAACGGGCTAAACTTTCAGCTAAACGTTTAGAAGCTAAGGCGGGCAGTAAACCGGCTAACGGGAGATCATTGCGATCAAGTAACGCAACTTGGTGTCCAGCACGGATGAAATCTTCCGCGATTTCACAACCAATCATGCCTGCACCAACAATGGCGATCTTTTGTGGACCTTTTGCCAACGCTTGCTGCATACCCGACCAACTACTCAAATCATTCACTCGCCAGCACAGACTAGGGGGTAGCTGTTTAGGCAGAGCCGGTTTAGCACCCTGAGCTAAGATAAGCTTGGTGTAGGTCAGCGACCCACGGGTTGTACGTAACTGATTTAATTCAGGTGTTATACCCACAACAAAGGTTGATGATACGAGTTGTACACCGAGGCGACATGCCGCCTCTATACCACTTTCCTGAACCAGTGCGCTTTTATCCAACCCTCGACTGATTGCAACCGACAACTCAGGTTTATGGTATAGATCGCCCTGACAAGCCGTTACCAATGTGATCGACACCTGCTGATCTAATTGACGAATGGCTTCAACCGCTGCCCAACCGCCAAGCCCGGCACCCACCACAATAATGCCTGGCTCGCTACTAAAGTGAGTGGTCTGTTCTACTGCAGTGACTAACGGTTTTTCAAATAACTCAAAATCTGTTTTAGTGACACCGCACAAGGGGCACTCCCAATCATCTGGAATATCTTCAAATCGTGTACCCGGCGCTAAACCGCTATCGGGGTCGCCTTTCTCTTCATCATAAATAAGGCCACAAGCACGACAGAGATACTGTCTCCATTCTGGAAATTCACTACTCATGCTGGCACCTCCTCTCGCATTAATCTCGCCATCTCCCAGCGTAAGTGTTTAATGGCCGGTGTTACGATAGCGACAAAATGTGCTTCTCGAATACGACGCTGAGGAGCGGCGCTCATTAAATAACCTTTTGCTCCTTGATGCAGAAGTGCAGACTGGGACGCTTTAAGACATAACTCCGCACCTTGAGAACGTACGTCCAGTACATCAAGGAAAAACTCTTTACTCCCCTCATAAGGGGTTTCAGCAAGCACCATCGTACGGGCAGCAAGATCATCAAACTCCGCCTGAAGCTCATCTGGACGGTTATGCAGATACTGGTTCACATGGCCTAAAGTAGGTTCTACCTCACGCATAGAGTCGATAGATCCCTGTATAACGCCTGCCGCGATTCCCACTTGCAGCAATACAAACGCGCCACGAATACGTTGTATAAAGGGTCTGGCAGGATCCGCAATCATCTGGTCTTCGCTGACAAAGTAATCAACTAGCGATATCGCCCATGTGCTGGTACCTTCCATCCCTGAAAACTCAGGGCAGGCACGCAAATTAACGCGTTCATCAAGATCGAGTAGAAACATAATCTCGTGAGAGCGCGTACCATCACTTCGATCAACCGCGGCAACCGCGCCACAATACTGGCCTTGAGCGATGTGGCTCACCCATGGCAGTGTTCCACTCACACTGTACCCACCGGGTACTTTTTTCGCCTTAAACGCCATCTGCTCAATACCGGCTAATGCTTTCATCGGGTTAGATAAGCCCGTACCACCAAACGTAAGTCCCGCCGTATGATCACCAAGCCGTGCGAGTAAAGCGGGATTACCTGATTGCTCCATATATAAACCACATACATCATGGGCCCAGCTCAGGAAGCCTGTTGCGCCACAATGGCGACTGATTTCACTCATGGCTGAAATAGCTAAACCAAACCGGCAACCATGCTGGTCTAAATACCCAGCATAAGCGCCTGCCTGACCGAGGCTTGCCATGATATCGAGCGGGTAGTACCCCTCATCAATGCGCTTGGCTGCGGGTGCAAGTTGTTGTTGCGCAACCAAACTGACATCGGCAAGCACCTTGGCATCATCGGCCCAGGGAGCTGTAATTGAAGAAACTGCAACGCTATTCATGGCATACCTCTCAAAGTCAGTTAATGATCTAATTAATCCATCACGCTAATGCTGAAAGGAATTGGGTTACGCATTGTGTTCGCAACCGGCGAGAAATAGTTTGCACGGGTCACAATCTCATCCAGCTCTTCGCGAGAAGCATCACCTTCGATCAGGACCTTCACTCGAATCTCTTGGAAGCCCATCTGTTCAGGGGTCATCTCTGCACCACCGGCACCCCATGCTGCTGGATTACCTATATCACCCTCTAAAAAAACTTCTAGTTTGCTTAATTTCACTTGTTTCCAAGTCGCCACCGCAGTGATACCTACACACAAACACCCTCCTAAACCTGATAAGACGATTTCACCCGGCGCAGGCGCTGTATCTTCACCAAACAGGTGCAATGGCTCATCAACTACCACTTCATGCTGATTGATATGACTCACTGTGCGATACTGGCCATCGGTGATGGTATGAACTTTATTGGTGCCACGATTGCCTGGGGTATTAAGTCCCTTCTCTGCAAATGCCAACAAACCATCGCGATCAATTGAACGTAGGTGGCTAGAAACAGTTTTTGGTGTCATTGCTGTATTCATGTTTTTCTCCAAAAGATTTAGCAGAACTGTATATTTTTTATAAACATTTCAGATGTTTCTTGGATAATTGCACTAACAATGCCAACAAAAAAAAATCATTGAAATTCAATAGGTTAAATAAAAATACTGCCATTACCGCAAGCCCTTACAGACATTGTCACTAAATGTAATATGGACATTGTTAAGCATTGTCACCCATCTAGTGGCCCTTCCCTCTTTTCACCAAACGACATCAACAACCTCAGCTCGACAAACCAGACATAAAAAACCCCGAACTGACGTTCAGGGTTTTCAATCAACACAACTTCTTCTTTAACAGGCGTAAGGCAGGCCCGTTTCTATTGGCAGCGCCTCATCCTCTGCCCACTCATTCCATGATCCGAAATAGAGTTTTACATTCTCAATACCCGCCGCCTTCAGCGCCACCAGCGTATTTGATGCCCGCGCGCCCTTAAAGCAATAGATATACACATGGCTATCTTTATTGATTCCAACACTGGCGCAATCCGCTAACACCTCTTCTGAAGATTTAAAAACAGGAACGGCTCCCGGTTTCATTAAACGATACCACTCAAGCCAGCGTGCGCCCGGCAGGCGCCCCTTACGTGAAGAGAAATCTTTGCCATAAGGAGAGGAGCTCGTACCAACCCATTCATCAACATCACGTACATCAAGCAAAACAATGTCTTCATTATCAATCGCCTTCAATACATCATCTTTATCAACCATCACTGCATCCGCACTATGGTCAAGCGGAAACTCTGCAGCAACCGGTCGCGTAACTTCTGTCGTCACCGCCAAATTTTCTGCTTGCCACGCTTGAAAGCCACCATGCAGAATCGACACTTTTGGGTAGCCCAAATAACACAGCAAAAAATACCCACGACACGATTGACCAAAACCAGAATTCATTGAGTCTTCATACACAACGGCGGTTTCTTCGCCTGATAATCCAGCCTCACCAAATATCTTGGCAAACTTATCTTTAAGTTCCGCAATGCCTTCAGGTGTAGAAGCGGCAAGAAAAGTAAAAATATCATGAATATTCACCGCACCAGGTATATGACCAGCAGCAAACTGATCCGGATTACGGGTATCAATCAGCACCACTCGCTCACCATTCATTTTGTCTTGTAATTCTTGAGGATCCAATAGAACTGTTGTCATTTTCAAACTCCAGAAATGTCTAATTAGTATGTATAAACCCAAAACTGTTTTATCGTTTTTAAAATACAGTTCAAAAAGTGTTCCAAAATAAGCGATTCCCATGGAAAACAAATAGATAAAATCAAACCACGCTGTTTCTCCTCTCACTCTCCTTTTTTAATGTCTGACATTGTCAATCAGTGCTATCCATTTGATGACGTTCTATAGCTGCTTATAAGGCACATAAACCGCCATTAAAAAGCGGTAAAAAGAGATCTAAGCGACAGAAAAGAAAGCAGCGGCGTTTTAACGAAGACTCATGAGAAAAAACTGGAAGCGTAGGAATTAACAACGGTCAAATGGGGTCCTTAATAATCCGCTATCTTTTGCATGAAAGGGAGTAGGAATGGTGTCTCTAACTGAAGGAGTGAGGACGGTAGTAAAGATACGATAAGGGCGTGAATGAGCATAGGCTCACGCACCTTACCTCTCCTTATCGTCTACTCACGGCTGAGATTCATCGGTAGCCCGAGCTTTTCAATACGGTATCTAAACTGCCGTGGTGTCATCCCTAAAATAGCGGCTGCACGGGTTTTATTTCCCCCCGTATGTTTAAGCGCTTCCTCAATAGCCTCCGCCTCATCTTTACGCACCCAGCTATAAGGCCGGTTTTGGGCCGATGAATAGGCGGTGGACTGTGGCTGAGGCACCGGTGGCAATGAGGTGTGAGCGCGCGACTGCACCGGTGAAAGCCCCTCCGATTGACCGGCAGAGAACGCAGGCAATGAAAACGCATCCGATGACTGCCCCGCCTCCAGATGCTCATTAATAGCTGATTCCTGCCTTAGAATCATCTCTATATCAGTAACGGTAATAATACCCTCGAGACTAATTAACACAGAACGCTTAATAACGTTTTCAAGCTGCCGAATATTACCAGGCCAATTATAGGTTTCTAAACGCTCCATAACCCCCTTATCAAAAACGGTGTAACGGCTATATTCTGTATTAGCACTCAGAAGAAAATGGCTCGCGAGTATTCTCACATCCCCTGCCCGCTCCCTTAACGGCGGCAGGTGAATAGGAAAAACATTAAGACGGTAAAAAAGATCGAGACGGAACGTCCCTTTATTAACCGCCTCTTGTAGATTTTTATGGGTCGCCGTAATAATGCGCACATCGACGGGAATATCTTTTACCCCACCCACACGCTGAATAACCTGATTTTCTAAAATCCGCAGTAGTTTTGACTGCAGCTCCATATTCAGATCACCAATCTCATCAAGAAAAAGGGTACCCCCGCTGGCGAGTTCAATCTTACCCTTTTTGCTGGCGGACGCACCGGTGAACGCACCCCGCTCATGACCAAACAATTCAGACTCTAATAACTGTTCAGGTATAGCCGCACAGTTAATCGCCACAAAGGGCTGATCCCTACGCGAACTATTTAAATGCAGTACCTGAGAGAAACGTTCTTTACCTGTACCGGACTCCCCCGTTAGCAGTACAGTAACGACAGTATCTGCGACTCTGCTTATCTGCCTTAATGCGTCACGTACCGCTTGGCTTTCACCTAAAATACCGTGATTATTCTCACCGCTCTTATTTTGTAGCGCATCTTTTAGCTCTCGGTTCTCCTCCTGTAAATAGCTCGTACGCTCCTTAATCAGGTTATTAATACTAATAATCTGTGCAATAAACGTCGATAAAATACGTAAAATCATAAGATCTGAATCAATCGCACGGGGGCGCATTCTTAGACGATGAGCAGCCAGCACGCCTATGGTCGAATTACCATCCATAATGGGAACTGCGATAAACGCAACAACATCGTCTGGCAGCGTTTCTCTATCGACGGCGCGAAATAGATAATTTTGCTCTTCATCAATATTCTGAATAACCGCAGGCTGACCACTTTTCATCACACTTCCTGTGATCCCTTCGCCTATTTTGTAAACCCCTAAACGGCGCTCTTCATCACGCAGACCATAGCTATAACGAATTTGAAGGTTGTCATTAATCGCCGACGGTAATAAAACACGTCCTCGGTTTAACCCTAGCATCTGCGACATTAAGCGTAATGTGCCTGAAATAGCGATTTCGGGCGTAGCAGACTGGCCAATAAGCTTCGCCGATTCATGTAAGACGGTCAGATCTGATGCCCCAGCATCACTCTCTGCGTTTTTATTCACATTAACATCTGTTGAGTAATCCATAAGCCCTAACCCCTGCAACCCAAAAAACCGACTACAGTTAATCGGTATATTGCGATGACTATGCGAAAAGCCGTTATAAAAACGGCTCTGTCGTTTGGGTTATCCAGCAACCAACGCTGGATAACCTGTCCGCTGCCATTACTCCACATGCCAGTTAAAACGTTTTATTAAAACGCTACAAATCGTATCTAAACCATATCCGATCACCCCAATCACAAGCACCACTGCCGCTAGATAGTCATAAGCCAATGTGTCTCTAGCATCGTTAATTGCATAGCCCAAACCACTGGTAACCCCAAGGTATTCAGCCGGCACAAGCACAACCCAAGCAACCCCGACTGCTAAACGAATACCGGCCATCACGTCAGTCATAATTGCGGGAAGTATGATCCGGTGTAGCATTTGAAAGCCTGAAGCCCCAAGGTTTCGAGCAACTTTAAACCAGTTAGGATCAATGCGACGCACACCATGGGCCGTTGAGAAAATAATCGGCCATACGGTTGCCATTACAATAAGGAAGATAATAGCGGAGTCCCAGCTATCAAATCCCAACACTGCAATGGGCATCCATGCCAAAGGGCTAATCATGCGCAAAAACTGAAAAGGGACATTGGTGACTTTAAGAGCAGTGGCAAAATACCCCACCACAACACCTACCGGAACACCAATAACAATACCCCAAACCAATCCAGCTAAAATACGATACAGGCTCGATCCTATAGGCTCCCAAACCTCACCACTGCGCACAAGATCCAGCAAAGCACTGAAAGTCGGTGCCGGAGCAAACGCTGAAAATGCACTCAAATCAGGATCGGTTTCAATCATGTATCCACCAACCCACCAAAGCGCCATTAAACAGGTAATGCCCAGTGCTGGATATTGCAATGATTTAAGCCAACTAAAAACCGGTGAAAGGTTAGGCATGACATTGGCCGCGACAACGGGTTGAGCATTACTGGTACTCATATTTTGATCACCTCTTCACGCTCAAATGGAGTCTCTGCGTTAAAGCCAGGTGCATTTTCCCACCCCGGATGTTTTTCCATTGCCGCTTTTACAAAGCGGTAATCCACTAGGTCTTCAGCAACAAAATCAGCATCGAGCTCTTTAAGGAAGGTGGTATCGCCACTAACCAACGTATGTTTAAGTTCATTAACGATCAACTTAGTGGCTGACGGGAATGGCCATGGCTGGAAGTCGATACGACCACTGCCCCATTCTGGATTCTGAATAGCATCTGGCGCTGCATAAGCGTCTTCGTCATACAGTGTCATGGCACGCTCAACCACATTCGCCTTCATCGGCAGGTAACGCTTGCCATCCCTCGACATCATATGAGCGACCTCTTTCTTGTTTTGCTGTGCATAGATCTGTGCTTTTACAATGGCGTTCATCACTTTTTGCGTCCATTCAGGGTTAGCATTCACCTGAACTTCATTCATACACACAACACAGCAAGGATGGTTACGCCACATATCACCGGTAAAGCGCAACATTTTACCGCCCGCTAACAGCTCACCGGCGGCATTAAAGGGTTCAGCAACAATGAACGCATCGATTTTTTTAGCCGCTAAAGCCGGTGGCATATCTGGTGGCGGCATGATCTGAAGGTTGACCTCATCTGCGGCAACCGTCTCCCCTTGCCCCTTAATAACAGGTTTAAGGCCCACATGACGCAACGCCATTTGCAACACAATATTATGCATGGAGTACCAGTAAGGTACGGCAACCTGCTTGCCCCCCAAATCAGCAAAACCATCAGCGTCAACATGTTTGCCTACCACCACACCGGAGCCATTTAAGTGCGCCCAAGACATGATTTTTACAGGAAAGCCATTATTGTATCGCATCCAAATAGGGATAGGCTTGAGGAAATGCACAAGGTTAAACTTACCCGCAGCAAACCCTTCAACCAGTGGAGACCAACCGCGAATCAAGGTCGGTTTTTCCGATTTAAGACCCTCTTCCGCAAAAAAACCTTTCTCATGGGCAACCAATAACACCGTGGCATCCGTAATCGGTAGATAACCAATACGCACAACCTCATCTGCAGGTGGTTGAATATCAGCCCAAGCAGGCATGCTGGCTGAAAGTCCAAACATGGTTGCCAGCCCGCCCATAGCCAGACTATCCATCATAAAGTCACGTCGGCTCATCTCATACTTCTGCAAGTAATCCTGATCGATGTCGGAAATTTCATTCTGTATAGGTGTATGCTTTTTCATTGTAAAATCCTCTTAAAAGTGGGCCGCGCTTAGGCTGCAGACTCAGTCACATTCGATTCATCTGACTCGACAGCGTTACGCCCTGCCAATCCGGTATCGGTGCCTTTAAATTGCTGCATTAACTCATCACGCATGGTCTGAAAACCCGCATCCATATGACGCCGCGGCCAAGGCAGATCAACCTTTTGCTCACCGACAATACGTCCAGGATTTTGAGACATGATTAATACGCGATCAGCCATCGCAACCGCTTCATCAATATCGTGGGTTACAATCACCATAGTTATCCCCCGTTCGCGGCAGATATTCGGCACCTCTTCCTGAAGCTGAGTCCGAGTAAACGCATCAAGCGCTGAAAAAGGCTCATCCAAGAGTAATACTTCAGGCTCTGTCGCCAATGAGCGAGCCAACGCAACCCTCTGCTGTTGACCACCTGATAGGCTTTGCACATTGGCATTT
>TARA_R110002050_G_scaffold31078_1_pt1 | contig 14415 bp, 13 predicted proteins | sample TARA_R110002050 | Tara Oceans TARA_R110002050 (sample SAMEA4396988) | marine metagenome | biome: Polar Biome; feature: [DCM] deep chlorophyll maximum layer (ENVO:01000326); material: water (ENVO:00002006), including particulate matter (ENVO:01000060) such as... | depth 25 m
CAATACCCGCAACCCCTTTTTTATACTTTATGACAGTTTTCTGAAAAAATCCGAATTTTCCATGAAAATCATAGGGTTGGGTTCGCAATATTTCGCGGACCCTAGGTCAGATCGGTCGATTATTACCCGCACCCGCCTGCCATGTTAGCGTGAGACACCCGATCGTCCGACTTATCCACAGACTCGCACCAGCAAAAGCGCCGACTCGTGGTCGGTGAATCGCGTTTTCGTCGCTTTGAGCCGGATTTCAGGTGCAGATTCTTTTGAAATTCTTTGCCCACCCGCGCGATTCACTAGGACCGAAGGGTGTGATTCCACCGATTCACTGCAAATTTCGCGATTCCAACGCGATTCCTGCCTTTGATCTGTGATGCGTATCAAAGCAAATCAGCGATTCAGTCGCCCGCTTGCTGTGCAAACTGCAAACTTTGCCGCCGATTCCGAGTGAATCGCCTGCAAGACAGCTCTTGGTCCCCTCGCACGCCTCAGCCTGCCACCCGTCTGGGCCACGGCAACCGCAACGCCAGAAGCCCCACGATGATCGCCATATAGACCAGCGGTTCGATCTGGATGCCCTTGACCAGCCAGATGTAATGCACGCCCCCCAGCACGGCCGCCACATAGACCAGCTTGTGCAGCTTGCGCCACGCAGGGCCCATCTTGCGGATTGACCAGTTGTTCGAGGTCACAGCCAGCGGGATCAGCAACACGAAGGCCGCGAAGCCGATGGTCACATAGGGACGTTTGACAATGTCCGCCCAGATCTGGCTCCAGATTTGCACATCCAGAAACAGCCAGACGGCAAAGTGCAGACAGACATAAGCAAAGGCCATCAAGCCAACCGCCCTGCGAAAGCGTATCAGGTTCACCCCGGCAAAGCGGCGCAGCGGTGTGATGGCCAACCCCGCGATGATCAGTTTCAATGCCCACTGGCCCAGCTCATGCTCAAGCCCCTTGACCGGATCGCGCCCCAGACCGCCAAAAAACACCTGATAGAGAAGCAGCAACGCCGGCAGCAGCAACACTATATATACGACCCATGTGGGGACGCGCCGCGCGGCGCTGTTGATACGGTTAACAAAGGCTGTCATCACAAATTCAACTCTTTCCGTGCGGGGCATGGCGCGCCGCAATACCAATAGGTGCCTTATGAGCGTCAGCGTACAGCCCTTGATCCAGGCCGGCCCCACGATCTTTAGCCATGCCGCCCTTGCCACCTGTGCGTTGGCCTTGGGCATCTGGCAGATGTTGGCCGCCAAGGGCACGCCGCTGCACCGCGGACTTGGGCGCGTCTGGGTGGGCGTCATGGCCATTACCGCGCTGTCCAGCTTCTGGATTCACGAATTTCGCCTGTTCGGCCCGTTCAGCCCCATCCACATTCTGTCTGCGGTCACGCTGGTCAGCCTGCCCGTTGCCGTACGCGCCGCGCGCCAAGGCAACATCGCCAAGCACCGCCGCATGATGCGCATCCTGTTCTTCATAGGCGTGCTCGTACCCGGAGCCTTTACCTTGCTGCCGGGTCGGGCGATGCACGCCGTGTTTTTCGGTGGCTGAGAGGATCAGTAGTTCGCCTTCAGGTCCATGCCCTCGTACAGGCTGGCCACCTCGTCACTATAACCGTTGAACATCAGCGTCGGGACACGGCGCGCGAACAACCCGCCGCCAAGGGGGCGTTCGGTGGCCTGCGACCAGCGTGGGTGGCTGACCTCGGGGTTCACATTGCTATAGAACCCGTATTCGCGCGCATTCGCCTTGTTCCAGCTTGTCGGCGGCTCTTTGTCGGTCAGGGTGATCCGCACGATCGACTTGATCGACTTGAACCCGTATTTCCACGGCACCACCAGACGCATAGGGGCGCCGTTCTGGTTCGGGATGTCCTTGCCGTAGATTCCTGTCGCCATGATCGTCAGCGGGTGCATCGCCTCGTCCAGTCGCAAACCTTCGACATAGGGCCAGTCCAGCACGGGGTAGCGCACGCCGGGCATTTCGTCGGGGCGCAGCACGGTTTCAAAGGCCACGTATTTCGCGCCCGACTGCACACCCGCCATGTTCAGCAAATCAGCCAGTTCGAACCCGTTCCACGGCACCACCATCGACCACGCCTCGACACAGCGAAAACGGTAAATCCGTTCTTCGATGGTCATCGCCTTCAGAATGTCTTCCAGCGCGTAATCGGCGGGCTTGTCGACCATGCCGTCGATCTTCACGGTCCAGGGTTTGGTGGTCAGCGCGCCTGCGTATTCTGCGGGGTCTTCCTTGCCGGTGCCGAATTCATAGTAGTTGTTGTACTGCGTGATGTCTTCCCAGACGTTCGGCTCCAGCGTGTCCTCGGCTGCGCGCGCAGCGCCTGCCATGCCCACCACCCCCAGGCCAGCCGCCCCGGCCATCAACTGACGCCGGTTCAGGAATGCAGCTTCGGGCGTCAAATCCCGTTCGGTCAAAGTGTTGGTCCAGCGGTTGGCCATTTGGGTCGTCTCCTCATCCGTTTCACAACGTTATGCACAGAATGTGGGACGAAAAAATGCACAGGCCAGCCAGATCACGCGAAGTTGGCCCTGTGTAACAATTGGCAAACCGCACAGAACGCGGTCACCCTTCGGCGTGCAGGCCGGGATATAGTTCGTTCATCGGCACTGACCGCCCGCTGTCCTGAACAATGCGCACGTGTTTGCGCCGCAGCAGACGGGGTTCAGCCACACCGACCGAATGGGCGATGATCTCGACCTCGTGGATGACCTCTTTGGCATAAAGGGCGACGCGCTGATCCTTGTCCTCAACCACCAGCCCCTTTTGCAGACGCGGGTTGTGGGTGGTGATCCCCGTGGGACACGTGTTCTTGTTGCACTTCAACGACTGGATGCAGCCCAGCGAGAACATGAACCCGCGAGCCGAGGTGATAAAGTCCGCCCCGGCCGCCAGGGCCCATGCCACATCGCCGGGGTTCACCAGCTTGCCGCTGGCCACCAGCCGGATGCGGTCTTTCAAACCCGCCTCGTTGCGCAGATCGGCGGCCAATGGCAGCGATTCACGTATCGACATACCCACCAGATCAATCAACGGCATCGGCGCCGCGCCTGTGCCACCCTCGCCCCCGTCGATGGTGATAAAGTCGGGCGCGCAATCTTCGCCGCGTTTCTTGATGGTCTGCATCAGATCACGGAACGACTCTCTGTCGCCAACCACTGTCTTTATCCCCACCGGCTTTCCCGTGATGTCGCGCAGGCGAACGATCATATCCAGCAGGTCATCCCAATCGTCGATCTCGACGTGCCGATTGGGCGAGATGGCATCAACCCCTTCTTTCAGGCCGCGGATCTCGGCGATCTCGGCGGTGACCTTGGCGCCGGGCAGAATGCCACCCTTGCCGGGCTTGGCCCCCTGCGCCAGCTTCAGCTCGAACATCTTGACGCAGGCGTTGGCCGCGATCTTGCGCAACTTGTCCTCGTTCAGCGCCCCGTCTTCGTCGCGCACACCGAACTTGGCCGTGCCGATCTGGAAAACGATGTCGCAGCCGCCTTCCAGGTGAAAGGGGCTTAGCCCGCCCTCGCCCGTGTTCATCCAGATGCCTGCCTTAGCCGCCCCCCGGCTGAGCGCGCGCACGGCAGGCCGCGACAGTGCTCCATAGCTCATGCCCGAAATGTTGAAAAACGACTGCGCCGTGTAAGGCAAACGTGCCCCCGCCCCGATCACCATCGGCCCCGAACTGGCAAACTGGTCATCCAGCGGCGGGAAAGCGGCGTTGACGAAAATCGGCGTGCCTACGATCGACAGGTTGCGGGTCGACCCGAAAGCCACCGTGTTGCTGTGCGGCTCGCCGGTGCGTTTGACCCAATCGCGTTGCGCGCGGTTGAACGGCAGCTCTTCGCGGTCCATGGCAAAGAAATACTGGCGAAAGAACTCGCCCAGCGTCGAAAACACTTTTCGGAACCGGCCGATCACCGGATAATTGCGGCGGATCGCATCCTGGGTTTGCACCCGGTCAATGATGAACAGCGTCACCACACACAACAGCCCGATCCCGACGGCCCCGACAAAGACAAAGGCCAGGACTTCCAGAACTGTCAGTGGTGACGACATATCGTTTTCTCGCTGCTTATTAAGGTTACCGCACAGTTAAGCCACAGGCGCGCCAACGCAAGGGCGCGCAATGGTCACAGTGTCGCCGGGATTCGCCAAGCCGATCGTCGATCCAGCAACAGAAACGCGTTTCGCGCCGCGATTACATCTTTCACGGGAAACAATGCGCCAAGTCCGCCCGCCAAAAGCGCGGGAATACCCCAGACAAAACGCTGTTTCTGCATACCTTTGTGCAAAGTGCGTGTTAAGATTGAGGCAACAACAACACCGACAGAACCTGGGGACAAAGATGCCGACGACATACACCGAGACAACAGTTCTTGAGACCGACAGCTTCGTGGAAAGCTTCAATGAAGACCTGCCCATCGACGTCGAACTGTTCGACAACATCAATGGCAGCCTTGGTCTTCAACGGGCATCGCAGGTCGACACTTCGGACGCGATTGCGCTGAATCTGACGGCAGGGTTCACCTATACCTTTGTTGTCGTGGTCAACACCGCCGCAGCCGACAGCGCGTTTACCGTCGGACTTGGCGACCAGACCGGAACCGCCGCAGGTCTTGATGGCACTTACGAGGTGACGCTCACCTATACCGCCGAGACAACCGGAACGGCCTATTTCAACCTGTCACAAACCGGGGGCACCGCCGATTATTCGATCTCTGTCGAAGACATCGTTGACCCCAGCATTCCGACCGAAGGCGACGACTATATCGTCGGCAACATGACCTCGGACCGCGTCAACCTGCTGGGCGGCAACGACACCTATATCGCCCTTGGCGGCTCGGACCAGGTCTGGGGCGGGCTGGGTAACGACTATCTCGACGGCGTCTGCGGCAACGACAAACTGTGGGGCGAAGACGGCAACGACACCATTCTGGGCGGCAACGGTCGCGACAGCATGTGGGGCGGCATCGGCGACGACAGCATGAACGGCCAGAACCAAGAGGACATGCTGTGGGGCAACGAAGGCAACGACACGCTGATCGGTGAAAAGGGCGATGACACCATCGACGGCGGCACGGGCGATGACGACATTGACGGCGGCAAGGACAACGACCTGCTGACCGGCGGAACAGGCGCCGACATCTTTCGCTATGCCAGCGACATGGGTTGCGACACGATCACCGACTTTACCAGCGGCGAGGATCGTCTGGACGTGTCGAAACTGGACATCTGGGACATCAGCCAACTGACCATCAGCCAGGTGGGCGACAACGCCCGCATCAACTTTGGCGATTTCCAATATGTCGAACTGACAGGCGTCAACGCCGCTGACCTGACCAACGCCGACTTTATCCTGGACACCGCGCCGGTGATCGCCCCCACAAACGGCGGCGACAATCTGACCGGCACCAATGCGGCTGAAACCTTTGACCTGATGGACGGCAGTGACTTTGTCCGTGCGGGCGGTGGCAATGACACCATCCTGGGCGGGTCGGGAATTGATACAATCTATGCTGGCAACGACGACGATTATATCGACGGCGGTTCAGGCGCAGACCGGCTGTATGGCGACCAGGGCAACGACATCATCTATGGCCAGGCGGACAATGACCTGATCTTTGGCGGCGAAGGCAACGATTATGTCAATGGCGGCAACGCCAACGACCGCCTGTATGGCGACGCCGGAAACGACACGCTGATTGGTGACAACGGCAACGACAAGATCTGGGGCGGTACAGGCAACGACCTGATTTCAGGCGGTGCCGGCAAAGACCTGATCGACGCCGGCGACGGAGATGACACCATTGACGGCGGCTGGGGCGACGACAAGATGACCGGCGGCACAGGGTCCGACATTTTTGTCTTTGACGACCGTATGCGCGCCGACACCATCACCGACTTTACCGATGGCGAGGACCGGCTGGACATGACCGCGTGGGGCTTTACCACCATTGACGACATGACCTTTCAACAGGTGGGCGACGATGTGTTCATCCAGTTCACCGACCGCGACAGCCTGTTGTTGCAAAACGTCGATGCCGCCGATCTGGACGCCAGCGACTTTATCTTCTGACACCGCTTCGGTGCCATTCATCCGATGACCTCCAAAGTCTGACTGCAAAAAGGGGCGCTCGAAATCGGGCGCCCCTTTTCATATAGGGCAGATCAGGCCAGCGCATCCGCGACAGATGCCGGCATTGGCGTGGTGGGCCGCCCGATCAGCCGCGACAAGTCCTTACCGTCGTGAAACAACGCGCCGTTGGACGCATCCACGTCAAAGCTGGCCAATGCACCGGCAAAGCCTTCGGGCAATCCGACAGACACCAGTATCTTGGCGTATTCGTCTTGCGGCAAGTTTTGATAGGGGATCGTCTTACCCGTCTGCGCACTGACTTCCGCCGCCAGATCGCCCAGCGTATAGGACGCATCGCCTGCCAGCTCATAGGTCTTGCCCGCATGATCGCCCGCCGTCAGCACAGCCACCGCCGCATCCGCATAATCCGCGCGGCTGGCGGAGCTGATGCGCCCGTCGCCTGCCGATCCGACCAGCGCGCCCGCCTGCACCGCCCCCGGTACGGAACCGGTATAGTTCTCGGTGTACCAGCCATTGCGCAGGATCGTATACGTCAGGCCCGAGGCTTTGATCATCTCTTCGGTCTCGCGGTGCTCGGCCGCCAGCGACATGGGCGACGTGTCGGCACGCAACAGGCTGGTATAGACAATGCGCCCAACGCCTGCCGCCTTGGCCGCGTCAATCACGGCACGGTGCTGGGCGGTGCGCTGGCCGATCTCGCTGCCCGAGATCAGCAACAAGGTGTCGATGCCCGCCAGCGCCGGGGCCAGCGTTTCGGGGGCATCATAATCCGCCTTGCGCGCGGTCACGCCCAGATCGGCCGCATTCTCGGGGCTGCGCGCCAACGCAACAATGTCGCCCGCATCTATCTTAGCCTTCAGGCCCGCGATGACCAAACGGCCCAACTGTCCTGTGGCACCTGTTACTGCAATTGTCATGGGATCGTCCTTTCCAAATGTCCTGTTCCTAAGCCAGAGCTAACCGCTTTACTTACGAATAGTAAGTACGTACAAAAATGTAAGTGTTAGATTTCTGAACTGCGGAGCCACACATGTCTGAACACCCCCCTGCACTGACACCCGAGCCACTGTCAGACCGCGTCCGGCGCGGTGACTTGATGGCCACGCAATGCCCGTCGCGTGATGTGCTGAAACACGTGACCAGCCGCTGGGGCGTGCTGGCGCTGATGGCGCTTGAGGACAACACGCTGCGTTTCAGCGCCCTGCGTCAGCAGATCGGCGGCGTCAGTGAACGGATGCTGGCGCAGACCCTGCAAGCCCTGGCCGCGGACGGGTTCGTCAACCGCGTGTCCTTCGACGTGGTGCCGCCGCATGTGGAATACAGCCTGACCCCCCTGGGCCGCGAAGTGGCCGAGAAAGTGCGCGGGTTGGCCGACTGGATCGAAGTGTCGATGCCCCGCATCGCGCAGGCGCAACAGGACCGCGAACAAGGCTAGGCTTCGGGGCTCCAACTGTCCGCAATCGTGATCGGCGTACCATTCGGCGTGCGCGCCCAGATGTCGCGCATTTCGCTGTTGGTCACGGCAATGCAACCGTCTGTCCAGTTCACCAACAGGTGCCACGCCCCCAAGATGCCCCAACCGTTCGGCAATCCGTGTATCATTATATTGCCGCCGGGATCGTACCCACCTTGCGCCGCACGCGTCTGATCGGCGGCATCGGGATACGAGATATGCAGGCTAAGATGCGCCACCGACTTCGGGTTGCGCCAGTCGATCGTATATGTGCCCTCGGGGGTGCGCTCGTCGCCTTCGCTTTGCTTGGGGCCATCGTCCCAGCGCGCGCCCATGGCAATGTCATAGGACTGCACCACCTCGCCGCCCTGCATCAGAAACAGCTTTCTGTCGGACTTCGAAACGATCAGGCGATCCGCCAACTGCGCCACCTCTGCCTGCGCGGGCGGCTGCACCCGTGATACGCGCGCCATCACCTTGGTATAGGCAACGACCGCCACGACCATCACGAGTACCAGCACAAGACTGCGAATAAGTTTTCTGAACTTCACAAGGCACCCTCCAAGCCGCAGCATCTGTCTACCAAGACCCGCACCGACATCAACCCGGGTGAAAACGCAAAAGGGGCGCCCGATCAGGACGCCCCTTGCTCTTTCTTGGCATGGCTTAGTGCACCACGGCATCATCCGGTCTGGGTCGGTTGGTGCCACCCACACGGTCACCGATGATCAGCCCCTCGCTGCCCGCCGTGACAGGTATGGAATCCCCATCCATCACGTCACCGGCCAGCAACATCTCGGCCAGCGGGTTTTGCAGCGTGTTCTGAATCACCCGTTTCAGCGGGCGCGCCCCGAACACAGGGTCATAGCCTTCGTCGGCCAGCCACTTGCGCGCGCTGTCGTCCAGTTCCAGCGTGATCTTGCGTGCTTGCAGACGTTTCAGCAGACGGGCCATCTGAATATCGACAATGCCATCCATGTTGTCCCGGCTGAGGCGGTCAAAGATGATCGTTTCGTCCAGACGGTTCAGGAACTCGGGGCGGAAATGTGCCCGCACCGCGTCCATCACATCGCGTTTCGCCGCAGCCATATCTCCACCATCCGGCAGTTGGCTCAGCGCCTGCGCTCCAAGGTTGCTGGTCAGAATGATCAGCGTCTGCTTGAAGTCGACCTTGCGGCCCTGCCCGTCGGTCAACACACCATCGTCCAGAACCTGCAACAGCACGTTGAACACATCAGGGTGCGCCTTTTCGACCTCGTCGAACAGCACCACCTGATAAGGCCTGCGCCGCACGGCTTCGGTCAGAACGCCACCCTCGTCATAGCCGACATAGCCCGGAGGGGCACCAATCAGCCGCGCAACGCTGTGTTTTTCCATGAACTCGGACATATCCAGACGCACCATGGCGTTGTCGTCGTCAAACATGAAATTCGCCACGGCTTTGGTCAGCTCGGTCTTGCCGACGCCGGTTGGCCCAAGGAACAGGAAACTGCCCAAGGGGCGGTTTTCGTCGTTCAGACCGGCCCGCGCACGGCGCACCGCGTTGGCCACCGCATGCACGGCGCTGTCCTGGCCCACGACACGGCTGTGCAACTGTTCTTCCATGCGCAACAGCTTGTCCCGCTCGCCTTCCAGCATCCGCGAGGTCGGGATTCCGGTCCACCGTTCGACCACGCTGGCGATCTGCTCGGGGCGCACGGTGTCGGCTGTCTTGGCATCCGCTTCGGTCGCGTCCAGCGTTTCAAGCTGACGCTCAAGCTGCGGTATCACGCCGTACGACAGCTCACCCGCCTTGGCCAGATTGCCCTCGCGCTTGGCGATGTCCAGATCGGCACGGGCGCGGTCAAGCTGTTCCTTGATGCCCTGCGCCGACGCGATGGCGTCGCGGTTGGTCTGCCATTGCGCCGTCATTTCGGCACTGCGCTCTTGCAGGTCGGAAAGATCCTTTTCCAGCGCACCCAAACGGTCCTTGCTGGCCGCATCATCCTCGGCGCGCAAGGCTTCGGCCTCGATCTGCAATTGCAGGATCTGGCGGTCGATGGCATCCAGCTCTTCGGGCTTGCTGTCCACTTCCATGCGCAGACGGCTGGCCGCCTCGTCCACAAGGTCGATGGCCTTGTCCGGCAGGAAACGGTCGGTGATATAGCGATGGCTCAGCGTGGCCGCCGCAACCAGCGCGCTGTCACTGACGCGTACCCCGTGGTGCAATTCGTATTTTTCCTTGATGCCGCGCAGAATGCTGATCGTGTCCTCGACCGTGGGTTCCTGCACCATCACGGGCTGGAACCGGCGGGCCAGGGCCGCGTCTTTTTCCACATATTTGCGATACTCATCCAGCGTGGTGGCACCGATACAGTGCAATTCGCCCCGCGCCAGCGCCGGTTTGATCAGGTTCGCAGCATCCATCGCGCCATCGGCCTTGCCCGCTCCCACAAGCGTGTGCATTTCGTCGATGAACAGAATGACCTCGCCTGCGGCATCCGTCACTTCGTTCAGAACCGCCTTCAGACGTTCCTCGAACTCGCCACGATACTTCGCACCGGCAATCAGCGCGCCCATGTCCAGCGCCAGCAGTTTCTTGTTGCGCAGGCTTTCGGGCACATCGCCGTTGATGATGCGCAGGGCCAGACCTTCGGCAATCGCGGTTTTACCCACGCCCGGCTCGCCAATCAGAACGGGGTTGTTCTTGGTCCGGCGGCTCAGCACCTGCATGGTGCGGCGGATTTCCTCGTCGCGGCCGATGATCGGGTCAATCTTGCCCTGCTCGGCGCGCTCGGTCAGGTCCGTGCTATACTTCTTCAACGCCTCATAGCTGTCCTCGGCGCTGGCGGAATCTGCTGTGCGCCCCTTGCGGATGTCGTTGATCGCCGAATTCAGTGCCTGCGCTGTAACACCGCCCGCATCCAGCGCCGTCTTGGCACCTGATTTGACCATGCACAGGGCCATCAGGATGCGCTCGACCGGCACAAAGCTGTCGCCCGCCTTTTTCGCAAGCGCCTCGGCCTCGGCCAGAACCTTGGTGGTGGCGTTGTCCAGATAGACCTGTGCCGCATCGCCTGTCACAACGGGCATCTTGCCCAGCGACAGGGTCAGCGCCTCGGTCACGCGCGCAGGGTTGCCGCCTGCGCGTGCAATCAGGTTGCTGGCCAGCCCCTGTTCATCATCCATCAATGCCTTGAGTATGTGTTCGGGCGCCAAACGCTGATGGCTTTCCCGTGTTGCAATCGTCTGTGCTGCCTGCACGAAACCGCGCGACCGCTCTGTGAACTTGGACAAGTCCATAGATATTCTCCTTTTCAAAAGCGCCCCGATGATGTCGCGCGCCTGCTTGGCAGCACACACGACTGTGAAGGGCCTTGATGCTAAGTTGGGCACCGATTGGCTGCGGTTCAAGATTTCCACTGGCAAAATCTACCACTTCGTCCCCAAGCCGACTTTGCGCAGGATCAACCACAAAGGCGCCCCTTGGACCGGCGGAATGCGCTGTGAAGTCCCATGATTCGCAGCAGCAGAGCCTTTTCCACTCCGCCCTTTCAGAAAAAACCTTTATAAATCAATGCGTAAAAAAATCGTTACACAAATTTGAAACCCTATCCGCAGGTCAAGCGTTTATTATGCAGACGACAACATACAGGTGTTAAAATGCAACAGTATCCCGTCGAACTGAACAGCGTGATTTACAACGCGACGACGCAAAGCTTTGAGGCGCTGGTCACCGTCCACGCTCCACAAGGCACGCGCAGGTATGCCTGTGCCATCGACGCGCCGATCACCATGACCTATTCCGACGCCGCTTCCGGCCTCGCAACCCAGGCGCTGCGGCGTCATGCGGGACGCGGCGGGCTGTCGTCATCGACCAACCTTGCCGCCGCGCAAAGCCGCGCGCGCTCGGGCGCAACCAAATCGCGCCGCAAGCTTAACATCGACCCTTTTGCTATGCTGCGTCGCCTCGCTGCATAGCATTGCGGCACGATCCGGGGGCCGTTTCTGTCCCCGACCCCCGGATCGCCGCGCTGCCAGAGACACGTGCCTGCCTGCTAGGTCTCTGATGCTCTGCCCGGATGCGCCCTTGTGCCATCCGGGCCTTTTTTTGCCCACAGCGTCCCCCCCGCACAGACTTGCCGCAATGGCCCCTTTCACGCTATGCGCATCGCAGCGCAAAGGAGCCCGCCCATGACCCACCCCCCCGCAGATCGCCTGATTGTAGCCCTCGACGTACCCAACGCCATTGCCGGACTTAAGCTGGCACAAGACTTGGGCGACGCGGTGACCTTTTACAAAATCGGGCTGGGTATGCTGACAGGCGGCGGCCTGGGGTTGGCCAACGAGCTGAAACAGGAACAGGGCAAACGCATCTTTCTGGACATGAAACTGTTCGACATCGGCGCCACGGTCGAGGCCGCCGTGCGCGGGCTGGCGCAGTTCGATCTGGATTTCCTGACCGTGCACGGCGACCCCCATGTGGTGCGCGCCGCCAAAGAAGGGGCCGCAGGGTCGAACATGAAAATTCTGGCCGTCACCATCCTGACCTCGCTGGACCGCGCCGATCTGGACGACAGCCTGATCAAACCGGGTGACACCGCCGATCTGGTGGTCGAACGCGCGGGCCGCGCATTTGACGCAGGCGCCGACGGCATCATCGCCTCGCCGCAAGAGGCCGCGATGATCCGCGCCCTGCCCGAGGCCGCAAACCGTCTGATCGTCACGCCGGGTGTGCGCCCTGCGGGTGCCGCTTTGGGTGACCAAAAGCGTGTGGCAACACCGGCACAGGCGATCACCGACGGCGCAGATCACATCGTCGTCGGCCGCCCGATCTGGGCCGCTTCCAACCCTCATCAAGCAGCAAAAGACATCCTGGCCAGCCTGCCCTGATCGCACAGAATGTGGGAAAATTGGCACATAACACCGTATATGGGGCGGGTCAGGTTTTCCCTACTCGCTCGAAACGTTAATTTATACTATGTTATATGACAGGTGATACTCCCCGACGAACTGGTTCTTCCTGAAGTTCGTCACCTTCCCCCCGCTTGTTTTGCGGGGGGTCTTTCTTTTAAATGCCGCTCGGCTCACGCACCAAACCCATCCCCCGACACCCCCGACAAATACAACGCCAGTCGCGTCTGAAAATGCGGCACGGCCTTGGCATGTGCGATAAATATCTGCGGCGCCATCAACTGCCAGCTTTGGCCCTCATCCCCCAAAACGATCCGCGACGCGGTCTCTTCCGGCAGGTGTGCTGCGAAAAACCACTTGTCGCCATCCCCTTCCTGGAACCGCTTGCCCCAGCTTACAGCCCGCTCCGGCACCTCCAGCCCCAGCTCTTCGCGTGTCTCGCGCAGGGCACAGGCCAGCGGCGTTTCGCAGCCCTCGCGCCCGCCGCCCGGCAAGTCCAGATAGTCGGGCCACGGAATCCGCGGGGTGTCGTCGCGCCGGATCACCGCCAACCGCGCGCCAATGAAAAGCGCCAGCTTTGCGCCTGCAAATGGCATGTTCATTTCCGCATCCCCGCGTTAAACTGGTTTCCACTCTAGCACAGATGCAAAGCCATGCCTGCCCTCTGCCGAGACTGTCTTCACCAATTCGACACCGCGCGCCGCTGCCCGGCCTGCGCCAGTCCGCGTGTCGTCAACCACCCCGAGCTGAACAGCCTGAGCATCGCACATATGGATTGCGATGCCTTCTATGCCTCGGTCGAGAAACGCGACAATCCCGAACTGGAAGGCAAACCCCTGATCATCGGCGGCGGCCGACGCGGCGTGGTGTCCACCGCCTGTTATGTTGCCCGGATTCGTGGCGTGCGTTCTGCCATGCCGATGTTCCAGGCGCTGAAACTGTGCCCCGATGCGATCATCGTTAAACCGCGCATGGCCGCTTATGTCGACGCCTCGCGCGCGATCCGCGCGATGATGGAGGAACTGACACCCGCCATTCAACCGCTGTCCCTGGACGAGGCGTTCATGGACCTGACCGGCACCCAGCGGATGCACGGTGCGCCGCCTGCCGTGATGCTGGCGCGGTTGATCAAAAGGATGCGCAGCGAGCTGGGGCTGACCGGATCAATCGGCCTGTCGCACAACAAGTTTCTGGCCAAGATCGCCTCGGACCTCGACAAACCGCACGGGTTTTCCGTAATCGGCAAGGCCGAGACAGAAAGCTTCCTGCACGACAAGCCGGTCCGGCTGATCTGGGGCGTCGGCAACGCGGCACAGGCATCACTGGACAAGGCAGGCATTCGCAGCTTTGCCGACCTCAAGCGATGGGACCAACAGGATCTGATCGCCCGCTTCGGCGCAATGGGTGACCGGCTGTGGCATCTGGCGCGGGGGATCGACGCACGCCGCGTGACAGCGCACGAGCCGATGAAATCCATTTCGAACGAAACCACGTTTAACGACGACACGGCCGACCCGGACATTCTGGACGGCCACCTGTGGCGCATGGCCGAAAAGGTGTCCGACCGCGCCAAGGCAAAGGATCTGGCCGGCCGCGTTGTCACGCTAAAACTGAAACGTGCCAACCACAGTACATTAACGCGGCGGCTGTCCCTGCACAGCCCGACCCAGATGGCCGACACCATCTACCGCACCGCCCGCGCCCTGTTCGATCAGGTCGGCAACGAAGGCCCCTACCGCCTGCTGGGCTGCGGCATCTCTGACCTGACAACCGCAGACAAGGCCGACACCGAAGGCGACCTGCTGGACCCGAACAAGACCAAGCGCAGCCAGGCCGAGCGCGCCACCGACAAGATCCGCAGCCGCTTTGGCCCCGACGCCATCGTCAAGGGCCGCGCGCTGCGCTAACTCTTCTCTGGTTGAAAAATCCCGGGGGAGCGCCAAAGGCGCGG
>TARA_R110002050_G_scaffold159735_1_pt1 | contig 14410 bp, 8 predicted proteins | sample TARA_R110002050 | Tara Oceans TARA_R110002050 (sample SAMEA4396988) | marine metagenome | biome: Polar Biome; feature: [DCM] deep chlorophyll maximum layer (ENVO:01000326); material: water (ENVO:00002006), including particulate matter (ENVO:01000060) such as... | depth 25 m
TTTTGCCTGTTCTTCTAACTGACCTGTATAATCTATTTTGACTGTTGCCGGAGTGCCGTTAAAACTTTGCATTTCTCTTTGAATTTCAGCAACAATAGCACCTGCATCTGTAAAACCAGGTTTTAATCCGGAATAAATAGTAACTACTCTCTTACCGTCTCGGTGTTTAATAGCACTGAATCCTGAGGTATTCTTTTCAGTCGCTACAGCAGAAATCGGAATTTCTTTAATTTGACCATTAGCAGGATCTCTAAAAATGATATTCTGATTGAATAAGGCACTTTTATTATACCGTAAATCTTCGTTGAATCGTATGTTAATGTCATAATCATCACCGTCTTCTTTGTAAACACCTGCTTTTTCTCCGAAAATAGAGCGTCTTAACTGATTACCGACTTGGCCTACTGCAACACCCAATTCACCTGCTTTTTCGCGATCTACAATCACTTGCATAGATGGCTTGCCTTTGTTTACATCAATTTTCAACTCTTCAATACCTGCAATATTTTTGGTATTAATGAAATTTTTAATGTCTTCTGCAGTATTTATGAGTTGATCATAATCGTTACCTTCTAGTTCAATATTAATTGGAAAACCTGCCGGTGGTCCATTCGCATCTTTTTCAACTGAAATAGCGACACCAGGGTAAATACCTTGAAGGGCAGCTTGAACGCGACCACGAATATCTTCTGTATTTAGGCCTTCCCGATATTTATATTCACTAAAGTTTACGGTAACTTTTCCTTTGTGTGGCATTTCTGCGGAAGAACCACCATCAGTTAAGGGGTTGCCTGCCCCTTCACCTACAACAGAGACAGCAGATGCCATCATAAAGTTTTCACCATTCTTTTTGTACTTCCCATCATCCATTATGGCATAAACCTGTTTTTCAACCTCTAGGGTGATTTCGTTGGTTTTCTCAATAGATGTACCTTCAGGATATTCTACATAGACATAAATTTCATTCGGCTTATTATCTGGGAAGAATTCGATTTTGGTACGGCCACTGCCTACCGACATACCGAATAGCATAAATACACCTATCAGCATTAAAAATGTAATACTGAAATACCAGTAAACATTACGACCCTTTAGTGCATGTTTTAAGCGGCGTTCATACCAATTTTCAAAACGGGACATTGTTTTTTTCTGGAATTTGATAGCAGTGCCCTTAATTACATACTTGTAGGCCCAAAACATGATTCCGGTTAATATTAAAACAGAACCTAAACCGCGCATTACTCCACCAAAGACTAGTATTAACGTACCTAAAACACCTAAAATAACACTCATTCTTATGAGTTGCTTTAGAGTAAGTTCTTTTTCGTCGGTGCTCATAAATTTAGAAACAAGCATCGAGTTCATGAAAATTGCAACAAATAACGATGAACCTAGTACTACTGAAAGTGTGATAGGGAAATAGATCATAAATTGACCAAATATTCCAGGCCATAAACCTAGCGGTACAAATGCAGCTACGGTTGTTGCCGTAGAAATTATAATAGGATAGGCTATTTCACCAATACCTTTTTTAGCCGCTTCGATACGAGACATGCCTTCGTCCATAAGACGGTATACGTTTTCAACTACTACAATACCGTTATCGACCAACATACCTAGACCCATAATCATTCCGAAGAGAATCATCGTATTCAGTGTGTAGCCAAGCCATGACAGTATTACAAAAGACATGAACATCGACATAGGTATGGCGAATCCAACAAAGAGTGCATTTCTAAACCCTAAGAAGAACATTAAAACCGTTACTACTAGAATGATTCCGAAAATTATGTTGTTCACCAAGTCATCTACTTGATTTAATGTACGGGTAGAGGAATCGTTTGCAATAGAAATATTAAGGTCTGGTGGAAAGTAATTCGCTTTCTCATTCTTTACAATTTCCTTTATTTTATCGGCTGCAGAAATAGAATTTCTACCAGCTCTTTTTTTAACATCGAGCATTACTACATTATCACCGAATTCACGGGCATAAGTTGTTTTGTCTTTTGCTTTAAAGTTAATACTGGCAATATCTTTTAGATAAACCGCACCGTTTTCAGATTTAACTACAAAGCTTTTAAGTTCATTTGGGCTTTCTACTTCTCCTATGATACGAATAGTACGTCTTTGCCCAACAGTTTTAAGATTGCCTGCAGACATTGTCATGTTACCGTTGCTTATGGCGCTAATAACATCTTGAAAGCTAATTTTAGCAGCCATCATTTTATAGATATCTACAGCAACTTCTACTTCTTTATCTTGAGCCCCACGAATATCCGCTTTTTTGATTTCAGGAAGATCTTCAATTTCGTCTTGTAAGTATTCTGCAAATTCTTTTAACTTTTCTACAGGATAGTCACCAGTAAAGTTGATGTTCATAATAGGAACTTCTTCAGAAAAGTTTAAGTCAAAAACATTTGGCTCAACTTTGGCGCCATTAAAGGTAGGCCAGTCTTCGCTTGCCTTTTCACTATCTACCTCATCCTTTACTTTTTGCTTGGCCTGTTCTACTGTAATTTCCTCATCGAATTCTACCGTTAAAATGGCATAATCTTCTTGTGAGGTAGAAGTGACTTCAACAACATTACTAATGTTCTTTAACCTATCTTCTAATGGGTCGGTAATCAGTTTTTCAATGTCCTCAGCTGTGTTACCAGGGTAAGGTGTACTTATGTAAATTTTAGTCTCAACAATTTCTGGAAAATCTTCTCTTGGCATGGCCATATAGGCGTTGAACCCTAACCATAGAAAAATACCGATCATCACATAGATAACCGACGGATTATCAATGGCCCAAGACGATAAACCAAATTCCTTATCAGCGTTTTTTTGTACTTTGCTCATTGATTTCTATTTTTTTATTTTTACTTTTTGACCGTCTTTTACACTTCGTGCACCTTCTTTAATAATAAGATCTCCATCTTCTAGGCCAGATAGTACTTCTATTTTCGCTCCTTGGGTTTTACCTGTGGTAATGATGATTCTTTGTACCACTGCTTCATTTTCTGAATTTGGTTCTTCTGCTACGAATACATATTGTTCACCTTCAGCATTTTCAGAAATAATACTTGTTGGTATTAATATGGCGTCTTCACTGGTATAATCATTTATATTAACCTTGGCAGTAAGATTAGGCTTAATCTTACCTTCTTTATTTGGAACTGGAATTTCAATTTCAAAAGATCTGTTCGATGGATTTATAAAATTTCCTGTTTCTCTAATCATCGTGGTAATACTATCACCCAAAACAGGAAAATATACCAATGCTTCTTTTCCTTTTACAACACTACCTAAATATGTTTCTGGTATTTCTACTTTTATATACATATCAGAAAGGTTTACAAGACGAAACACTTCTGAACCTTGACCTGGTAAGACGACGGTACCTTGATCTTTTATAACATTATCAATGATACCTGAAAAAGGAGCTCTAATGCTAGATTTTGCTAATTGACTCTGCGCCTGGGATACCATATTTTCTGATGATTCATAGTTGGTTTTGGCTTGTAAATATTGAATTTCTGAACCTATATTCTGTTTCCATAAACGTTCTTGTCGTTCGAACGTAGTTTTCGCAAGTGTAGCTTGAGATTTTAATTGACTTAGTTGACTCGACAAGCCCCCATCATCTATGGTGGCCAATAATTGTCCTTTAGATACTCTATCGCCTTCTTTTACATATACTTTTTGAAGAGTACCTGCCATTTCTGGATAAATCAATACATTTTGTTTTGTACTGACATCACCTTGTAATTCTAGATAGTGATTAAAAACTTCTTTCTTAGCAGTTAATGTATTAACAAGTGGAAACTTTTCTTCATTACCTAAAATTGCTATAGCCGAATCTAATGATTTAAGCTGTGCTTCAATTTGATTTTGTTGAAGAGTGATTTCGGTCTTCTTAGCTCTTATTTCTTCTAGGTTACGCTTTTCAATAATTTCACTTACCGACTGGTCTCCACCGCCACAAGAAAATAGGCTGATGGTTACAATTAATAAAACTATTACTTTCTTCATGATTATATTTTTAATGATTGATTATTTAGGCTTTTGTATTTAATATGATTTCCAATTCGGTTTTTTTATTAATCACTTCTACCATGGATTGTAGGAATTCTTGCTGGGTTGTATATAGTTGTGTTTGGGCCTGTCTCAGTTCAAAACTTGTTGCAAGACCTTCTTTATATTTTATCTGATTTTTATTCTCGATTCGTTCGGAAAGTGTAAGATTTTGTTTTGCAGTCTCGTAATTGGCTATAGCAAGTGTGTAGTTGTTTTTTGCATTATCTAACTGTAATCTAATTTGCTGTTCTGCCTCTGTTAGTTGAGTCTTGGCCTTTTCTAAAGCTATTTTAGCACGTTGTGTACTTGCATTTCTTTTTAGGGAACTAAAAATCGGAATACTAAGATCAAATCCTAGTATCGATGAATCGAACCATTGTTGGTCGCTACTGAAAAAATCGAACGTATTTGAATAAGCGGAACTACCGTAGTTAACGAATGCGTTTAGGGTTGGTAATGCACGGCTTTTGGCTAGTTTCCATTCGTAGTAGCGTTGTTGGTTTAAATTTTCAGCTAATTTAAAATCGACATTCTCATTAATATTAAAGTCATAATTAAGTAGCCCAATATCAATTTTCGATACTGTTAAGTCTTCAAGATTTTCTTGAAGCTGGGTAGGTGCACTTAAATCTAAACCCATGCTTAAGTTTAGCATTTGTAGGGTTATTTCTTTTAACCTTAGGGCATTTTGTAATTGATTTTCGATAGAAGAAAGTGTTATTTGTAGTTGATCTACATTCTCTTGTTCTCCAAGTCCGTTTTCGTAAAGCTTCGAAGTTTCATATACATTTTTCTCAAGAGTATTTTTATTTTTTTCCAGAATTTCAACACTTTCTTCTGCCAATAGCACATTTCCGTAAGCTTCAACTACTTGTTTTCTAACCTCTAATGCCGTTTTCTCTTTGTTGTTATTACTATAGCTTAAAAATGCTTTAGTGGCTTGAACACCGACAATGTATGAACCGTCGAAAATTTGTTGTTTTAAGGTAGCGGTCGCTGTTGCGGATTGTGGTTGTCCAAAGACAACTTGTGCGAAGGTACCTGGTTCGCCACCAAATATTTCTGCTGGTATAACACTTACCGGTTGTTTTAGCTGGTTTTGATAACTTAATGCACCGCTTATCTGTGGTAGACCATCAGCAATGGTTTCCCATTTTTGTTTTTGGGCATCAATTAGATCCCTATCAGCATTTATGGCGGAGTAGTTGTTTTCTAAAGCAAACTGTATAGCTTCCTCTAAAGTAAAACTATAGGTTTGTTCTTGGGAATAGCCAATGCCAAGGCTTAGAACGGATACTAATAATAGTAGTTTATTTCGCATTATTCGTGATTTGAATTGATGATTTCATTTAATATTTGACGCCCTTTTGGCGTAACGATTCCCCTTAGATGGTATTCTAGGTACGTGTCCATTAATTTTGAAACTGGAAACATAGGCAAAGGGAAAAGGTGTTGGTCTTTGATGCTATTTAAGCCTGAAAAATATATGCGGGCCACAAATTCAATATTTAGGTTTTCTCTATAGATTTCCTGTTCAATTCCTTTTGCTATATTGGATAGGATACAACCGTGCATTTTAGAAAAATGTAAGGCTTTTACCGTATCGAAGATTTGGGGATAGTATTTGGATAATTGAAATTGTGGGGACGATTTTTCACCGTTTAGATGGGACAGAACATATTTTTTTATTTCATATAATTCTTCAATGGGATTTTTGCCCAAGGCAACTATATTATCTATTCCATCGCTTACAGAGCAAAATTTATTCATTACACAATCCTCTATGAGTTTGGTTTTATTCTCATACTCTGTATAGATTGTTTTTTTGGACATGCCCATTTCATTGGCAATATCGTCCATAGTAACACTTTTAAAACCTTGTTCCAAAAAAAGCTCCGTTGCCTTATCTCTAATTTTGTCTTTCATAATGTGAGGCAAAGATAGCTAAGGAAACTTTAAAAACTAAAAAAGTTTCCAAAGTTTTACAATTATTTAATATTCACCCATAATTATCACAAATTGTCGATAGTATGATTTCGGTCCACATAGTTCTTATATGCTTGCTCACCTTCATTTTCCCAAAATTCATCGTAATATTTCCATTGAGAAAAATCCTTTCTCATTGAACTGCACGGGTTAACATTAAATCGCTTTTTGTTTTTTTTATGTTTACTATGGCTACTTCCACCACCAAAACCAAAAATAATTTTAGATAGAAGTAGTATACCGACCGCTTTCCAATAATCAATCGCTGGCAATCCAAATATGTCTGGCATAAGCCAATTCCATAAACGCATTACAATGTATCCTACCAAAAAGGCGATACTCAAGCCAAGGATAATAAAGAAAACTATTTTAAATGCTTTGTATACATAAAATCTGACCGATTTCTCCATGTTTTTTTCAATTTTAGATTTCATAACTATGTTTTTTAATGTTTTGTATTTCTATATCGTTTAATAAAATGGACAATGCTCTGTGTCTTCTAGACATTAATGTGCCTTGTGGTATACCGGTTTCTTGTGAGATTTCTTTGTAGCTGTAATTTTCAAAGTCAATTGCTATTATGATATCCCTATAAACAGGTTTTAAGTTCATGATCGCAAGTTTGAGTTTTTCCTTTATCTGTTCTGGATATTCTGGTGAAGCGGCATTATAAAAATTACTTGTAAATTCTGTCCAAAGTTGTTCTAACTCGTCATGGCTATCAATGCGTTTTTTTTTGCTACGCATTACATCTGTAATTTTATTTTTAATAGCACTGTAAACAAAACCGCCAATGTTGTTTATTGGCAAAGCATCTAATGGCCTTGAAAAAATTCGTAAGGCAACTTCTTGAATGATATCTTCGGCATCACTTTCTGATGTTTGTTTGATTTTAGATTGAATATAGCTCCTAAGCGAGCTATATTCTTCTTCAAAGAAACTGTTCAGGTTAGAGTTATTTTCTTGATTGGATGCCATCCAAGGATTTTTCAATTGGTCTTCAGTTATAAAGACGGAAATTTTGAAGCCTATTGCATTTTTGGGGGGAAGTTTTTGCTTTTTTTGAAATAAAGTACTTTTATTTTTTTGCCAGCCTTCTTTTGCGATATAAAAAATAAGCCATTGGAAGTACTAGAATAGCACCTAAAAAGTACCAAAAATAGGGTTGGTCTTTTGTTGGAGCATTTGATTCTATTATCATTAATTGTTGATTTACGCCTACTTGGGTTATTATTTGTTGCTTACCTCCTGTCCAATCTATAATTACAGAATCAACCACTGCATTAGCACCCAAGCCAAAATGTGCTATCACCGAATTTTGGGAAAGATGGCTTGATCCACCACCATCAATTTCGCGAATCATTTTTTCCCCATTGGCAATAATAGTTACCCTAGAACCAATTCCATTAGCTTCAGCCTCTAGACCTTTAAGAGCCACTTTCAGCCAGTTGCCTTTTGCTAAATCATTTCGAAAGAGCTTTGTTGTAGACGGTATAGGATAATTTAATATGGGTTTTTGATTTACTACCAATAAATCCATATCCCCATCATTGTCCATATCAAAAATCACAGAACCCCTACCAATACCATAATCATTGATGGCTAATTCTCTTCCTTTTTCAGTAAAGGTATTTTTGTTATTCTCAAAATAGAAATTACCCATGGGTGTGCAGTTCGGGTTTAGATCTCCATTTGAAACAAATAAATCTAAATCTTCATCGTGATCAAAATCCGCAAAATTTGCACCCCAACTAATAGCTAAATTATATGTACCCAGTTCTTTTGCTTTGTCAATAAAAGGTAAACCGTTACCCTGGTTCTCCATTAGCATATTGAACTTTATGTTGGTGATATAATAATCCATCCACCCGTCATTATTATAATCGCCTACAGCGGCACCCATGGCATTAATTTTTAGGTCCATGCCTGTTTCTTTGCTAACATCATCGAAATGGTCACTTGGATATTCATTTCTGTAAAGAAAATTTGGCACTGCTTTATATCCGAAATCTTGATTCACCAGTAAATCTTGGTCTTGGTCATTGTCATAATCCGTGAATACACCACCAAAACCAAAACCCTTATGGCCTAATTCATAATCTTCATAAACGTTTTCAAATTTTTCGCCATGGTTATTTTGTAATAAATAGCTTTTAGCTGTTTGATTTGCGCTCACTATGGTTGCATCTTTAATAATACCTAGCTTACCGGTAAATTCTTGAAAATAATTACCGACAAATAGATCAGGATAACCATCTGCATTAAAATCACCGAAACTAGGGCCTGTGCTGAAGGAGTTTAAATCTTCTAATCCATATGCATCGGTAGCATCTTTAAAAGTAGAATCACCTAGATTTAAGAATAATAGATTTTTTGCTCTAGGAATCACATTTTTGCCATCTGTAGTAGTAATTGTTGTAATGAATAAATCTCTATACCCGTTTTTATCAACGTCCGCACTTACCACACCTTGGGTTACATATTCATTCGTCACCTTTAATCCAGAGCCTTCAAAAATATCTTTAAAAGTTCCATTGCCATTATTAAGATAAAGCCTATCCGATTTTATACCGCCGGTAATGTAAAGGTCTTCAAAACCATCATTATTCACATCAAACACCGTAACGCCTCCACCAAATGTTCCTTCGTATACTTGGTATTCATGATCAATACCTGAAGGTTCTGTTATGTCGGTAAATGTTTGTTGTGCAACGCTTTTCAATCCTAAAGAAAGAAAGAAGAGGTTGAGGAGTATCGTATTTAAGGTCAAATTAATTTTCATCTGCTTTTTTCCATTCTAAGGCATATACATTTTTCGCTATTTCTTTCCCTTTCTCTAGGCCTACTTCATTATCTAATTGTGTGTGAATACCACCATAAAATCTAGAATCCGCAGTTTCTTGGGCAGCTTCCCAGAAGGTATCAAAGGATCTGATAACAAAATCTGTCTCTTTCTGTTCATCTCGCTCCCTGCCTTCATGAGCCTTGTCGGTAAATGTGAATTCTTTTCCGAAATTGTGTTCTAAAATAGTGGCCGCAGCGGCAGCTTGAATTGCGTGCCCTGATGGAAAAGATGGAAAAGGTGGGTCTGGCCAAAATGACTCCCATTCTTCATCAATATATTTTGGTATAAAAGTATTTGGTCGTTCTGTGAAGAACTGATATTTCCATTTCCAACAATTGATAAAGGCATCTGCTATGGCCATGCCCATTTGAGCAAACACTTGTGCACATTCTATCATTGTAGAATCATGACCATCTAGTGCTAAAGTTGCAAAGTAATAGGAATGCCCTGGTGGTGTAAAACTCACATCTGGGTCATCGCCCCACCAAATGGCAGCTTCTTTTTCTAGCTGGGTCAATTCTAAATCCTTAGTATAAACATTTTTAAATTGTTGGTAGTAAGGAGAACCAGGAACAGTATCGTAAGGAATCATTTGTGGGTCTTGAACTTTTTCATTTAAATTAACGAATGTCCTATTTTCACCCCAATGTGGGTGTAATGGGTGATGGCTAAATGATTGTGCGAATAATGGTGGTTTCCAAGATCCCGGTCTATCTGGGTGAACCATGGTCTTGTCAAAATTATGAAGATACCCTCTATGACCACCATCGGTTTTTGACCACTCAAAGATTGCATTGGCTACTGTTTTTCCAAATGCGACAGAACGCAAAACTGTTTCGGTATCAATATCTTGTTGAAATTGATTAAAAACAAGTTGTTCAAGCGAATCAATTTTTTGAATATTTTCTTCGGATGTTTGTACGTATATTTTCTTTAATATTTCTGATTGCCCTGCATTTAAGGAAAGTGCCCAGTTATATTCTTTTGCAGGGTCAATTTTAGGAAGCGATCCAAGACCCTTTAGTTGCCCATTCATAGAGTTATATTCTTCAAAACCAGGAACAATTGATTCATACATCGTTAATCCAATATAACCAAAAGCTCTTGAGGCAAAGGTGGGGGAGTTAGAAGGTGTGTATCGTGTAACGAACAAAGTCATATTTGCCCATTCCATTGCTACATCTTTATCGCTCAGTTTAGCTGGTTCTATAGTAGAACATGCCATTGACATTATGAACAGAAGAACTAGAGATAATCTATTTATTATTTTCTTTTTTGAAATAGTCATTGTATAAATAAAGCTATTTTAAGAGTTTGTAAGTCTCGGTAGACAACCCATAACTGGTGAATATCAATTCATCATTTATTAGTAATGCGTGGGTGTTACTTCCTTTTATAGAGAGACCTGAATTACTTTGAGTAACATAGTTAAAATTCCCTAAACCATCACCCAAAAGGACAGTGCCGTAATTGGCGTCAAATTTTCCTATTCTTAATTTATAATAATCATTGTTACCTAAAAATAAAATATCAATAATGCCGTCTTTATTAAGGTCGGCAGTTAGTATTTCTGAAATAGGTGAAAATTGAGCTTGCACGGGTAATGTTGCAATTTCGTACTTATCTCCTACTGTGCTCAGAAATACGGTAGTCTCTTGATGCGTACTCGATAGTTTTTTGGCATTTTGTAATTCGGCTTCATTAAAGAAGTCTGACATACCCGCGTCTGAATATTTTTCATAGCTTGTAAAGCGCTGTCGTAAACCAGATAACTGGCCTAAAAGCTCATCTCTTGTTAAGTATGGGTAACTTTTACCGTCAACATAAAAATTTAATATGGGGTCTATAGAGCCATTATTATCAAAATCTGAATAGTATAATTCAGCAGGGGTCTTAGTGCTTAATTTAAATTGGGTATTAGTGCCTATGTTTCCAGCAATGATATCTGGCTTTCCATCTTTATTTAAATCCGTAAGTTTAAGGCTGGTCCATAGTCCAGATAGGGGCTCTTTTAAAAATCTATTGGTTTCATTCAAAAGTTTTCCATTCTTGTTTATATATATTAATATAGGAGTCCACTCTCCTAATACTACAAGGTCCTCGATTTTGTCACCATCCATATCCGCCCAAGCGGCGTCTGTAATCATACCAGGGTATTCTAAAGCTGGTTGAATGTCTTTTGTTTGATCTGTAAAGTTGCCCTTACCATCGTTAATTAGAATAAAGCTTCTTGGTATTTCTGGATATCTACCTGGTACGACATAGCCGCCTATAAAAATATCTAAGAATGAGTCGTTATTGATGTCCGATACGGAAACCGTACCTGCACTTACGTGCATGATGGGTAAAGCCGATTTAGTTTTTATGAAATCGCCTTTTCCATTGCCGAAATAAAGTCGGTCCTGAAGTTTGGGGTCATTTTCAGAAAAATCGTGATAACCACCACTAGCAATATAGATGTCTAAATTACCGTCTGAATTTGCATCTAATACGGCAATATCAGCGTCAAAACTATTTTTGTCCACTTCAAAACCGGGAACATCTTTTTGAATGAATTTCTTCGATTTTGTTTGGAAAAATAAACTTGGTGCTTGCCCTACACCACCACCAATTATAACATCTTCAAGACCATCATTGTTTAGGTCTGCCTTTGCCATTGCCGGACCATCATGTGATAGCTGCTTTAATAAAAGCGATTGCCTTTTAAAATCATTATTGATAGATGATTTATGTTTAAAGTTAATTAGAGATTCTGTTTTCGTAAACAGTTGGTCAGTGTTGACCGCCTCTGATTTTAATGTTGTAGCATTACTTTCTTCTAAAACCAATAATTTGTTTGCTGAAATGTCTTTTAGCGTTTCTTTTTTACCTGAATTCCATTCTACTAGTAATGAATCAATTTTAGCATTCTCGCCAAAACCAAAATGCATTATTGAGGATACGGTTGATAAATAACCTTGAGTTGGCATCTGTTCTAAAACTTGTATGTGTCCTTTTGAGAATACAGTGATTTTTGTTCCAATACCATTAGTATTTTTGTTTTCTCCTTTAAGTTCAATATTTAAAAATGTATTTTTCTTTTTAGAACTATCATTTCGGTAAATAAAAGCTGGTTTGTTGATGTTGTTGACTACTAAATCTAAATCGCCATCATTATCTAAATCGGTGTAAATAGCACCGTTACTATTTGCCGGTTGGTCTATGCCAGCAAATTTAGTGTTGTCTTTGAAATTGATGCCATCAGTATTGGTATAATAGAAATTTGTCAAGTCTGATGCAGGCATTTTTTTAATTAGCTCCAAAACATCTTGACGTTGCAGCCTTCCTTTCGATTGCACAAAATCTTCCATGTAATTAATGAAGTCTAGATTGGTGTAGTCCCTATAATATCCATTGGTGATAAATAAATCTTTTAAACCATCACTGTCAAAATCTGCGAATAGGGGAGCCCAACTCCAATCTGTATTTGAAATACCAGAAAGCTGACCTATTTCACTGAAACTGTCGTCACCGTTATTTAATTGCATCATGTTCCGCATATACTGATGATGAAAACCACTTCTAATATTCAAGTCGAATTTCTCATAGTTGTCAGGAGACAATAATAGCTTTTGACGTTTATTATTTTTAGGTAGCATATCCAACGTAAAGATATCTTGCCAGCCATCATTGTTTATATCTGCTACATTGTTACCCATCGAAAAATGACTGGTGTGACCCATTTGCGAACCTAATTGGTCAGTAAAAGTGCCATTTTTATTATTAATGTATAAATAATCAGGAATCGTATAATCGTTTGAAATATAGAAATCTTGCCAACCATCATTGTTAATGTCACTTATAGCGATACCTAGACCGTAAGTTAGGGCAGACCCACTAATACCCGATTTTTCGGTAACATCAATAAATTTGTTTTCTCTTTGCTCAAAAAGGCGTGTGCCTTGTAGGGGGTCATCTTTTTTTAAAAACTCTTTTGTGCTTACTTCATTTAGAACTGGTAATGATTTAGGATTATGGTTTAATAAAAGCATATCTAAGTCACCATCTTTGTCATAATCAAAGAAATAACCTTGATTGCTAAAAGCCGCACTTGCTAACCCATATTCTTCAGCTTGCTCTTTAAAAATTGGAATATTTTTGTCATCGTTTCCTTGATTAATAAAGAGTTGATTTTTTCTTTTAACATCAGGTAAAGCTCCTGAATAGCATAAATACAAATCTAATTTTCCGTCACCATTTACGTCGGCGGAGGTAATGCCGGTTTTCCATGGGCCAGGTCTTCCTTTTACTTTCGAAGTGCCAGTAACGTCTTTGAATTTAAAGCCGCCTTCATTTATATAAAATTTATTCTCCCCCATATTCGAAGTAAAATATAAGTCCTGTAGACTGTCACCATTAAAATCCCCGGTTGCCACACCGCCACCATTATAGAGGTATTCATAAACTAACACATTGGCATTCAACCCTTCTTTTAGTGTATTTTGAAATGAAATATTTGTTTCTCCTTCAGGTAAAAGGGTAAAAAGCGATGCTTTTTCATCGGCTTCTAACTTAGAAGTCGTATCGTTTTTTTTTGTCTTATTAGTACAACTTTGAAGCAGTAGAAATAAAATAAAAAGTAAGGAAACTAGATTTTTTGCCATTTGCTTAAAAGTAAAAAATCTATCCCAAAAAGGGATAGATTTTTTCATTAACTCAATTTAAAACTAACTCAACAATAAATTTATTTAATAACCAGGATTCTGAACTAATAATTCATTACGGTTAATTTCATCTCTACTTATCGGCATGAAGTACATTTTGTCATCCCAAGTTCTTGTCTCATTATCATTATTATCTACAACGGTATAAGTATAATCATATACTGTTGGGTCGTATTGATATGGAGTTCTTGGAGTAGCACCTGATTTTAGGGTAGCAGTAACTTTCATCACTTTAATGCCACGACCTAAAGTTTGGTCTGCTATCATCCATCTTCTTGCATCATGATATCTATGTTCTTCATATGCCAATTCAACTCTTCTTTCGTTTATATAGGCTGCTAACAAGTCTGCGCCAGATGCGGTAATTGCAGGCATACCTGCTCTAAAACGAAGTTTATTCAGCCAGTTTCTAGCTTCACCTTCATCGCCAGTAGCGATAGAAGCTTCAACGTAATTAAGAACTATTTCAGTATATCTGATAAATGGCCAAGGAACTACTTGTGCACTAGATTGGTTGTCTACCACAGCCGGATCTGCATCAATAAATTTTCGAACATAATAACCTGTTCTACTACCGTTCCAGTTTTCAATAGGAGAGTCTCGCATATCAACACCATTTATGATGCCGCCGGAACCATCGTCATAGGTGCCGGTTTGAATCTCATCATTAGGATCGATTGCTGCAACATCTGATGGTCTTGGTTTCCATCCGGAACCGTCATAAAGAATGGTTGCAGAAAGCCTTGGGTCTCTGTTTTCATAAGGTGCCGCAGCATGCTCAGGATTGCTCCAGTCAAATTCAGAACCATCCATC
>TARA_R110002050_G_scaffold89774_2_pt1 | contig 14404 bp, 13 predicted proteins | sample TARA_R110002050 | Tara Oceans TARA_R110002050 (sample SAMEA4396988) | marine metagenome | biome: Polar Biome; feature: [DCM] deep chlorophyll maximum layer (ENVO:01000326); material: water (ENVO:00002006), including particulate matter (ENVO:01000060) such as... | depth 25 m
TAATTGGGGGGAACAATGATATTCCGTTGGCTGATTCCCTGCTGGGGAATCCTGCCTTGCAGGTCACTCATTCTATTGATCTGAATCCCATGCCAGAGAAATTAATGACCTCATCTTTTCTGTGGGCTTTCTTTTTCTCGCAGGGAACGAATATGATAGAAGATTTGTGGAACCGGATTGTGATTTTTCCGTCTGGGGATGAATGGTTGATGCGATTTTGATGCTTAAACCTTATATGTTTGATTCGTTTTTTAAAACAACCACACCAATCAGCTGACTGGTGTGGTCGAAATTAAGCAATCATTCATTGCATTAGTTACCAAAAAAAAAGGCTAAAGTTATTGAGAATACGCTGTTTTTCATTTTTGCATCGTTGTCGTTTTCAAGATCAAGCAGACCGAGTCCGTAATTAACGCCTAGTTGCAGCTTCTCGATTTCAACGCCAGCACCAATGTTTAACCCGGCATCATATCCTTTAATTTGATCATCGTCAGAGCCAAATTCAATTTTCTCTTCTTCTCCACCTGATTTTGCCTTGGCTGAAAGCCCCAAGGCCAAGTAGGGGCCGGCCTGCACGAATAGCTTCAATGACTCCAGATCGTGCTTGTATGCAAGGTTTAGTGGCACTTCCAGATATTGCACAGGCACTTTCACCTCTACGCCTATGAAATCCATTTTTAGTCCTTTCTGCGAATAGAGTATACCTGTGTTGAAAGCCCATTCGCTGTCGATCGGAAAGTCAGCGACAATCCCGAACTGTGGACCTACCAATGCATCGGTTGATAAACTGGTTTGACTCTCTTCATACACGGCATTGGCAAAATTTAGCCCGGCTTTTAATCCAATTTTTTGGGCATGAACTGACATCACACCCGTGGCGAGAAATAATAATACGAGTAGTTTCTTCATTTGGTCATAGTTTTAATAGACAGTTTATAGTAAAGATTAAATGTAAGCAAAAATGTTTTTCATTTTTCAAATAAATTTATTGATTCTTTTTGATGCAGTGATTTTGTCTTTTGTATTGTTATTCTGCTTTAACGCCCAGGTTTTCAAGTAGGTGAGGTTTATCGGGCAGGGCAGTTTTGCCACCGTGTAGCGGAGGCTCATCCACTCGTGGATTTCGTCCATGGCTTGATCCCGCTCGTCGGTGGCTTGCTGGGCTTCGTTAATATACATCTCGACCGGGATGAAATGATCTTTGAAACGCGTTTTTTGATGTAAATTTTAAAGGGTTGATTTTCGCTGATTAAACTAGATGAATTGATTCTGCGGGAAAAGAAAAAAAGTGAAAAATTTCATGAACTGATCATTTTGGGGCCAAAAATCATGCTGAAACTCCGACGAACGAACTTTTCCGCCCTAATTTCGTCACCCAAAATGACCGATTTTTTCAGGTAGATCCTAACAATTATCAGCATGAGGATGTCGTTTTTTTGTTATTTTTCGGCCCAAAATTTTCAAAATTAACCCGGAAGAACATGAAGAAAATTAATCCTGTATTATTGCTTATTCTGGCTATTTTTGTTTCCTGTAATTCATCAAACGAAACAAAAACAGCCATGGACAATCCTTTTTTGAGACCATATGACACCCCTTTCGAGGTGCCTCCTTTTGAACAGATTGAAATTTCGCACTATCTGCCTGCTGTCGAAGAGGGAATTAAACAACATCAACGAGAAATTGAAACGATCACAAGCAATTCGGAAGCACCCACTTTCGAAAATACCATCCTGGCTTTTGATGAGTCAGGTGATTTGCTGGAACGGGTAACCACGGTTTTTTTCAACCTGAACTCGGCCAGCACCAGTGAAGAAATGCAGGTTCTGGCCCGTGAGATTTCTCCCAAAGTAACCGAGCATAGCGATAACATCATGCTGAATAAAGATTTGTTTCAGCGGGTGAAAGCCGTTTATGACCAGCGCGAAAGCCTGAACCTCGATGCCGAACAGATGCGCGTGTTGGAAAAGTATTACAAGGATTTTGAACGCAGTGGCGCGAATTTATCGGACGAAGACCAGACCAAGCTGCGTGCGCTGAACCAGGAATTGTCCAACCTGCGCTTGCAGTTTGGCGAAAATCTGCTGGCCGAAACCAACAAGAATTTCCAGTTGGTGGTTGACAACGAAGCCGACTTGGCCGGCCTGCCCGAAGGCGTGATTGCCGCGGCTGCTGACGAAGCCAACAAAGCTGGAATGACCGGCAAATGGGTTTTCACCCTGCAAAAGCCGAGCTTCATCCCATTCCTGCAATATGCCGAAAACCGCGACTTGCGCGAAAAGATTTACCGCGGCTACTTTATGCGCGGCGACAACGACAACGAATTTGACAACAACGAGGTGTTGGCTCAAATGGTGGAGTTGCGCGAAGAGAAAGCCCAATTACTCGGTTTTGAAAACCATGCGGTGTACATTACCGATAACAACATGGCCAAAACGCCCGAAAATGTGTACGATTTTCTGTATAAACTTTGGAAACCTGCCCTGGAAGTTGCCAAGCAGGAAAGGGCCGAAATGCAGGCCATCGTCGATCGTGAGGACGGAAACTTTCAGCTGGCCTCGTGGGATTGGTGGTATTATGCCGAAAAACTTCGGAAAGAAAAATATAACCTGGATGAAGAGGAACTGAAACCTTACTTCAGCCTGGAGAACGTGCGTGATGGTATTTTCTATGTGTCGACTCAACTGTATGGCATTCAGTTCGAACGCCGCGAGGATATTCCGGTGTATCACCCCGAAGCGGAAGCTTGGGAAGTGAAGGAAGCCGATGGTTCGCATGTGGGGATTTTATACATGGATTTCCACCCTAGAGATGGCAAGCGGGTAGGAGCCTGGAATACCGGTTATCGCGATCAGGCTTACAAAGACGGACAGAAAGTACAGTACCCGATCACTTCGATTGTGTGTAATTTTACGCGTCCTACCGGCGACACACCTGCGCTGCTTAACTTCGATGAGGTGACTACCTTCTTCCACGAGTTTGGCCATGCCCTGCACGGATTGTTTACCGACGGACCTTACCAGCGCACGGCCGGCAATGTGCCACGCGACTTTGTGGAGCTGCCTTCGCAAATCATGGAAAACTGGGCTGCCGAACCCGAAGTGTTGAAAGTATATGCCAAGCATTACGAAACCGGTGAGGTGATTCCCGATGAGCTGGTTCAGAAACTGGTGAACAGCGGTCATTTTAACCAAGGTTTTGCTACGGTTGAATACCTGGCTGCCGCTTTGCTCGACATGGATTGGCACACGCAGGAGTTTACCGGCGATGTTCGCGCGTTCGAAAAAACGGCACTCGACCGTATCGGTTTGATTGAAGAAATCATTCCACGTTACCGCAGCACCTATTTCTCACATATTTTTGCCGGTGGCTATTCGGCTGGCTATTACGTGTACATTTGGGCCGGCGTGTTGGATACCGACGCTTTTGCAGCGTTTAAAGAATCAGGCGATTTGTTTAATCCTGAGTTGGCAGCCAAGTTCCGTACTTTGCTGGCCAAATCGGGCTCCGACGAAGGCATGGTGATTTACCGCAACTTCCGGGGACAAGATCCTTCGTCCGAATATCTGTTGCAGAAACGGGGACTGAAATAGTCTTCCGTTGAACGATTTAAAGGGAGAGAGCCTTGTGGATGCTAAGCCACAAGGCTCTTTTGGTTGTGATTTAATTGAAGGAATACGAGCTGTAATTTCACAGCCTTTCGTAAATTGCACGCCACAAAATTAACGCTGAAGTTGACCCTATGAGCGAACTGTTGAAAAACCACATTAAGCTCCATTTCGTTGTTTTCATTTATGGTTTCACGGCCATCCTCGGAAAACTGATTACTTTGCCTGCCGCCGAAATGGTTTGGTATCGCATGCTCATTGCTTTTGTGGCGCTGGGATTGTTTCTCAAATACCGCAAGCGATCCATTGCTTATCCGCCGCGCGCCATTTGGCAAATGCTGGGCGTTGGTTTGGTGGTGGCTTTCCACTGGATCACCTTTTTTCATGCGGTCAAAATTTCCAATGTGTCGGTTACCTTGGGTTGTTTGGCATCCACCACCTTATTCACCAGTATCCTCGAACCCATCATTGTTAAACGGCGAATTATTTGGGTGGAAGTGATTATTGGGCTGATTATTATTTTAGGTCTTTACCTTATTTTTCAATTCGAATTTCGCTACAAGTGGGGGATTATTACCGCACTGACTTCGGCTTTTCTGGCCGGCTTGTTTACGGTGCTTAACAAAACTTTCATCAACAAATACAACCCGGTGGCCATCAGCTTTTACGAAATGGGCAGCGGCTTTGCGGGCATCTCAATCTTTCTTTTACTGAGCGGACGCTTTTCTTCGGGCTTCGTGGCCCCCATGCCCATGGACTGGTTGTGGTTGATGGTTCTGGGGATTGTTTGCACGGCCTATGCTTACGTGGTTTCCATCGATGTGATGAAAGTGCTGTCGGCCTATTCAGTCGTGCTGACCATTAATATGGAGCCGGTTTATGGCATTGTGATGGCCTACTTTATCTTTAAGGACTCGGAGTACATGTCAGCTGGCTTTTACATCGGCACTACGGTGATTTTGTCCGCGGTCATCCTTTATCCTTTTATCCTTCGGATGCTCAATAAGCGAGTGCAAGTGGTATAACGCACAGGATTCTATAATTTGCCTGACATCGTGCTTTCGCATTCGGATTTAGTATGTTATCTTTACTTCTTTCATTTCTTGCGAAAATCAGTTGGATGACGGGTGGCACAACCTAAAACCATAAGAACCAATTTAAACCGATCTCTATGCGGAGATATTTACCATTTCTGTTCTTCCTACTCTTTCTTTCGACGGCTTTTGGCCAGTCGTTTAGCTCGTCAAACTTGCCGTTAGTGCTTGTCCATACAGGCGGCAAAACAATTTCGGATGATCCAAAAATTGATGCGGCCATGGGAATCATTTGGAATGGGGCCGGGAAAACCAATGCGTTAACCGATGACTTTAACGACTACAACGGAAAAATTGGTATTGAACTTCGCGGATCTTCATCTCAAGGCTTTCCAAAGAAGTCATACGGATTGGAATTGAAAAATGATCACGGAGAGGACATTGATGCCTCTTTGCTTGGAATGCCCGCCGAAGAAGACTGGATTCTTTATGGTCCCTATTCTGATAAAACCCTGATTCGAAATGTGCTGATATTTACCCTCGACGCAGCACTGGGGCACTATTCGCCCCGATGCCGTTTTGTTGAATTATTTTTGAACGACCAATACCAAGGCGTGTACGTGCTGATGGAAAAAATTAAGCGTGATGATCTTCGATTAGATTTGGCGAAGTTAAATCCGGACGAATTGTCGGGCGAAGATCTGACTGGCGGTTACATTATTAAAATAGATAAAACCACCGGAAGTGGGGGCAGCGGCTGGTATTCCGATTACTTAAGCCAAGCCAACCGGCGTACTTTTTTCCAATACGAAGTTCCTAAGTTTGATGAGATTCAACCGGCCCAAAGGAACTACATTCAACATTACTTTGAACTGTTTGAAAAGGCCTTGCACGATCAAAATTTTGACGGGACCAACGGCTTTCGGCAATTGGCCGATGAGGATAGCTTTATCGATTACATGATTATGAATGAGCTATCGAAAAATATTGATGGCTATCGCTTAAGTACTTTTTTGCACAAAGACAAAAACGGCAAGCTGAAGTTGGGCCCGATTTGGGATTTTAACCTGGCCTTTGGGAATGCCAATTATTATAACGGTGAATCTACTTCGGGCTTTCAGTTTGAAGCCAACCTGGGAAATGACGATTGGCAAAACCCGTTTTGGTGGCCAATTTTGTTCGAGGAGAATACTTTCCGGCGAAAGTTGAAAGACCGCTGGAGCAGTTTGCGCGAGAATCAGTTGTCTGACCAGCGAATCACCATCGTGGTCGATAGTTTAACGAACTTGCTGACCGACGCTCAAGGTCGTAATTTTCAGAAATGGCCGGTACTTAATACTTGGGTTTGGCCCAATGCCTATGTTGGCAATAACTATTCCGCAGAAGTGAGCTGGCTGGAAAGCTGGATCGCCAACCGCCTGAACTGGCTCGATACAAACATCGAAGCCTTGTATGTTGGTTCGCCCAATCTGGTTCAAAATCAGGATGTTCATGTTTTTCCCAATCCCTTCCGAAATGAGTTGTACCTCGAGCTGAGTTCAAATGTTCAGAACGATTTGCGTTGGATGATCTACACCATCCAGGGAACGAAAGTCATTGAAAACTCACTGGAGCGGGGAAGTGGTCAGGTAAGCCTTGATGATGCCGCAGTTAGGGCACTTCCTCCTGGCGTTTATTTTATCCGGATCATGCGGGACGATCAGGTGTTGTTCAATCAAAAATTGGTAAAGCAATAATCGTTCGCCGGTTTTGCCTACGTGGTTTGATTATCGGCATATTTGTTAAATGACTGTTTTGGTTGAATAAGTTTTTAAGCTGCTTTGGAGGATTTGTTTATCTTTGCCCCATCCAAAAAAACAGATTCATGCAAGAGAAAATTCTGATCCTCGATTTTGGTTCGCAATACACCCAATTGATCGGCCGTCGGGTGCGCGAATTGAATATCTACTGTGAGATTTATCCTTACAACCATTATCCTGATATTGATGAAACCGTAAAAGGTGTCATCCTGAGTGGAAGTCCGTTTTCGGTACGCGATGAAAATGCGCCAAAGCCTGACCTTTCAAAAATAAAAGGCAAACTCCCTTTGCTGGGCGTATGTTATGGAGCGCAGTATATGGCGCACTATTTTGGAGGCGAAGTGCTGCCATCCGATTCGCGCGAATACGGTCGGGCCAACCTGGGATTTATAGATCAGGAGAGTGAACTGTTTAAAAAAATGACTTTGGGTACGCAGGTCTGGATGTCGCATGGCGATACGATTGAACACCTGCCCGAAAATTATACCATTATCGCGTCAACCGGCGATGTGAAGAATGCCGCCTATAAAATTGAAGGCGAACCCACTTACGCCATCCAGTTTCACCCCGAGGTTTATCACACCACCGAAGGAAAACAATTGTTGCAAAACTTCGCGGTCGACATTTGTGGTTGCAGGCAAGACTGGACACCCACTTCGTTTATAGAAACAACTGTGGCCGAGCTGAAGGAAAAGCTGGGCAACGACAAGGTGGTACTCGGCTTGTCGGGCGGTGTGGATTCATCGGTTGCCGGCGTGTTGTTGCACCAGGCCATCGGTAAAAATTTGACCTGTATTTTTGTTGACAATGGCCTGTTGCGCAAGAACGAGTTCGAATCGGTGCTCGATTCCTACAAAGATATGGGACTGAACGTGATTGGGGTTGATGCCAAGCAAAAGTTTTGGGACGATTTGAAAGGGGTGACCGATCCGGAAGGAAAACGAAAAATCATCGGTCGCGATTTTATTGAAGTGTTTGATGCCGAAGCGCACAAAATTCAAGATGTGAAATGGCTGGCCCAGGGAACCATTTACCCAGATGTGATTGAATCAGTCTCCGTGAACGGCCCGTCGGCAACCATTAAGTCGCACCACAATGTGGGAGGGCTGCCTGAGAAAATGAACCTGAAAGTGGTGGAGCCGCTCAACTTGCTTTTTAAAGACGAAGTTCGACGGGTTGGAAAAGCGTTAAATATCAAAAAAGAATTGCTGGGCCGTCACCCATTTCCAGGGCCAGGGTTGGGCATTCGCATTCTGAGCGATGTGACGCCTGAAAAAGTGCGCATTTTGCAGGAAGCCGACGCTATCTTTATCAATGGTCTGCGCGAGTGGAACTTGTACGACGATGTTTGGCAGGCTGGTGTAATGTTATTGCCGGTGCAGTCGGTCGGTGTTATGGGCGATGAGCGTACCTATGAAAATGTGGTGGCGTTGCGTGCGGTCATGTCAACCGATGGAATGACAGCTGACTGGGTTCACTTGCCTTACGAATTTCTTGCAAAAATATCGAACGAAATTATTAATAAAGTGCGAGGCATCAACCGCGTAGTGTATGACATTAGCTCCAAACCGCCTGCAACCATCGAATGGGAATAAGCAGGTGTTGATTTGACTTTATTGAAAAACCGATCAGTTTTCTGGTCGGTTTTTTTTATTGCTGGCCTCTATTTTTCGGTTTCGATCGGTTCGTCGGATGAACACTTTTTGCTGTTTAACACTTATTAATGTGTACCTTTTGTTCCGGGGGAGATAATCTTTTATCTTTACCGGTTCGAAAATTTAAAAAGCAATGACCATGATAACAGAAATAAAGAAAACAATAGCCGTTGGTATTCTCCTCTTTGTGGGGCTGATGGTAATGACCAATCCGGCACAGGCACAAGATGTTCAGGCAAACATGATGAAGTATGGACGATTATTGCAGTTAATTGAAAGCAATTACGTTGATACCACAGATATCGATGATTTGACAGAAAAAGCCGTTGTGGAGGTACTGAAGCAGCTTGACCCGCATTCGGTTTATATTTCCAAAGAGGAAGTTGAAAAAATGAATGAGCCACTGCAGGGAAGCTTTGAAGGCATTGGAATTTCATTCAATATCTTAAAAGATACCTTGTTGGTGGTTGCAACAATTCCCGGAGGGCCATCTGAAAAAGTTGGTTTGCAAGCTGGTGATCGAATTATGCAGGTAGACAATAAAGATATCGCCGGAATCGGTCTAGAAAACAGTGATGTTTTTGAAATGCTTCGTGGCGATAAGGGAACGGTTGTCAATCTGAAAGTTCTTAGAAAAAGGAACGAAGACTTATTAGACTTTCGAATCATTCGAGACAAGATTCCAATTCACAGCCTGGATGCCTCCTACATGATTAACGATGAAACGGGATACATCAAGCTGAACCGATTTTCGGCAACCACGACCGATGAGTTTTTTGATGCCATTAAGGCATTGAAAAAAAGCCCCCGGTTCGAGAATTTGGTTTTGGATTTACGCGGAAACGGCGGAGGTTATTTGAAAGCTGCCATTGAGTTGGCGGATCAATTTCTGGGTGCTTTCAAAATGATTGTTTACACAGAAGGAGAAAATAGCCGGAGGAAGGATTATAAAGCATCTGCTTTGGGCGAGTTTGAAAAAGGCAAATTGGTTGTGCTGATTGATGAAGGTTCAGCATCGGCCAGTGAGATTGTTGCCGGGGCCATCCAAGATTGGGACCGTGGCGTGGTTGTAGGGCGCCGTTCGTTTGGGAAAGGCTTGGTTCAGCAACCTTACTTCTTAAACGATGGCTCGATGGTTCGGCTGACCACAGCACATTACTATACGCCAAGCGGTCGAGGCATTCAAAAAGCCTATGATGAGGGAGTTGAAGCGTACCGGAGTGATTACCGGAAACGCTTTGAGGCTGGGGAGTTCTTTACACGGGATAGCGTTCACTTTGATGAGAGGCTAATGTTTGAAACCTTGATCAACAAGCGAACAGTTTATGGCGGCGGCGGGGTGATGCCCGATATTTTTGTTCCAATGGATACATCACAGAATTATGGCTACTTCAACCAAATGGTCCGAAAAAATATTGTTTACACGACCACCCTTGATTATCTGGATAGAAACCGCGGCGAGTTCACACAAAAGTATCCGTCATTCGATGCTTTTCAGAGAGACTTTGTCGTTGAAGATCAACTGGTCGACAAGATGATAGTGGAAGCAGATCATGAAGGTATTGAACGAGATGATGAAAGTGTAGCCTTTGCCCGGCCTATTATTAAAGAGCAGGTTAGAGCTTTAGTAGCCCGGGATTTATTTGGGCAAAATGAATTTTATCAAATAATAAACGAGGATAATGATGTGATTAAGGAAGCTCTAAAGGTCTTGAAAAGTACCTCTGAATATAAGAACCTTCTGGTAGAGAACTAATCCATGAATGATTCTTTATTGACTTGGCTAACGGCTAATTACATTGAGTTGCTTGGGGCTGTTCTGGGGTTTGCATACATTTTTCTATCTATACGTCAGCATATTTTTACCTGGCCGGTTGGTTTAATAACTTCAGCAATTTACGCCTACGTATTTTTGGTTTCGAAATTTTATGCCGACATGCTTCTGCAGGTTTACTACGTGGGAGTGAGCATCTATGGTTGGTATTTTTGGCTGAAAGGGAATCCCGATTCAAAAGCTGAATTGAGAGTGAGCCGGCTGCCAAAAAGGTTTTACCTCCCGATTACAGGTATCACAATTGTTTTGTTCTTGATCTTTCTTTTTGGTTTGAAGTATTACACTGATTCTCCGGTCCCGTTTGGCGATTCACTCACAACGGCCATGAGTATTGTTGCCACTTGGATGTTGGCTCGAAAATATCTGGAACATTGGCTGATTTGGATCTTTGTTGATTTTTTCTCTGCTTTTCTGTATGGTTTTAAAGGGTTGTGGCCAACCGTGATTCTATTTCTGGTTTATACTGGCATGGCAGCGGTTGGGTATCGCAGTTGGAGAACCGATTTAAAAAAACAGCATGCGTAACATTGTCCGGATAGCGATAACAGGACCCGAATCGACGGCCAAAAGCACTTTGGCGCAGGCGTTGGCCGATCATTTTGATGGCATTTTTTTCCCGGAATATGCCCGCGAATACTTCCGGGAACATTCAACGGAATATACTTACCAGGATTTGGAATGGATTACTAAAAAGCAAATTCAGCAGTACCATGAATCTTCAGACTGCCGGAAAAATTTGGTTTTTTTTGATACATGGCTAATCATTACCAAGATTTGGTTTCAGTGGGCTTACCAAACCGAACCCGCTTGGCTGGAGAAGGAGATTTCTACGCTGCCCATTGATTTGTATCTGCTCTGTTTGCCCGATATTCCATGGGAACCTGATCCCTTGAGGGAACATGGCGGTGAAGACCGGCTGCGGTTGTTCGATGCGTATAAATCAGAATTGATCCAACGAAAGTTGAAATTTGTGGAAATTGGGGGGCTTGGAGGCCAACGGGTTGAGAATGCCATACAGGCTGTTAAGTCTTTGCTTTGCTCCTGATTTGTTTTAAGCCTTTCCTTGCTTTTCAGTAATAAAAAGGGGACTTTTGTTTGAGTATAAATCTCCATATAGTTTTCTGAAATCAAAAAAATAGTTAGATGAAGATTGCTGCAAACATTACGCAACTGATTGCCAATACGCCGATGGTTGAGCTGAACCGACTGACGAAGGGATGTCTGGCTCGAGTGATTGTCAAGCTGGAATCACAAAATCCGGGAGGTTCGGTGAAAGATCGCCTGGCCTTGGCGATGATCGAGCGTGCCGAGAAAGAAGGACTGATCAATAAAGAAACGGTTATTATAGAACCAACCAGCGGAAACACTGGAATTGGATTGGCCATGGTTTGTGCGGTGAAAGGGTACTCCTTGAGAATTGTGATGCCCGAAAGTGTTTCGATGGAGCGCAGGATGATCTTGCGGGCTTATGGCGCCGAGTTGGTACTAACCAGCGCGAAAGGTGGAATGCGTGAGGCGATTGAGCACACTGAGCAACTGGGCCGTGCGTTGGAAAATGTTTTTATCCCTATGCAGTTTGCCAATCCGGCCAACGTGGAAATGCACCGAAAGACAACCGCACTCGAGATTTGGAATGACACGGATGGTATCGTTGATATTTTTGTGGCGGGAGCTGGAACCGGTGGCACCATTACCGGTGTTTCGGAAGTGCTAAAAGAAAAAAAGCCATCGGTGTACAGTGTCGTCGTTGAGCCTCAAAACTCGTCTATATTATCGGGTAATCCGCCAGGGGCGCATAAAATTCAGGGTATTGGTGCTGGTTTTATTCCGAAGATATTGAATACTAAAATTTATGATGAAATTTTTCAGGTGTCGGACGAAGACGCATTAGAGACAGCCCGTTTGCTGGCAAAAGAAGAGGGACTGTTTTGCGGAATATCTTCGGGAGCCAATGTGTACGCTGCCTTGGAAATAGCCAAAAGGGCTGAAAACAAAGGCAAGTGCGTTGTTGTTATCCTATGCGACACCGGTGAACGATATTTAAGTACAACCTTATTTAATCAAGAAAAAGATGCAATCTGATTCAAAAATTCTAAGTATTTTAAATAAAACAGTCGATCAGCTTTCCGCCCCACAGAGTTATGGCGAGGTCTGCCATGAACATCGATTGGGAGAACCATTACCATCGACAGAAAAGCTGGCAAAGATTGTCAACATGATCCGCGAAATTCTTTTTCCGGGTTATTTTGGAAATACAAGCCTGCGACCAAATACAATAAAACATTACATGGGGGTTTATGTCGATGAGCTTTTCGAAGCTTTGTCGGAGCAAATATTGGCCGGTCTATGTTTTACCTGCGAAAATCCTGAAGAAGTTGATATGCAGGAACGTAACCAGCATGCTCAGGCGCTCGCTTCGGAGTTCATTTCATCGCTGCCCGAAATACGCAGAAAATTGGTTGGCGATGTTGAAACCGCCTTTGTTGGAGACCCAGCTGCAAAAAGCCAAAGCGAAGTGATTTTTTGTTATCCGGCTATCCGAGCCATTTCAAACTACCGGGTGGCACACCAATTGCTGAAACTGAACGTGCCTTTAATTCCGCGGATAATTGGGGAAATGGCGCATTCGGAAACAGGAATTGATATTCATCCCAAAGCTGAGATTGGAGAATCATTTACTATCGACCATGGCACGGGCGTGGTGATTGGTTCAACCTGTATTATCGGGAATAATGTCAAGTTATACCAAGGGGTTACCCTGGGCGCAAAAAGTTTCCCCTTGGATGAAGACGGAAACCCAATCAAAGGGGTTCCACGTCATCCGATTGTTGAGGATAACGTCATTATTTATGCGCAGGCAACCATCCTTGGCCGGATTACCGTTGGTCAAAATTCAATTATTGGTGGTAACGTTTGGGTAACCAATAATGTGCCGCCTAATTCAAAAATTGTCCAGTTTAAGGCGCGTGAAACATCGTTTAGCGATGGAGCTGGAATTTAGTCACCAATAATTAGTGACCATTCACTAATTTCTTAATGAAAAACATGCAAGATAATTATCGTTTTGTGGCTACTACTTATGCGGGGTTGGAGTCCGTTTTAGCCGAAGAATTGATTACTTTGGGAGCCGATGAGGTGGAACAAGGCAGACGTTCCGTTTATTTTAGCGGAGATTTGGAGTTAATGTACCGAGCGAACTATGCCATGCGTACTGCTTTGAAAATTTTGATGCCTTTGCGTACCTTCCGCATCAAACGGGTCGATGATCTTTATCATCAGGTGTCGAAAGTGAGGTGGGAAGATTATTTTGATGCCAATCAAACATTTGCAGTACAAAGTAAGGTGTTTAACGAGCTGTTTCGAAATTCGATGTTTGCATCGCTGAAAGCCAAGGATGCCATTGTGGATCGGTTTCGCCGGATAAGCGGGCAACGGCCTTCAATCAATACGAGTCAACCTGACATTCTGATTAACCTTCATATTTCCAATGAAGAATGTTCTATTTCGTTGGATAGCAGTGGTGAATCGTTACACAAACGAGGCTATCGTATCGGAAATCATGAAGCGCCGATTAGCGAGGTTCTTGCTGCCGGAATGCTGAAATTGTCAGGGTGGAATGGTGATGAATCATTAACTGATCCGATGTGTGGCTCAGGAACAATTGTTATTGAAGCCGCGATGCTGGCTAAAAATATTTTACCAGGTGAGATTCGTCAAGGGTATGGTTTCCAGAAATGGAAAAATTATAATGAGGCAATCTTTAGAAATATTAAAGACCAAAAAGATCACAATCAGCTTGGTTTTAAAATCTATGGATCAGATATTTCGAGACAAAATATCGATATGGCCTATAAAAATGCCGAAAAAGCGAATGTCTTAGATGTTGTTCAGCTCGATATTGCTGATTTTCGTACTTTGGAAAAGAAAGATGATTCTTCTTTTCTGTTGTTTAATCCCCCTTATGGTGAGCGAATTAAAGCAGGTGATCAGGCTTTTTACGCGATGGTCGGAGAACGCTTGAAACATCATTACCCAAATACCACTGCCTGGATGATCAGCACGAACGAATGTTTGAAATCGATTGGTTTGAGACCCGAAGTTAAAATTCCACTTTACAATGGTTCGCTGGCGTGCAGCTTTCGAGAATATAAACTTTATAAAGGGTCTAAAAAACCGTCTGATTAATTCTGTTTTTAATTATCGTAATTAAATTGCACCTGTTTTGTTGTCCGCAGAAATCTTATTTACAAGAACGCTGCTCAAAGAACGGTTGAAAATGATAAAAAGACACCGGACGTTATAATCCTTATTCTACGGAGCTTTTCAAACTAAAATGTGCAATGGTTAATTTTTGATAAAGTAAGTGATGACTAGTCAAAATCTTCTACTATTAGGTCTTTGTCACGAGAGATGCCACCTTTTACTTGGCTTAATTCTTCTTTTGTTAAAATTTCGAATGCATCAAAAATGTTGT
>TARA_R110002050_G_scaffold79164_1_pt1 | contig 14389 bp, 11 predicted proteins | sample TARA_R110002050 | Tara Oceans TARA_R110002050 (sample SAMEA4396988) | marine metagenome | biome: Polar Biome; feature: [DCM] deep chlorophyll maximum layer (ENVO:01000326); material: water (ENVO:00002006), including particulate matter (ENVO:01000060) such as... | depth 25 m
GCAACTGAAGTTACGTTACTTGCAATATTTCCAACTGCTATAATATTACTAGATATTGCTGCTACTGCTGAAACGTCTGTAATATCTTGATCAAATTCTAATGCTGTACCTGCTGAATTTACTGATAATATTTTATTAGCAGCAAGGTTTGGAAAAGTTAATCCAAATGTATTTGATGTAGTTGCTGCAGCTTGAGGAGAAAATTTAAGATCTCTTTCTACTTGCTGTATCATAGCAACAACTTTATCTAATTCTGTATTTAATGATCCAATTTGAAATGCACCAGATGTTGGAAAGTCAGTAGATCTTGCTACTGCCATATCTCTGTAAATAGTATAAATTACTCCGTTAGTAGATGCTCCACCTAAAGTAATAGATCCACCTCCACTAACACCTGCTCCTGCTACCGAATATTGAGATGCACTAGATGGACTTGCTGCATAAGTTAATTCTGTATTTCCTGCAAATACTTTTAAATCTGCATTAGTAAAAAACTCAAATCCTACAGCAAATGTAGTTTGAGTATTAGCAGCAGTATATTGTACTCTAGGAGTAGTGTCCGATATTGTTATGCTCATTATTATTTTAAACCTTTTTGTATGTCGTCAAACAACCAATCGAGATACCATACATTCTGAAATGGTATAAGCCTACGCACATTCTTTGCAGTGTGGTGATTGTATTTGTTTCCACCTACATCAAACATGATATCAAAAATATTATAAATTTGTCCTGCAGATGGCCCACCTATAGTTCCAGCTTTCCATCTACCAGATGAACCGTAAGGTTTACCTGCACCAAGCATAGGTGATATTCCAATTCTATTATCTGTTAATGTTTCAATTGCTTTATTAACGTCAGTATAAATTCCTGCTAATCCAGATCTGTCAAATGCATTAAGTAATTTTTGAGTTAATGATAAATTAGAATAATCTCTATTAAATCTAGTTTTGTGATAAATGCCATCTATAAGCATACCAGATCCCATTAACAACATAGAGCCAAATAAAAAATCTAAATCTTTTTCTTGCATACCTCTCATCAACATTCTTTGTGTAGCTGACATAGCAAATTTTTTAAATTGAGCAAATGTAGAACCTAATTCTTTACTCATCCATTTAGGAGTATCTCCTAATCCTGGAGTAACAATTGTAATATTAATATCTTTATTTAAAGCTGCACTAAACGCATCAACAGCTTGTGTGTCTGTCCATTGAGAAGTGTTAGCCATATAATTATGTTTAGTTTTAGTTCCATGTTCATTAAATTCATTGGCTATTCTTCTAGCCATTTGTTCATCAATACCTGACGATGATAATGCTGTTTTCCATTTATCTGATAAACCACCTTTACCCCATGCTATAGAATCTTCTAAAATTCTTGAACCAATAGTAACTGATGCCATTGACTTAGCAAATTCTGTCCATCTTGACATAAGGTTAATATACATAAAGTTAACTGCTGATACTTTACCTACTGCTCCTTCAAGTTTATTAGCTAAACCAAACATATCTCCTACATCTGCAAACAACATAGCTCTTTGACCTGTAACCATATCAACTGCTTCACCAGCAGATTGAGCTTCTTTTTTACCCATTTTAAAAACTTTTCCATCTCCAAGAAAATCTGAAAACATTTCAAATTGTGTTTTGAAACCTCTTTTAATTCCAGATGTCATAGTAACACGAGCAACATCTGGTACTGCTGCAAAAAAACCAGTAAGCATAGTTAATGCGTTGTAATGTTTCATTGTTCTCATTGCTACCGAAGTCCATGAATGAGGATTTGCAGGTAAGCCATATGTTCCTTTAATAAGCTCTATTCCTGCTTCTAAATCTGCTAGTGTTTCATCTCTATTTTTAAGAAGTTGATTTCTGTTTCCTTTACTTCCCATACCTATTTTTAAATTATATTCATTAGCAACTGACATAAGACCAGGATTAAACCCAGACATTTCTCCATCTTCTATAAATTTATAACCTAGCCCATTAGGATCTCCGTATTTTTTTGTAAGTAAAATATCTGGAATCATTTGTCTTGAATAAATTTTTTGTAAAGCAAATATGTCTGACATAATCATACCTGCATCAATTAATTCTATTTGTGCTTGTTTATCTAAATTTAATTCTCTTGATCTGTTTGCTCTTGCATATCTTGGATCTTTAAATACATATCTTTGATTAACATCGTAATCACCTTTTCTTGGTTTAACAAAAGGAAAATGATTTGATAAATCTTTTACTAATTGATCTAATTTAGATTTATTAATTTGAACACCTTTACGATTATAAAATCGTTCTATAATTCCTCTAAAGTGATCTTTATTTTTATCAATAGCATTTTTAATATAAACAATATTAATATAATCTTTAACACCTTTTCCATCTTGAATATTTTTTAATCTATTAGTTAATTTTTCAATATTACTTTTAATTCTTGATATAGGATAAACTTCATCTGGATCTCCATATTTAGATTTAAATGTTTTACTTGTTTGTTTATCTTTAAGTAAATTTTCAAGTTGTTTTTGCCAAAACTTTAGCTCTGATAAAACTGGTGCTTCTCTTACTTTTAAATCATTAGCTAATTGAAACAAAGGTTCGTAAACTTTTTTTTGTGTAATTCTTGCAGCTTCTGCAACTTCTGGAATTGCATGATCAAAGCTATTTAATCTTGCAATAGATATTTCTTTAGCAAACTGATCTTGATTTAACCATCCTTGAGATTGTGCAGTTTTACCTCTATTTTTAAACATCATCATAAGATCTGTTTTAGGTACATTTGCACCTGTAGTTTTTTGTTGTCTTTGAACGTATGTTAAATATTGATCTTTAATCATTTTATGAGATTCAATTTCACCTACTCTCATCATACGCATATCTGTTTCTATTGATTTACCAGTTGCACTAAATCCCCATGCTTTAGTATTTTTTAGTTTTAATAGTGGAGTATCTAATAAATCACCTATCATTTTTTTAGCAGTTAAAGATACTTTTTGATTAACTGTTCTAAATACTGGTGTCCAAGGCCCATCTTCACCAAATACTCCCAAGTTAGATTTTACAAATTTTTCACCATACATTTGTTCTTTGGCTGTTTGTCTTATTGGTTGAGTATTAACACTTGCTCCAACTGCACTTGGCATTGGATCAGTTTTATTTGGATTTACAAGAGTTCCATCTATTCCAATATCTTTTTCACTAATAGATGATTTAGTATTATTTTTACTTATATATTCTTCATCAAATTCTTTAATTTTTTGTTGTGTTTTTAGTCCAGGAGCTGCACTTAATTTATTTAATAAAAAAGGAACTGTATATCCATATGCAGCAACTAAAGGTACATAACTATCATCTCTAATAGGATCTAAATTTTGTTTAAATATTTCTTCTGACAGCATTGCTGTTCCAGCAATTTTAGCTGCATTACCAAATTTAGTAAAAAATAATGCTGTTGATGGATCTAGTGCAGCACCTACAATTTTACCAATGTAATGATAAGGTGATGAATAGTTTAGTTCTTGATGTTTTTTATATTTTTCAATTAATGCAGCAGTTTCTCTACTACTTTTACTTAAATAAAATAAATGAGCAAAATCTTCATATCCTTTTAATTGAGGGTCATTTCCAGAAACATAATTATCTTCTGGTATAAAATCAGAATTATCTGACATATGTTGATAAATCATTGATGGTAAATTTTCACTTGCAAATCCACCTTTAAAATCTTTATACCAATCAAATTTTACTGGTTCTTTTGTTTTATCAATACCTTTATTATTAATAGGTCTTGGAAAAAAAACTGTCATTATAATTTGCCTAATTCACCATTGTATGAATTAATAGCTTCATCTATTCCTCTAAATATAACTGAGTTTACATATGGATTTTTTTTACCAAACTTTTCATTAAAATATTCAAAACCCATTTCATGTTGTGTAATAAATTTTAATAATTGATGCATTTGATTTGCATCCATTAAATTAATTGTATCATCTGGTAAAAAATTAGTATGTTTGTCTAATGCATTTAAATATGAATTTGTATCTTCTGCATACATTGAAAGTATTTCTTTTATTGTAGGTTCTATTCCATATCTTTTGTCAACTTTATTTAATTTAACTGTTAATGTAGAATGATTTAAAATACTTTTTGTTGCTGCTCTAATGCTATTTTTAGGATGAGTAAATACAGCAAACTTTCTTCCATCTCTTTGATATTTTAAATCTATTTCACCATCCCAATTATTTGAACTTACAGCTCCCCAATTATTTGTTCTGTGTGTTAATCTTAATTCTGTATTTTGATAATTTTTTAAAGCATAATCTTTAAAATTTGTACTCATAGCATTTTCACTCATAACCATTTTTTCTGGTGGAACAGTAGCTGATGTTACTTTTTCTAAATCTGATAAATTTCTATTTAAATTTATTTTAGTTTGTTGACTTAAATTCTTATTAGCTATTTCGGCTGCTGTTGATAATTCAGTTTGAATTTCTCTTAAATCACCTTTAAAACCCATCATTCTTGCAACAAATGCAAAAGGTCTTACTTCTTTAGGTTGATCATCTAATCCTGGTATATCTGGATAAAATCTATAATCGCTTAATTTAATACCATTTCTAATAACACTATATAATGCTCTTTTACTAGAATTAGAACTTTCTCCAACATTTTCTTCTAAACCTACGTCATTAGTAAATGTATTTAAATTTTTACTATTTTGAAAATTTTTATAAATTTCATTTACAGTATCATTAATTACTGTATTCATATTGCCAGTAACTGGGCCAGGAATAGGAGCTTTACTATAATTTGTCCATCCAGCAGGTTTAAAATTACCTTCAATTGGAATAGCTAAATCACCACTCCACATTGTTAATTTGTATGCAGGTTTTCCATTTTCATCATTGTATGTTTGTCTATCAATTGATATTTTTATATTTTCATTATTTTTATTATCAAAATATTTAGATAAATCTTTATTAATATTATTCCAATCTTTTGTTCCAAAATTATCTTCTATGTTATCTCCAGTCATAAAACCTTTTTTTATATGAGAATAAATATCATTATTGTTAGGTTCTCCATATGTTGCTGCATAAGGTTCTTTAACTAATCTAGGTTGTCCATCAAAAGTATTGTTTTCAATTCCCCATCCAGATTGTTTTAATTTTCTACTAGCTATATTCCATGCTTGATCAACTAATTTTGTATTACTTTCATCCCAAGCATTAATTTCTTTTCCAATTGTCATGTTAGCCATAGACTCATAAAAAAAATTTTCTAATTGATCATATGCTACAGGTGGCATTATATTACTTGGAACTACTGCAAAAATAGTAGTTTGATCTGCACTTGAAAATAAATTTTTATTTAATTCATCACTACCACCAGCTATCATTTTTTTTACAAAATTAGGTGAAGCAACTTTTTTATTAACAAGTTGTCTAAAATTTAAAGTATTGTTTTCATTGGTGCTAATATTTTCTAATCTTTTAATATAATCATCATTATTCAAATTACTTAAAATGTCTGTTGCTGTTTTAAAATTACTATTATTAATTTCATCAATAACACCTGCATTTATGGCTTGTTCATATATGCCTGGATATTCAATATCAGGAAATAAATTTTTAACGTATTGGTATATTTCTGATTGTTGAGCTAATTTATTTAAAGAACTTTCATCTTTATAATTAGCTCCTGGATTAACTGCTAACGCATCTTTTAGCTCAGATGGAAAATAGTCTTGTTGTGCCATTAAATTAACAGCAGTTGTAAATCCATCGCTAGTTAAATCATTGTATTTAACTTTTCTAATAGGTGGATTTTGATTAGCAAGTAAAGCTGTTGCCCAATCTTTAGGTTCAACACCTTCGTCTTCCCAATTAATTCGTTCATTAGAACTTTGCATTGTTTTAGCAACAACTCTTTGGGTATTATTTAATTTACTTACAATATTAATTATTTTGTCATGGTCAGGTGATCCTATATCTACATTTAAATTTTCTGCAATATCGTTAGGATCTACACTACCACCTTTAAAGTTTGCTACATCTAACGGTTGATTAATTTCTGATAATTTATCAAAATTTAAATTTGTTTTTTTTTGTTTACCAAATTTACCATTTCTCCAATTTTCATATTTTTTTATTACATTTGTATAAATATCATTTCTTACATCTGCATCTTTAATATGTTTTTTATAAATACTAAAAGCTTCATTTTTACTTTCCATATTTTGAAAAGTATCTTTACCTTCTAAAAAATTTGTCATGTGTGTTAAAAAATCTTTTTCACTATTAAATGATAATCCCATATGAAAAAGTCTGCTTTCTTCTGTATTTACAATTTGATCAACAACTTCTTCATCGTGTATTTTTTGATTTTTTAAATTATTATTAACTAAGTGAATTTGACTATTGTGTGCACTTTCATTTATTAAGGCATAAGCATTATTAACTGTTTCTTGATTAATTTGATTGTGTTTTCCTTCTTGGCTAGAAAATTCGTTATTAACAGCATTGTTATGAAGATCTGAAATACTAGCATTGTCTATATTCAAATTATTAATATGACCTGCTACTGCTTTATCATTGTCATCTGTAATTTTATTATTACTTGAATATTGAATTAAAGTATTATTATTAAGAGCCAATAATGCTGTAGCTGTACCTTCATATAACTTTGGAACATTTTCTAACAAAGCTTTTGTGTAAGCTTCTGTAGATGCTCTCATAGATGCTGGATCCATTTTATGTTTTTCTTGTAACTCTAATTTTTTTTCAAATAACTTTTGTTTAAAATCATTTGTCCAAGAACTTTCATGGTTAGATGCAGCTATTTTAGTGTATGTTTCCATTACACCTTCAAAACCTCTAGCAATTGTACCTAAATTTGTTCTTGGTTTAATATAGTTTGATTCAGTTTGATTATTATTTAATGAAACTACTTTTTTACCTGTATCTAATGCCATTATGATATTTCCATTTCCTTACATTCTATTTTTACTGCTAGTTTATTTTTATTAATTTCTTCTATTTCTAAAGTTGAAAAACTTTCATAAGCTTTGACATAACCCATTTTTACACACGAATAATGATCTTTAAATTGTGCAACATATTGTTTATCAAAACAATTAGGTTGTTCAGCAAAGCTACAAAGGTGAAGTATTAATATAAATTTAATCATTTTTTTTATTAAGCTTTGTCGTTTGGATTTCTTCCATAACCACTTTTGCCATATCCTGTATATCTTTTGTTAGTATTTGGTGTGCTGTATTGATCTACTTTAGCTTTAGTTGACATACCAGTTGATGCTATACTTACCCATCCACCAAACTGTTCTGATTTTCTAGCTGATTGTTTTTGTTGATTTGCAATAGACATTGAGCTTCCACTAGCTAAAGTATTTAATCTAATTGTACTAATATCTTTATCTGATTTTTGAGTTGTAACATCTTGAATATTTAAAAAATGCAAACTACCATCAGCATAACCAGCTCCTGCTTGTATAGCTTTGTTATTTGCTATACTTGCTTTTAACATATCTCTACGATCATTTTCTTCTCTTAAACCTTTAAGATTATTTGCTTGAGCATTAAGCTCATATTCTCTTTGTTCTAATTTACTTTGTCTTTTAGATTCTTGTATTTCAGAATAAGTACCTGCAGCTTGTATAGCACCAGATATAATCATCATTGTTACTGGATCAGCACTCATGCAAAAACTACCTCCACACTCATTCCCAATATTTTAATAGGCAATGGATCATCTTGAGAAATTGTTACTGTTGGATTTTTACTATAACCTAAAAAATAAAATTCTTTTTTAGATGTTACTGGAGTCATATCAGAACCAATTGCATCTGACACTTGTTGTACTACTAAAGATTTAGAAGTTTTATCTGCTGCTTTAATAGTCATATCTAATGCACTATTTATATCAACAATAGCTCTTGATATTCTTCTAGGTGAACCAGTTAAAGGGCCTTCTGGTAATTCTTTATCAATAGGCATTGTTTCTAAAATAGGAATATAATTAAAACCTATTTTTAATGCATTAGCTCTAGGTATTCCTGTAACTGTAATTGTGTCTGCTGCCGAAACTGTATAAGCACCTAATGAACTATTACCTTCAACAACATTAACAGACTCGTTAGTATAAATTCCATTAACAGTATGTAAAAAACCTTTAGTAAAAGTTATATCTGCATCATTAGCTGGAGATGCTGCTAAATTTTTATCTAAGTTTAATGTGTAAGTATTGCTACCATTATCTGTTACAGCTTGAATAGTATATTCAGTTGCATTACCTGCAATTGTAAATTGTTCAGCAATTACTGGTGCAGACGTAAAACCATCTGTAATTAATACTGCTCCAGATGTTGATTGTGAACCTCCTTTAACTTTAGGAGTTCCTCTTTGACTTAATGTAGAAGTAGTTTGGCAATCAAGTGTAATATTATCATCATCTCCAAATTTTTCTAATGTATATACTGTTGAGCTATTTAAAGATCGTTTACCTATACAAATTAAATTCTCATTGAGGACTGCAATAGATTGAAATGTATCACCTGTTCTTGTTGACCATTGTACCCACCCTGCTATTTTTTCATCTCTAACAGAATGAAATACAGATAACTTACCTTGGTATGTAGATCCATTATTTAAGAAAAATGCATATTGTTCTGGTCTTGTTGTATTACCTTTTAAAATAGCTATTTCTTTTGGACTATCAATTAAATGCTGTGCAAGAATAGATACTGATGTAGATTTATATCCATCTTCAATATCTGAATAAATAAACTCTCTAATTGTTTTACCATTTTTTTGAACAAACCCTGCTGCTTGGTCAAACATTTTAGGAGCAGTTCTAGAAATACCATAAGGTGTTTGTTTTTGAATAGTAATATTAAGTGGAGTAATAGTATTATCATTTGCAGTTGGAGCATAATACTCTCCACCATCTGTAAAGATTTGTAAGTCTTTAGCTGACAACATATGTCTAACTTCATTAACTTGATCTCCAGAAATATCTAAATCAATTGCATTGTCTGCTTCTGCACTACCTAATGAAAAATTAGTATATTCAGAAATAGTAGAAGCTAATACTGCAGCAGGTCTTGAATATAATCCACCAAACCACAATCTATTTCCATGAAATGTTACAGCTTGAGGATAACCTCTATGATCTGACATAGTTTGTTCATCCCAATTAGCAGTAGCATTTGTATCTGCTAATGTTTCTCTAATATTTCCAACAACTACTGTAGTGCTTGATCTTGAAGTTATATCAATTTCTTTTTTACTAATACGAATAGTTTTGCCTACCCAATTAACATTAGAATCAAAAATTCCTGCTGATGCAGTTATATTAACACTTGTTCCAGATGTTGCTGCAGCTGTTAATGTTACTGATGATAATGCATATTTAAAATAAGGTTGGTATCTTGGATAACCTGTAGAATGAGATGAAAATTCAAATGTTCCTACAGTAAAAGATGTAGCTGATGCTCTAAAGATTTTTCTAATAGCATTGTTTCTATGCGTTACATAAATAGTATCTCCAAATTGTGCAAAATTTAATTCAAACAATTGAGCAGTAGTCCAATTACAATTAGTAGTATAATTAGAAGTTAAAACTGTTCCACTTGTATTGTAAACATCTAATCTATTATTAGATAAAACAATAATAGCTAATTCATCATCAGAAAATATAAATGGAATAATTCTACTTTCTGCAGGAAGTGTTGCTAAATAAGATGTACCTGGTCTTCTCATTACACCACCTTCTGCAAGTAGTGCAAAATTTTTACACTGTTTAGCACCTTGATAATAAGATGAAACATCAGTACGAGTAGCTAATAAAGGGTTAAGCTCACCAGATGAAAAATTGGTTATAACTGTTTTTAAAGTTCTTCCCATTAGTCATTTCTTGTTGATTTTCTTAAACTAGTAAATCTGTTTAAGTTTAAAACTTTTGAAGTTGTTTCTGTAGAATCTATGTTTTTAGAAATAAGTAATTGTCTTTCAGATAACTCTTTAAATTGTTTAATCATTGCAGAATCTCTAGCAACTGAACCAGCAAATATTGATGCTAATTCATATTCTAATGCTAATCTAAAATGAGCTGGAAAATATTGTTCTTCTACTTTGTAAATGTAATCCATAACTAATTCACTATTTGCACCATAGTTATTTACATAAATATAAGTTTTGTATCTATTGTATGGAATAACAATATCGTTAACTGTGATTGAACTTATTTGTAATACAGCAGGATCAGTTGGTATTTGATATGCGTATGTATATCTACCTGCTGGAGTATTTGTTAATAAAGATAATGCTTGTTGTGTTGTTGCAAATCTCCATCTGTGTCTTGTAAGAAATGCTTCTGTAATATCATTGTAAACATTAGACGCAACTAAAGCTTCTGTACTACCATCATCAAAAGATGAAATAGGACTTGCTCCTATCATAACTAATGCTCTTGCACAGATGTCTATACTTGTTGTTGCCATAATTTATAAAAAAAACATAAGGGGGAAATACCTCTCGGCAAGATCCCCCTTAATATATTAGAACTAGCCTAATTTAGTTGTAGTAACAGTTGTTGCACCTGTAGCAGATGAAACAATCAAAAGATCAGATTCTGCTGTACCTGCGTTAGTCGCACATACTAGAATCATATCGCCTTTTTTTACTTCTGCATAAGCTGCATTAAAGTAACCTGATCCAACTATAACCGATGTAGCATCTCCGTCAGTATAATACCAAAGAGAATTTGCTGCACCCATCTGAGCCACTTTTTGAAGTGGATTTGCTGCTGCGTAAGCCATATTAAAACTCCTTAATAATTATTCGGCACACAGCTGAACTCTAGCTGCATCACCATCGATTGTTGTAGCTCCCAACGAAATCATTGAAGTGATTAAGTGTGAAACTTTTTCTGGAACATAGTTAACTTCTGTTTTAACATCTGTACCAACACCAAGACCTAAAGCACTTTTGTGAAATGCTAAAGTTTGTCTATCAGTTGCTACTGTTAAACCAGAGTGAACAAACCATAAGAAACCCAACCATCTTTTGGCAGTTATGCCATTTCCGAATGGAAGGTCTTGTGGGCCAACGTATTCAACTCTTGAGAATTGATCTACTGCTAATAGGTCAGACCATTGTTTTGGCCCTACTACCCAATATCTTTGATTATCATCTGGAACATCATTTGTATTAAATGTTTCCATCATTGTTGTTGCTTTAATCAAAGTCATACCAGTTGCTGAACCACCTACGTTGTTTGCTACTGAAGTTGCACCTTTCAGCTCATTAACGATTACGTCATCAGTTTTTCTTCCTAATGCGTAAGCTGCTGATTGTGCTATAACTTGTCTTTCGTCTATGTTTACCTTTAGCTCGTCTAACTTGTCAACGTAATCTGCTGCGTAATAATCAGTTAAAGTTGCAGACACATTGCTGTGTGCAAGATCCATAGCAACTACTTCAGCATGTCTTGCTTTAGTGTTTGCAGTACCTTTTGCAACTTTTTGAAATTTAACAGAACTACCATTAACATTGTTAACTGTTCTAACTAGGTTCTTTAATTTGCTTCCCATTCTTTGGTAAGCCATATGAACTTCTGCTTCGAACTGAGTAATAAAGGCATTGTTTATTGTTGATGCCATGTTTATTTACCTTTGTTAAGTTATTGTTAATTTACCGATTATCTTTTCAATACAGAATTAGTTATCCAAGAAGGGCTAACATGAATATTTTAAAGGTCTTAATTAAGGAATATGTTATAAGTGCCAATCTAGGCAACGCACATTAGATCCAATGTTTAGGTATAGTAATTACGTCACCAAATTGTAATTCACCGTCAAGGTAAACATAAGTACCAAACAAAGTAATATATTCTTTAGTATCTTTGTAAATCCAAAATTCACCTGTAACACAATTTGCTGGTTTGGCTTCGTCCATTTCTTTAGAACTTAGCCATCCAGTTTCACCTACACAGTCTAACCACTTTATAGGTTTCTTTAACTTTTTATATTTATGTATTTGATTTTTCAGCTTTTTCATATAATTCTGTTACACGTCTTACATAACTAGGATCACGTCTGCTGCTATCCCAATATCTAGGATCATTAAGCATAGCTTTTAAATCATCTTCAGTTGCTTGTGCATCTATTTGTGTAGATGAAGTAGGCATACTTGAATCTTTATTTAAAGACATTATTTCTTCAATAGCTTTTACACCTTCTGCAGTTGATGCTATATTTGAAATTGTATTATATGATTCTGGAGTTAAATGTTTTTTAGACCAAAGACTTGCAGCTTCTATTCTTTCTTTTCCAGTATCTCCAAGTTTTTGTATTTCCATATCTGGATTAGGTAAATTAGCCATTGCATTATCTATAAATGCTTTAACACCACTATCATAATCTTCTTGTGATAAACCTGCATTTTTTGCTGTTTGATTCCACCATTGAACTATAGGCATATCATCACTAATTGTTAATTCAGCATTTTCTACTTCTGGAACATTTAGTTTATAACTTTCTGGAACAGCACTAAGTTTTTCATTAGTTATATCTTCTCTAATTTGTTTGGTAAGATCTTCTGTTCTTGATCCTAGTTTAGCTTCAAGCGAATTGTAACTTGATGCTAAATTTTCTAAATTAACTTTGTTTGCATTACTATCCCAAAATTTTTCTTGAACGTATTCTGGTCTTTCTGTATCAGCAACATCTACTGTAGCGATTGGTGCTGAAGTTTCAACATTATCATCGGCCATTTTTTTCTCCTATTTGTATTCTTGTTTTAATTATACCCATTAAAAATCTCATACCTTCAATATGAAATAAATGATTGCTAGTTATATTTGGCCCAGCAATTACTTCTGATGTAATGGATTTTAAATATTCCAACACTTTCTTACCTTCATTCCCTTTAAACAATGTTGCAAAATGTTTATTCAGTTCAGTTTCTTCTTTGACTGATCTTGTATAACCATCAACACTTTTTACTGGGAGTTCCTTCTCTTTCTTTAACTCGTCCCAAGACATATCTTCCTTTACTGAGGAGTTTGTTCCTCTGGTTGTTGTGACAATTCACTCATTTGTTGAACGATTGCTTTTTGTTCTTCCTCGTTTCTAATAAGCTTTTCTGGTAAGTTCATTTTTTCTGCTAAATATTTTGCTGTTTCATTTTGGTTAACAATGACGTTAATCATTTGTGGGCCAAATGTTCCTGCAATTATTTCGTTAAATCTACTTACATCTGCAACATCTTGTAAATGTTGAGCTTGTGCTAACGGTGAACGAGGTGCTATTTTTACTTCCCTACCATTAACTTTAGGGATTTCTATTCTACCTTGTTTAGATAAAATTCTTATAATTCTTCTTAACAATGGATTAATTAATTCTGATTGTAGTCTGCCAAATGAAGATCCTATTTGTCTAGATAGATCTGCCATTCTTTCAGATACTTCAGTAGCTGTCATAGGTGTACCTTCTGGTTTACCTAATGCTTCCATATATAATGCTTTTTTAATATTAGCTCTCATGTCATTTAAAACTAATTGAGCAACGTCAAAATTAGATGCTGCTTGTATTGGAGTTAAACCTCTTGATCCTGGAGCAACTGGAATTAAAGATCCTGGTACTAATGAAATGTTATCTGGATTAATTACACCATCATCTTCATAAGTGTAAACTCCACTTACAGACATTTGTGCATTTTGTAATATTAATTCTATTGTAAGGTTACAAGTTTTAATTGCTGACATAGCATTAAATACTGGCCCTCTGCCATATACTTCTCCAGATGCTTTATTCCATCTAAATACTAAATATGGATTTGAACCTTCACCTTTATAAGTTTCTTCAAATAAAATATGTTTAGGATCTTCCATCATAACACAAAGTTTAAATTCTTCTGTGTTAGGTTTATGTATTTTATAAACTGCTTCTATAATTGTAATATGTTTTTTTTGTTTTAAAGGATCAAAATTTTCTGGCAGTATTGCTTTAGGATATAAAATATTTATTTCATCTGGTTTACAAACTCTTGTTCTATAGACTGTATCTATTTTACCATCTGGGCCATTCATTAAACAAACTTTAGTTAATGGTATAGATGTAAACTTAATTGGATTAATTGCATCACCTTCTTCAACAAGAAGAACTCCTGTACCAATAGCAAGATCCATAAATGCTTCATGTATCTCTTGGTTAAAATTTGATGTTTGTAATAACTCAAAAACGTATTCAGTAATTTTATCTAAGTCTAAATTTATTTGTTGTTTTTGTTCTTTAGGAACTTCTGATCCTGCTTGAAAATCTGCCCATCTTGCAAATGTAGGTGTGATTCCTGCTTGGAGTCTTGA
>TARA_R110002050_G_scaffold77851_2_pt1 | contig 14384 bp, 12 predicted proteins | sample TARA_R110002050 | Tara Oceans TARA_R110002050 (sample SAMEA4396988) | marine metagenome | biome: Polar Biome; feature: [DCM] deep chlorophyll maximum layer (ENVO:01000326); material: water (ENVO:00002006), including particulate matter (ENVO:01000060) such as... | depth 25 m
TGATAATTTGAAAAAAACTAATTGATTAACTATTTTTTTCAAATTAAAAAAAGTTTGCCAGAATAAAATTATAAATTTTGTTATAGGTAATTTTTTAGATGCTGAGACTCTTTATTTATTAAAATCTTTATTAAAACAAACAGGTAAATTTAATATTACTAATGTATCATCAACTTCTTTTAAAAATATTGATTTTAGAAATTATTATTTATGAGATTATGATAAAACTTTTTTTAATTCTTATAATTTACTTTTAACTTTAGGCTTAAATTTAAGGTATGAAACTCCTTTATTTAATATAAAATTAAAGCAAATTAAAAATAAAACAGATTTTACAGTAATTTGTTGAGGAAATAGCAGCGATTTATTATATAATTACTATTCTTTAGGTAATTGCGTTAAAACTTTAATTACTTTTTTTAATGGTAAATTAAAATTATCTAAAAAACTTATAAATAAAAATATAAAAATTTTAAGCTCTAATCTTAATATAAATTTTATAAATTACACTTTAATAAATTTATTTTCATCAAAATTAATTAGTATTTTAAAACAAAATAAAGCTTTAGAAACTAAATTGGATACTTCTGTTTTATCTTCATCTTGCTTAATTTTATGTTCAGAATTAAATATTTTAAATAATTGTTCTGCATTAGAAGACTTTACTTATAATAATAAAAAAATCTGTTATAATGATGAAAATTCAATTATGTATTTTTTGAATACATCAAATTTTTATTTATTAAAAAAACACCAAAAAGATCAAAAAATTTATCAAGGTCACCATGGTATAGAAAATTTGAACCAATTTGATTATATTTTGCCAACTACATTTTTTTTAGAAAAAAATGGATTATATTTGAATAGTTTCGGGGAATTAAAAACATCCCAATTTGTTATTACACCTCCAAAAAACGCAAGAAATGATTTACAAATTTTATATTATATATGAAAAAATTTGAATAATAATACATCTTTTAAAGATGATTTTAATTTTAAATATATAATTTCTAAAATAAGAAACCAATTAAAATTATTTTCTCCTTTGTTTTCATTATCTAACACTAGTGTAAATAAAAAAAAATATACAAAAAATAATAATATTAGTAATAGCTTTAATAACAAACTTTTTGTTAAAGATATTAATCTAATAAAACATACATCTAATATAAATTTTTTATTTCAAGATCAATTAACAAAATTATCTTTGAATTTAAATTTAGCTAACGAAGAACAACTATTTTATTTTTCTACATTTAAATAATAAATTAAAACAAAATTTACATGCCCAAAAATTTTTTTAAAAACACAATTTTATGAACAGTCTTTTTAATTCTTTTATATTATTACATTATTTTTATAGGGGTTGTTTTTACCCGTATAGATTGATCTGAAATTTATCAATTATGGGTTTATGATAAAGATTATGATTTAGTATATAAAATTTTTTGACAAGCAATTATAAAAGAGATAATTTTTTGAAATAAGGAATGTTGATGATGATATACTTCTTTAATTTTAAAAATCACACCTTTAATTACTAAACTGATACCTTATTGATCTCATATTTGGATGTTGAAAGAAGATATAAAAAATTTTTCAATTGGATTTTATCAATATTTATATACTACCCTCCGTCTTTTTTATTTTATATTTTTTAAACATATACCTAAAAGTTTTTTGAAAAAATGAGGTTTAGAAAAAGAACCTCGTATTCCTGGTAGATATTTTTTTGCTGCCAGCCCTATAAGAGAAACTTTTAAAAGAATTAGAAAATTTAGATTTTAAAACAAACATGAACACACAAAAAAACCTTGGATTTAATTTTTTTTTAACTTTACCTTTATTTTTAATTTCTTTATATTTAATAATTTTTTTGTATAACTTTATTCATTTATTTGATTGAGTTTTATTTAAAAAATTATTTTTTTCAGGAGCAACTTTTTTTTCTTTAATTTCATTTATTTTTTTATTTCTAAATTATACAAATTTTACTATTATAAACGATTTTCAAAATTTGTGTATCTCATTAACTAATAATACGCAATTAAATTCTACGGGAATGTTTATAAATTTTTATAATAAATTTTATTTTTTTATATTGAATATTCTAGATTGAATGAAAAAAAAAATATTTTTAATTATTTGTGATACTCCAATTTTAGTATTAATTTGCGTATTAGTTGCTGTAGCTTTGATGACTTTAATAGAACGTTTAATTATGGGTAGTATACAGAGAAGGTCTGCACCTATAAAAGTAGGTCCTTCTGGTATATTACAACCTTTTGCTGATGCTTTAAAATTAGCTATAAAAGAACCTTTTAAACCTAAAAATGCAAATGTCTATATGTTTGTTTTTGCACCTATAATAACTTTAATCTTAAGTTTGATTTTATGATCTTTTGTACCTTTTGATAATAGTGTATTGGCTACTAATCCTTCTATAGGTTTCTTATTTATATTAGGTATTTCGGGTTTAAATGTTTTTACTATATTCACTGCTGGGTGATCTAGTAATTCTAAATTTGCTTTTTTAGGGGCTTTAAGGTCGGTTGCTCAAATGGTTGCATACGAATTATGCTTAGGGACTATAGTTGTAACTATGTGTTTTTCTACAGGAAGTTATAGTTTAAATGAATTTGCAATCAAACAAGAAGAACAATTATTTTTTTGACCTTATTTTGCACTTCTTTATTTATTTTTTATTTCGGCATTAGCAGAAACTAATAGACATCCTTTTGATTTACCTGAAGCAGAAGCTGAATTAGTCTCTGGTTATAACGTAGAATACGGTGGAATGAGATTTGCCCTATTTTTTTTAGCTGAATATGCCAATATACTTTTTATTTCCGGATTAACAGTTATTTTATTTTTAGGTGGTTGACAACCTTTATTCGAAACTTTTTTATTTGATTGAATACCCCCTGCCTGCTGATTTTCTGTAAAATTAGTTTTTATAGTATTTTGTTTTGTTTTAGTTAGAGCGGCTTTTCCTAGATTTAGATATGATCAACTAATGACACTAGTTTGAAAAAGATTATTACCAATAAGTTTTGCATTTTTTGTTTTATTTGTTACTATTAGCATAATTATTGGAAGTGTACCTCCTTTTATTTAATATGAATACTTATTATATTTTACAAAAAATTATACAATATATTTTTTCAATTTTACTTTTACAAAAATAACATGACGATATTACATTTATTAATTATTTCACCTTTATTAGCTACTGGGTTAGTAGCTATTATACCCAAACAACATATTTTGTTAATAAAAAAAATTAGTTTATTTTTTAGTTTATTTATATTTTCTTTTAGTTTATATTTTTTTATTTTTTTTGATTTAAATAATAGTCATTATCAATGATTTAGTTCTTGATCTTACTGAAATGGTATTTATTATACTGTAGGAGTTGATGGTATTTCACTTTTTTTTATTTTATTATCTACTTTATTGATTTTTGTTTGTCTTTTAGTCAATTGAGAAAGTGTTAAATTTAGAGTTAAAGAATATACTTTATTATTATTTATATTAGAATTTTTTTTATTAAATGTTTTTGTTAGTTTGGATTTATTATTTTTTTATATTTCTTTCGAAGCTGTATTAATTCCTATGTTTTTAATTATAGGTTTTTGAGGTTCTAGAGAACGTAAGATACACGCAGCATTTCAATTTTTTTTATATACATTTATAGGTTCAGTGTTTATGTTAATTGCAATTTATTTTATTTATTTACACGTAGGTTCTACTAATATTGAGATTATTTCAAAAGCTACTTTTTCAAAAAATCGAGAACTTTTTTTATGATTAGCTTTTTTTATAGCTTTAGGTGTAAAAGTTCCTATGTTTCCTGTACATCTATGGTTACCGGAAGCTCATGTGGAAGCACCTACTTCTGGTTCAATACTTTTAGCAGGAATTTTATTGAAATTAGGTACTTATGGTTTTTTAAGATTTTTATTGGTTTTGTTTCCTTATGGCTTAATTTATTACACTCCTTTAGTTTTCACTATAGCTTTAATTAGTATTATTTACGGGTCTTTTGCAACAATAAGACAAATAGATTTAAAAAAAATAATTGCATATTCTTCTATAGTTCACATGAATTTTGCACTTTTAGGTTTGTTTACTAATGATATCGAAGGTATACAAGGTAGTCTTTATATTATGTTAAGTCATGGTATTGTTTCTAGTGCGCTATTTTTATGTATAGGTATACTTTATGATAAATATAAAACAAGACTTATAACTTATTATGGGGGATTGGTTAATTTTATGCCATTATTTTCTTTTTTTTTTTTATCTTTTATTTTAAGTAATTTAGGTTTTCCCGGTACTAGTAGTTTTATTGGAGAAATTTTAGTACTAATTTCTGTTATTGGGTATAACTTCAAAATAGCTATTTTTGCAGCTTCTAGTATGGTATTAAGTGCTGTTTATTCTTTATGACTGTATAATAGAGTAATTTTTGGAGAATTAAGATTATTTGGTACTACTTATAAAATAAAAAAAACAAATTATTTTTTTTATACTTATTGATTTTATAAATTTGCAGATTTAACTAAAAGAGAATTTGCATTATTAACCATTTTTTTTATGTTTAACATTTTATTTGGTATTTATCCAAGTTTAGTGTTAAATTGTACTTATATTTCCGCATTAAAATTATTAATATAATTTAAAAATATTCAATATACACAATGTATAACTATTTAAATGATTTAAAATTATTAATACCTGAACTTTTTTTGTTAAAGTTTTTATTATATATCTTAATTTTTGGTGTTTATTATAGCAATATCTCTTTATATAAATACCCTAAAACACAAAAAAGTGTTTGATTTTTAACTAATCTAGGTATGATATGAACTTTTTTATTAATTTTGAACAGTTCTTTTATACCTGAGTATAATATTTCCAATAATAGTTTATTTTATAGTACATCTTTAGCCATTTTTTTTAAATTGTTATTAATAGGTTCCGCTTTAATTTTATCTTTAATTTCTTATAATTATTTAAAAATTAGTAAATCTATTAACGTTTACGAATTATATGTGTTAAAATTAATAGCAATTTTTTCTATGTTGCTATTAATCACTAGTTATAATTTCATTTCTCTTTATTTAACAATAGAATTGCAAAGTTTATGTTTTTACGTCCTAGCTGCTTTAAATAGAAATAGTTTGCTATCTATAGAGGCCAGTATAAAATATTTTGTTTTAGGGGGTTTTTCTTCTGCTTTATTGTTGTTCAGTATAGTCTTATTTTATAGTGTTTATGGTACATTTTCTTTTCAAGAATTAAATTATCTTTTAAAATTTTATTTATTAGAAGATTCACAATTACAAATAATATTTACATTAGGTATGATTAGTTTTTTAATTGGTTTTTTTTTTAAATTAGGTCTTGTTCCTTTTCATTTATGACTTCCAGATGTTTATTTAGGTGTTTCAAAATTTATTGTTGTATTTTTTTCTTTATTACCAAAAATACCATTATTATTTGTTTTTTGACGTTTACATAATACTACTTTTTTAAACAATTATATTTATGAATTAGATTTTTCTTATGTGGATTTAACGTTAATAGTTGTTTTATTAACATGATTTATAGGGTCTTTAGGTGCAATTACACAAGACAAATTATGAGGATTATTTGCTTTTAGTGGTATTGTACACACAGGATTTCTAACTTTATGTGTATTAATGAAAACTGTAGAAATTTTTTGTTTATATTCTGTTTTATACATTATTTTATCCGTTATAGTTTCATTGCTTTTATTAAATTTATCTTCTTTTAAAAAAATAGAAAAATCACCTTTGATTAAAGAATTAACATTTTTTAATAAAATTAATTTTACCTTAGCTATAATTTTAAGTTTAACTTTTTTATCTCTAGCAGGTATCCCCCCTTTATCTGGTTTTTTTTTCAAATTTTATTTATTTTTAGAATTATCTCTTATTGGTTTATATAAATATACTTTAATTAGTTTTTTCCTTAGTGGTTTAAGTAGTATTTATTACTTAAGAATTGCCTATACTTTTACTTTCATAAATAATAAAAATTATATTTTTTATACAAACAGAAGTTTAACTGCTTTTAATTCATATATAATTAGTTTGTTTTTTATTTTAAATGTAATATTTCTGATTTTTTTTGGAAGTTTTGTTGATATTTTCGCTTACATTAATTAAGTAACAAAAAATTATAAGAATTTACCGCAAATGTTAATTTCTAAAAACAAATTAAATAAATTACAACTAATAAAAAACAAAAACCATTTATTTAGCAAAGCTAAACAATGAGGACCTTTTTATTCTTATTATTTTGTTTCACATTATAAAAGTCAATCTTTATTAAATTTAAATATAATTTTTTTTTTTTGTAAAAAAACAAATCTTTTAATTTCGCAAATAGCTAAAAAAAAAGGAATTCTTGCTAATGCATTTTTTAATGAACAATTATATAATAATCTAACAAAAAATTTTTTTTTAAAAAATGTTTATAATGTATTATTTAATAAAACTTTTAATTTTTTTTCTAATTTTTATGAAATTATGTTTAAACAAAAAAAAAAAGATTTAACCAAATATACAAATTTTTCTTCTTATAGAAAACCTTCTGTAATATTTTTTATGAAAAATAAAAAAATAGAAAATATACAAATTACGGAATATCAATATTCTATTAACCGGTCTAGATTAATTATGATTCAATCTTTATTGATTAATCAAATTTATAATGGAGTAGGTTACTGTGTGTACATTAATAATTGTAAAGATTTATATTTTTATTATTTTAATACTTATAAAATTATTTCACATAAACAATGAAAAAATCTGCATTTAATAAATATAAAACATTAAAAAGATTACAAGTTTTATATTTTTATTCTTTAATAAAAAAACGTAAACTTAATAATTTTCGATATTATATTTATTCTAATTTTTATAAAAAAAAATATAATAATAATAATGATTTTTTCAGAGTAAATATTGTCGAAAAACCCTTAATTTTTCGTAGAAAATCTAAATATTGTAGATATTTTCTATTGAGACAATTTTTTAGATCATATTATGGGTTTTTAAAAATAAACTATATAAAAAAAATTTTGATTAAAAATAAGATAAAAAAACAGAGTCCCACTCATTTTTTAAAACAATTAGAATTAAGGTTAGATGTTTTATTATTTAGATTAGGTTTATTTAAAAGCATAAAAGAATCAAGAAATTATATTTTACATTCTTATGTTTTAGTGAATAACAGAAAAACAAAAAATTTTTCAAAAACATTAAAATCAAACGATTTTTTATCTTTACCTTTGGAAGATATTAAATATTTTAAAAAATTATTATATTCTAATTTAAAAACTTTGAAATTGGTAAATCCTGTGTTACCTACTTATTTGAATGTCAATTACAAAATATTAACTTGTATGCCTGCTTTATTTAATTTAGAACAAGTACCATTTCCTTTTAGATTTAATGAAAATTTTTTAAAATCTATTATGAATTATTATTATAGAGGCTTATTTTAATATTACTTTTATACAAAATATTTTTTATTTGTATTTGTTTTGTTGTTACTAATTTTTTAGAATAAATGATGGTTTATTCTTTTTATTATTTTATGTAAAAGTTATTATAACTAAATACATATTGCACCTGTAGGATAGACTGAAAAGTCTCTCTTTAATAATGTTTTTTAATATAACTTTAAAAAATTATGAAGAGTATAATCAGTCTACTAAACAAAATATCTATCACGGTACTGTAAAACAAGTCCGAGATGGTATTGCTTTAGTTGATGGATTAAAAAATGTTAAGTCTGGAGAAGTATTAGAATTTGCTAGTGGTACTAAAGGATTAGCTTTAAATTTAGCTGAGCACGAAATTGGTGTGGTTATTTTTGGTAATGAAAAACTAATTAAAGAAGGTGAAAAAGTTAAAGGTACCGGAGATTTATTAGCTATGAAAATTTCTTCAAAATTATTAGGAAGAGTTGTTAATGTTTTAGGAGAAGCTATTGATGGTCCTGCAGTTGCTATTGCTGATACTAATAAAGTCCCTGTTGAAAGAAAAGCTGTAGGTATTATTGCCAGACAATCTGTTCACGAACCTATGATGACTGGTATCAAATCTTTAGATTCTTTAATACCTATTGGTAGAGGTCAACGAGAGTTAATTATCGGAGATAGACAAACCGGAAAAACTTCTATTGCAGTTGATACTATATTAAATCAATTAAATTACAATGCAAATATAGATTACAAGCATAGTAATGTTTACTGTGTATATGTAGCAATTGGTCAAAAAAAATCAACATCCACTAGAATTTTGGAAACTTTAAAAAAATTTCAAGCAATCAATTATACTGTTTTAGTTACAGCTTTTGCTTCAGAGGCCGCTTCTTTACAATATTTAGCTCCTTATGCAGGCTGTGCTATTGGAGAATTTTTTAGAGATAATAAAAAACATAGTGTTGTTATCTATGATGATTTAAGTAAACAGGCCGTCGCTTATAGACAAATGAGTTTATTATTAAGAAGACCTCCTGGCAGAGAAGCTTATCCTGGTGATGTTTTTTATTTACATTCTAGATTATTAGAAAGATCTGCTAAATTATCAGATGCCTTAGGTGCTGGTTCACAAACCGGTTTACCTATTATAGAAACTTTAGAAGGAGATGTTTCTGCATATATTCCAACTAATGTTATATCTATTACTGATGGTCAAATTTTTTTAGATACTGAGCAGTTTTATGCAGGTGTGAGACCTGCTATTAGTGTTGGTTTATCTGTTAGTAGAGTAGGTGCTGCTGCACAACCTAGATTAATGAAAGCAGTTGCTGGTTCTTTAAAAGTAGGGTTAGCTCAATTTAGAGAAGTTGAAAGTTTTGCAAGTTTAGGTTGTGATATAGACCCTGTTACCCAACAATTATTAGATAGAGGTTATAGATTAACAGAATTATTTATACAAAATAGATTTGATAATTATTCATTAGATTTAGCCTTATTAGCTGTTTTTGCAGGGTCTAAAGGTTTTTTAGATAAAGTGCCTACTTCAAAAATTGATTCTTATTTTTCTAAATTAATAGTTGAAAGTGAAAAACCTGTTTGATTACCTTTCATGAAGTTTTTAAATACCTATTTTCATCCTAATAAAGTAGGTTTTGATTATAAACTTTTAGAAAAATTTGTAAGTTCTTTTAACGTTTGATTTAGTTTAACTAATAAATAATTATAATTTAATTTTTATTCATTCTATTATATATAAATAAAAAAAAACTAAATGAAATATCTTAGTGCAAAAACTTTTTTAATTAATGAGGTAACACCTTACCAATTAGGGTTTCAAACTCCCGCATCTCCTTACATGCATGGTATTGTAAATTTACATCACCATATAATGTTTTATTTAGTAATGGTTTTATGTTTTACTTTTACAATGTTATATTTTACATTGAAAACTTTTACTATTAATAAAACAAATGGATTTAAACAATATTCACAAATTAAATTGTTATATAATGTGAAATTTAAACACCATGCATTATTAGATATTATTTGAACAATAGTACCTACTATTATTTTAATTTTAATCGCATTACCCTCTTTTGCTTTATTATATTCTTTTGATTATGCTGTAAAAGCTCCACATACTATTTTAGAAGTTATTGGACACCAATGATATTGATCTTATGAATATACTACTATAGCAAAAACTTTTGCAAAATATTCAGAAGCTAAATATAATTTTCAATTTGATAGTTATATGGTACCTACTGAAGAATTAAAAACAGGTCAATTAAGATTATTATCTACCACAGCTCCTGTAATTTTACCAGCTGGGCAATTTATAAAATGTTTAGTAACCGCAGATGATGTATTGCATTCATGAGCAATCCCTTCTCTAGGTGTCAAAATTGATGCCATGCCTGGAAGATCTTCTTTAGTTTATTTATACATGGAAACTCCCGGCATATTTTATGGCCAATGTAGTGAATTATGTGGTGTAAATCATGGATTTATGCCTATAGAAATTCATGGCGTCCATTCATTTGATTACGATCTTTGAGTAAATATTAAAATAGCTACTTCTGATTCTGATATCAAAGCTGAAAAAATAGAAACAGCAGCGGAAACTTCTTTTATTTTACAAGGATTAAATTTTTTTGATAAAGATCAAAAATTACCTTTTTTAAGTAAAAACCAATTAATTGAAAAATATGGAGAAGAAAATTTCAAAGAAATTATTAATATATGAAAACAAATTTTACCATTAATAGATTCAGGAAAATATTCAACAGGTATACCTGATTTAAATCCTATTTTTGAGAAGAAATACCATTATGATTACTTAAGTAATAAATAGAAAAATTATGAAAACTTTTTTTTTAAATACACAACATTTTTGACATATAGTTACTCCAAGTCCTTGACCGGCTGTTTTATCTTGTTTATTGGTTGTTGTACCTTTAGGCGGAGTTGGTTTTATGCATGGTTTTGTTTTAGGTTTATTTGAATCAAATATTATGTTTGTTTTGGCTTTTATGGCTTTGTTTTTTTGATTTAGAGACATAACTCGAGAAGCTTCATTTGAAGGAAGACATTCTTCTTATGTGCAAACTAGTTTAATGATATCAATGGCTTTATTTATTTTTTCAGAAGTAATGTTTTTCGTTGCTTTTTTTTGGTCTTATTTTCATTCTTCAATTTCTCCTGTTGCAGAATTGGGTTTAGAATGACCACCAATTAATATCGAAAAATTATTATTTTCACCTTGAGATGTTCCTTTATTAAATACTTTAATTTTATTATTATCAGGCGCTACTATTACTGTTTGTCATTTATATATACAAAAAAATGATAGAGAAGAAAGTATAGTCTGATTTTTAGCTACTATAATATTAGCAGCAGCTTTTTTATTATTTCAATTATTTGAATATAGTGAAGCTAGCTTTGATATTTCTGATGGAATCTACGGTACAACTTTTTATTTATGTACCGGCTTCCACGGTTTCCATGTTTTAGTGGGTACCGTGATGTTAATCACTACATTTATAAGATTGTTATTAGGTCAGTTATCCCCAGCTCATCATTTTGGTTTCGAAGCTTCTGCCTGATATTGACATTTTGTAGATGTTGTCTGATTATTTTTATTTATTACAATATATATTTGAGGATCAAGTATGGTCTATCCTAATTTATCATCTACTTTAATTTAAAAAAAAATTTATAAATATAAAAATGAAACAACTTCAATATAGTTTATCACGTTGATTTTTTTCAACAAATCACAAAGATATAGGTACTTTATATTTAATTTTTGCCATAGTTGCAGGAGTTATAGGTACTACATTATCCGTTTTAATGCGAATTGAACTAAGTGCCGCTGGTGACCAATTTTTTGGTGGAAACTACCAAGTATATAATGTTGTAGTAACCGCACATGGGTTCATAATGGTATTTTTTTTAGTAATGCCTGCTTTAATCGGAGGATTTGGTAATTGATTTTTACCGTTATTATTAGGAACTCCAGATATGGCCTTTCCTAGATTAAATAATTTAAGTTTCTGGTTATTACCACCTGCTTTTTTATTATTATTATTATCATCTCTAGTTGAAGGTGGTGCTGGTACTGGTTGAACAGTATATCCTCCTTTATCTAGTGCAGCAGCTCATCCTGGAGCTTCTGTGGACTTAGCTATTTTTAGTTTGCATTTAGCTGGAGCTTCCTCTATTGCCGGCTCTATTAATTTTATGACAACTATTTTCAATTTAAGGGTCAAAGGGTTTAGTATGCATAGATTACCTTTATTTATTTGAGCTTCTTTAATTACTGCTTTTTTATTAGTATTTACATTACCTGTTTTAGCAGGTGCTATTACTATGTTGTTAACTGATAGAAACTTTAACACTACTTTTTTTGATCCAGCAGGTGGTGGAGATCCTATTTTATATCAACATTTATTTTGATTTTTTGGACATCCAGAAGTTTACGTATTAATATTACCTGCTTTTGGTACAATTAGTACCGTTTTATCTGTATATACCAGTCAACCTGTTTTTGGCTATGAAGGTATGGTTTATGCAATGGTTTCTATAGCCTTATTAGGGTCTGTTGTGTGAGCTCACCATATGTTTACAGTGGGTTTAGACGTAGATACTAGAGCTTATTTTACTGCAAGTACTATGATTATTGCTGTACCTACTGGTATAAAAATTTTTAGTTGGTTAGCTACTATTTATGGAGGTATTATTGTATGAAGAACTCCATTTTTATTTTCTGTTGGTTTTTTAGTTTTATTTACTATAGGTGGAATTACCGGTGTTATATTATCGCAAGGTGCTTTAGATATTGCCTTTCACGATACTTATTATGTGGTAGCACATTTCCATTATGTACTGTCGATGGGCGCAGTTTTTGGCCTATTTGCCGGGTTTTTTCATTGATTGCCTAAGATTATTGGTTATTACAATAATGTTGATATTTTAGGTCAAGCGGTATTTTGAGCTATTTTTTTAGGAGTAAATATTACATTTATGCCACAACATTTTTTAGGTTTAGCTGGTATGCCTAGAAGAATACCTGATTTTCCAGATAGTTATGGTGGTTGAAGTTATATAAGTTCTTTTGGTAGTACTATTACTACTTTCGGCTTAATCTACTTTATGATTTTTCTTTATTATGTTTTATTAAATTCTACATATTCTTTTTGAATTTGAAATATAACTTTAAAGATAAATTCAACTATTTTAAACCATAATTATTCTAAAATTAATTTAAAAATTAATAAAAAATCATCACATAAATAAAAAAAAATGTGCAAAAGCATTATTTTTTATTACGTTAAAACTACAGTAGTCCTTGCTGGTATAGCAGGTTATAAAATTTGCACTATTATAAATGGGAATAACTTTTTATAGTATTGTGAGTTTTTTAGACAAGTAATACATATATTAAATCTTATAATTATGGTTAGTAAAATTAAAATAGGGTTTTCTGAATTAAACAATAAAGTCAATCTTTATAAAAGAACAAAATTAAAAAAAATTATATTAATAAGAAATGTATTACTTATTTACGGAGTATTATCTTATAATATAACTAGTGTAGTTATAAGTCCTATTTATCTTCTTATAGGAGCTATAGCTCTTATGTTAAGTTTTTTATGAACAATATTTATACTTTATAAAACAATTAAATTTATTATAAATTACAAATTAGAGTGTAATCCGAAAACTTTTGTTAAATTTTTAATTGTTGGTAAAACTGTGGTTACAAGTACTTCGTCTGTAATAGTTGGAACTATAGGTAGTACTGTAGCTATCGATCAATTTTCTACAGTCTACCTTGGGTTTAGTCCTTTAAAGGGGCTAAGACGTGTACATATAGGAGAAATTTCGTATAATGAATTAAGTAGTGAATTTATAAATAAACTTGATGAATTTAAAAGTAAAGTTAAGAATGAATAACTTTTTAATTTTATTTTTTCATAATTGTTATTATATATGTTTTATGAATATTTTTAGTAGTCAAATTAGTTGTAAATAAAATCAATAAAAATTATTAGAATAGGTAAATTTATATTTACGAAATTGCTAGGTGTAGCCGAGTTAATTAACATATTAAATAATGTTTTACTGTCATACCTTGAAAACGCTATATTTTATGCTAAAAAGCACGGCTACACCGTGCTAAAAGACTATTCTAAATAAAACTTTTAATTGCCATATTTATTAGTTTTAATGTAAAAAGATGGTTTTTTTTCAATCACAGCCATACCCACTGCGTGGGCGTTTTTTGAAGAAGAAATATTTTTAAGTGTAATATAAATATTGTGCGGCTACAACGACACTTATTTGCACACCTAATAAGGGGAGCTAAAATCAATCCCATGAAGGATAATACATATAAATATATTATACTGTTATGGGTTATGGGAGGTGTGTTTCCATAGAAACATGCCTCCCATGACCAGGTTAGTTAAACAGTTTAAATTCATAAATAATTTAATAGTTTTAAAAATAACATATATAATATGTTTATAAATATTTTTAGTAGTTAAATTAGTTATAAATAAAATCAATAAAAATCATTAGAATAGGTAAATTTATATTTACGAAATTACTAGGTGTAGCCGAGTTAATTAACATATTAAATAATGTTTTAATGTCATACCATGAAAACGCTATATTTTATGCTAAAAAGCACGGCTATACCGTGCTAAAAGAATGCTAAATAAAACTTTTAATTGTCATATTCATTAGTTTTAATGTAAAAAAAATTAAAAGGAGGTTATAGTTCTTTTAATTATAGTTTTTTTAACAAAATTGTAAAAAGATGGTTTTTTTTCAATCACAGCCATGCCCACTGTGT
>TARA_R110002050_G_scaffold25284_1_pt1 | contig 14354 bp, 13 predicted proteins | sample TARA_R110002050 | Tara Oceans TARA_R110002050 (sample SAMEA4396988) | marine metagenome | biome: Polar Biome; feature: [DCM] deep chlorophyll maximum layer (ENVO:01000326); material: water (ENVO:00002006), including particulate matter (ENVO:01000060) such as... | depth 25 m
AATAATGAACATTAGCTACGCAAATTGTAGAACTACAGTTTCACGTGCAAAAGAAAGTCTTAGAAAAAAATTAATACTCGCATTCTAATGAAGAAAGATAATTTACACGTGCTTTTTGATAAGCTACAGAACGATTTGGATTTTGCGGAACCAGCCAATGGTCACCAACAACGCTTTTTAGATATATTGAACAAATCCAAAGGAGTCGAAACCATTCCGACTGAAAGGAAGCATTCTTGGATACGTATATTTTCAATAGCCGCCACCATAGCTATTCTGTTATCAATAGGTATAGCCAAATTCAATACCTCAAGCAGTATTGAGGAAAAGGTTGCGCAAATTTCTCCGGAAGCTTCTAAAACTCAATTTTATTTTGCCAGTTTAATTGAAGAACAAGTCAAAGAATTAAATTCTGAGAAATCTCTTGAGAACGAAAGAATTATAAACGATGCTATGATTCAATTGAAAAAACTTGAAACAAACTACAGTAAAATGGAACAAGATTTATTAAACGGGGGTAACAGTAAATTAATACTAAGTGCCATGATAACAAATTTCCAAACTAGAATAGAACTTCTAAATGAAGTTATGATACAGATAGAGAATATTAAAACCATAAAAAATACAAATGATGCGAATTACACTATTTAAATATACCTGGTTACTGGTCGTCGCTTTTACTACAACTATTAATGCCAATAATATTGGTTTTGATGGAAAGCATACCAAAGAAAAAACTATAAAAAAAGAATTTAATGTAAGCCCTAACGCGCTTTTAAAAGTCAGCAATTCTTATGGCAATCTAAATATTACGTCTTGGAACGAGAACCGAGTTGTAATAGAGGTACATATTAAGACCAACGGCAACAATGAAGAAAAAGTTCAAAAAAAATTAGATGAAATATCTATTGATTTTGAAGCAAGTAATGACCAAGTTTCGGCTGAAACTATCTTTAAAAAAAATAGCAACGGCTGGGGATGGAATTGGGGCAATAACAATAACGTTAACATGCAAATCAATTACACTATTAAAGTTCCTGTTAAAAACAATGTAGATTTAAACAACGATTACGGTAATATAATCTTAGATAGAATCGATGGTCATGCCAAAATTAATTGTGATTATGGTCGACTTGAAATTGGAGAACTAAGAGGTAGAAATAATCGTTTAAATTTTGATTACACATCTAAGTCTACTATTGAATATATTAATAGTGGCGAAATTAGAGCAGATTATTCCGGTTTCACTATAGAAAAAGCAGGTAATCTTAGCATAAATGCGGACTATACAAATGCCAGTATTGGTGTAATGGAAAATTTGGAATATACCAGTGACTACGGTAACATGGATATAAAAGAATTGAAAAGTATTGACGGTAATGGCGATTATATTGCAGTAAAACTAGGTGTTGTTCATGGTGATATTTCTATTGTTGCAGATTATGGTTCAATAAGAATAGATGAACTTGCTGCCGATGCAGGCAATGTAAATATTAGAACAGATTATACAGGTATTAAAATAGGTTATAATAGCCAATATCACTTCGATTTTGATATAACCACAAGTTATGCAGGTGTAAGTGGAAAAGATAATTTCACCATTAATATCAGTACAGAAAAATCTTCCGATAAACACTATGAAGGTTTTTATGGCTCGAAAGGAAGTGGAAATAAAGTAACCCTATCAAGTGATTACGGCGGAATAAGTTTTACTAAAAAATAATCAATCAAATTAAAACGAAAAACATGAAAAAATTAAGCGTATTACTATTAACAGGTTTAATCACCCTATCCTGTTCTGCTCAATGGGGAAAAACCATTAAAGGAAATGGAAACAATGTTACTATAGAAAGAAGCACCGGAGATTATGAAGGAATCGCAGTCTCTGGTTGGTTCGATGTAGATATAGTTTCAGGCAAAGAAGGTGAAATTACGCTACAGGGCGAAGAAAACCTTTTGGAGTATATTATCACAGAGGTTAAAGATGGGAAATTGGTCATTAAAACGGAAAAGGGTATCAACCTCAAAAGCAGTAACTGGAAATCTGAAATTCGAATTACCGTTCCGGTTGAAACAATCAGTTCAGTCTCCATGTCTGGTTCGGGAGACATCGTTGGCAAAACAAAAATAAAATCTGATAAATTCAGTACGGCAATGTCGGGTTCTGGAGATATTACTTTAGATATTGACTCAAATTTGATATCCGCTAGCATGTCTGGTTCTGGAGACATAACCTTGAGTGGCAAAACTACCGATTTTGACGCCACTGTTTCTGGAAGTGGTGATATTGAAGCATATAATCTTGAAGCGGAAAATGTAAGTGCTACTGTATCTGGATCTGCGGATATTCAAGTAACTGCTAAAAAATCAATTAAGGCAAGAGTTTCTGGCTCAGGTGATATCTCATATAAAGGCAATCCTGAGAAAGTAGACACTAAAACTTCTGGATCCGGTGATATTTCTAGAGGATAATTTATAAAATCAAAATAACGAACGATCAATTAAAAAAGTCCCTTTTAAAGGGGCTTTTTTAATTCCTTTACTCGTAACAATAAGAACATGCCAATTAAAAAGAAAAGCCCTAAGAATATAATTGAACTTCTCATACTACCTGTCAATTGAGCTACAACACCATAAAGTAAAGTACCGATAATGATTCCTATTTTTTCAGCAACATCATAAAAACTAAAAAAGGAGGTTGTATCCTTAGTCTGTGGTAGAAATTTGGAATAGGTTGATCTAGACAATGCCTGAATACCCCCCATTACTAAACCAACACAACCTGCGGCAATATAAAAATCGGTTGGTGTGATTACGAAATATGCATAAATACATATACAAACCCAAAGTGCATTAACAACAATCAGTGTTTTTATATTACCAAATTTTTCAGAAGCTTTAGCAGTAACGGTAGCACCTAAAATCGCTACTAACTGTATAACTAAAATACTAACGATAAGCCCGGTTGTACGTTCCGAGTCTGTACCCCATGCTATTTCTTCTTCCCCGAAATATGTAGCTATCAACATTACGGTTTGTACCGCCATGCTATAAACGAAAAATGCTCCTAGATATCTTTTGAGCTTTACTTGCTCACCAAGTTGATTCCATACTAATTTTAGTTCCTTAAATCCGTTTAATACTATATTGGTTCTTTCCCCTTCCTTCTTGTAGCCTTGTGGCAAATAGTAAAAACTATATTGCGCAAAAAGTATCCACCAAATACCTACGGTAACGAATGAATATTTCATTGCTTTTATTTCCGCTGAACCGGCTTCATCAGTAGTTATACCAAATAAGTCTGGCTTCATGACCATTGCCAAATTAAAAATTAAAAGAATTACACTACCTACATATCCCAAAGAAAAGCCCTTTGCACTTATCGCGTCTTGTTGTTTTGGAAACGCAACATCTGGCAAATAAGAATTATTGATTGCAAAACTTACCCAAAAGCCTACCAATCCAAAGAAATAAGATGCTAATCCTATGTAAATATTTTCCAAGGAAAACCAATAAAGCCCTATACATGAAATTCCGCCTAAATAGCAGAAAAACTTCATGAATACTTTTTTGTTACCTAAATAATCTGCTATCCCAGAAACTAATGGGGTTACTATGGCGATAAAAACAAATGCTAATGAGGTGACATAACTAATTAACGGTGCTCTTGCTATCTCACCTCCAAAAACTGTAACCTTCTCGATTCCTGCAACCCTAAATAAAGCGCCATAAAATATGGGGAACACTGCTGATGAAATTACTAAGCTATATACCGAATTGGCCCAATCATAAAAGGCCCATGCGTTCAATAATTTTTTACTTCCTTTTAAAACTAGTGTTTTCCCCATACATAAAAATAAAAGCCGCTCATTTCTGAACGGCTTCAATATACAATAATGCATTAAGTTTTATTTAAATTTAGTCACTCCAAATTTTGCGGCTTCAGCAGCAGCATCTGGTGCCCAAGCAGAAAGGTTATTTATTCTTGTATCGTTAGATGGGTGGGTACTCGTAAATTCTGGTGGTGCTTGTCCTCCACTTTTCGCTTTCATACGCTTCCAAAGTTCTGCAGCTTCGTAAGGGTCATAACCAGCTATCGCCATAATCTGCAAACCAATAAGGTCAGCTTCCGTTTCATGACCTCTACTAAAGGGCAACATTACCCCAACTTGAGACCCTATACCGTATGCTTGGTTAAATATATTACGTTTCTGCTCATCTTGAATTGCAATGTTCCCTGCAACTGCCCCTAATTGTTGAAGTGTACCTGCACTCATTCTTTGCGCTCCATGATCCGCCAATGCATGAGCTACTTCGTGGCCCATTACTACCGCTACACCTGTTTCTGACTGGGTAATTGGTAAAATACCTGTATAAAATACAATTTTACCACCTGGCATACACCAAGCATTTACAGTTTCATCATTCACTAAATTATATTCCCACTTATAGTCCTTTAAATAACCTGGGTGACCATTGGCAGTTAACCAACGTTCTGCGGCAGAGGAAATTCGTTGTCCTACTCTAGTTATCATTTGAGCATCGGCGGTACCGGTGACAACCTTATTCTCTGTTAAAAATTGGTCATACTGTGCAAATGCAGAAGGAAACACCTGACTATTAGGATAAAAATTTAAAGTTTTCTGTCCCGTAAATGGATTTACCTTACAAGCAGATACCCCTACAAATACAAGGGTTATTAATACTATTTTTTTCATATTCAGTTTTTAAGTTAATGGTAATAAAATACAAAGTTATTCTTTTCCTGACAGATGTAATGACGTAAAGTTTTTGTCAATCCGTAAAATGTTATCTCCACCAAAAATTAAACTCTCTAATTCTATTTCTTCATTATCTACCATTACGCTTTCAATTTGAAAGGGTAAACCATGAAGATTAAGTTTAATTGTTTCATATTCCGTTTCAAAACTTCCATCTTTAAATAATTGTATTGTCAACGAATTTTCTTTCCCGGTCAATTTATAATTACTTAAAGCATATCTTCCCTTTTTATAATCATACCCATTATTCGCGTCTTCATATACTTCTGATGCTTCTACACCTTCTTTATAATAAACCTCTAACAACAGTTCTTCAATTTTCTTTTCACCTACATATTGCTGAATTGGATATTTGGGAATTATAGCTCCTGCCTTTATAAAAATTGGTAATTTATCTAAGCCCGCCGCAACCCATTTTTCTTTACCTCCTATTACCGAATCGTGAGTCCAAAAATCATACCATTCTCCTTTAGGTATATACATTCTACGTCCTTGAGCATTTGGTTCTTGTATCGGACAAACCAATATTTTCTCACCAAAAATAAATTCATCTGTTCTAAAGTGTGTTTGGGTATCTTCTTGATCATAATACACCAATGACTGAATCATTGGCCTATTTTCTTTGGTATACTTATAAAACATGGTATACAAATAAGGTAAAAGTTGGTATCTTAATTCTATAAACTTTCGAACTATATCTGTAATTTCTACACCAAAAGACCAAGGTTCTTGGTCACCGTGATCCCCACTTGAATGAACTCTACAGAATGGATGAAAAATTCCTAATTGAATCCACCTTGCAAATAATTCACCGTCTGGTTGTTCTGCAAATCCGCCAATATCAGAACCTACAAAAGAGTATCCGCTTAAACACATTCGCTGCATTTGTACGTTTGCTATCCATAAATGCTCCCAAGTAGCAACATTATCTCCAGTCCATGTAGACGAGTATCTTTGTGTACCGGCAAATGCCGCTCTTGTTATCACAAATGGCCTTTTTGGATATACATATTTTTTAACGCCTTCATAAGTTGCCCTAACCATTTGCATACCATAAACATTATGGGCTTTTCTATGCGTGCATGGGTGGCCATCATAATTATGTCTAGTATCCAATGGTGCTGTTTTAGTAGGCACTTCCATTACAGCAGGCTCGTTCATATCGTTCCACACTGCATGAACACCTAATTCAGACATAAATTCTTTATACAATTCGGCCCACCATTCTCGTACTGCAGGATTTGTAAAATCAGGAAAATTACATTCTCCTGGCCATACCTTACCATGCATTAAAGGACCATCCCCCCTTTTACAGAAATAGTCATTTTCTAAGGCTTCATTATATACCCAATAATCATGATCCACTTTTATACCTGGATCAATCATTATAACAGTTTTAAATCCGTCTTGCTCAAGTTCCTGTATCATTCTTTTTGGATCAGGAAAATGATTCTTGTCCCAAGTAAAACACCTAAAACCATCCATATAATCTATATCCAGATATATGGCATCACAAGGTATTCTCCGACTTCGAAATTCGCTAGCAACTTCTTTTACATTACTCTCTGGGTAATAGCTCCATTTAGATTGATGAAAGCCTAGTGCCCACATTGGTGGCAATTCTGGTGTACCGGTCAGATTAGAATAAGAACTAACAACCCTCGACATATCTGGGCCAAAAATAAAATAGTAATTTAGTTCACCCCCATCAGCCCAAAAACTAGTAATATTTCTACGTTCTTGTGAAAAATCAAAACTCGTTTTAAAACTATTATCAAAAAAAATTCCATAAGCTTTACCTTTACTCAACCCAATATAAAAAGGTATTGCCTTATATAATGGATCTTGCTCTTTTGCAAATGCAAATTGGTCGGTCACCCAATTCTCTACTTTTTTACCTTTAAGATTACTGTGCATGGCTTTATCGCCCATGCCGAAAAAACTTTCACCTATTTGGGAAATCTTACTCATTTTAACGGTATTCCCCCCGTACTCATAGTTCTCTTCCCAATGAAAACCTAGCTCATCTTCATTTATAATATTACCTTCTATATCTGAAATCTGAATTCTAAGGGTTTTCTTATCAACTAAAATACTTAACCTGGCAGTAGATATAATATACTCTGAATTGTTCTCTACAACATCTAACTTGCTATAACCCATTGTACTATCGGGATCTATAGCGTAAGAAAAATCTGGTTCGAAATTGTAATTTGTAGCATATCTAAAACGAACTAAACTACCTCTAAGAATTGTTATTTGTAGAACGACACCGTTCTCTGTTGTGAAATATAACTTATCTGTATCTTGTGTAAACTCGACTATATGGTTAGGGTATAAATTACCTTTATATTCAAGCTCTGTATTTGTTATCATGAAAATGTTGTTAAGTGGATGTCAAATAAACACCAAAAAGTAATCATAAAATGTTTACGGTGAACTGTATAGATTAAAATTACTACCCTAAAATTATAATACCTAAAGGTGGAATTGTAATTTCAATTGATTTTTTGTGTCCGTGAGAGGCCTTAGTAGAAACTTTGATAACTTTATTCAAATTACCGCCACCACCATATTTTACATCATCACTATTTAAAATCTCTTTAATCTTACCTTTTTTAGGCATGCCTATCCGATAATTTTCACGCGGAATTGGTGTGAAATTGCAAACTACTATTAAATCATTTTCTTCATCATGACCTTTACGTATATATGTTAAAACTGAATTATCATGATCACTGTAGTCTATCCATTGAAAACCTTCTGGGCTAAATTGCTTTTCATACATCGCAGGAGAACTTTTGTACAGATGATTCAAATCTTTAACAAAATCCTGAATTCCAGCATGACCTTCATATTGTAACAAATGCCAATCTAAACTTTGTTCAAAATTCCATTCTGCAGTTTGCCCAAACTCACCCCCCATAAATGTAAGTTTTGTACCAGGGTGTGTAAACATATACCCAAAAAGAAGCCTTAAGTTAGCAAAGCGCTGCCATTCATCGCCTGGCATTCTATATACCAGTGATTGCTTACCATAAACTACCTCATCATGTGAAAATGGCAGCATAAAACGCTCTGTAAAGGCATAGGTCATACTAAAGGTAAGGTCATTTTGATGATGTCTTCTGTATATAGTTTCTTTTTGAAAAAACTGTAATGTATCATGCATCCAACCCATCATCCATTTCATTCCAAAGCCTAAACCGCCATGTTCTACCGATTTTGTGACACCCGAAAATGCAGTAGATTCTTCGGCTATTGTCTGTACTCCATCAAAATTCGAATATACCGCTTCATTAAATTCACGTATAAATGATATGGCTTCTAAATTTTCGTTATTGCCATATATATTTGGTTCCCATTCCCCATCTTCCCTAGAATAGTCTAGGTATAGCATAGAGGCAACTGCATCTACACGCAATCCATCTACATGGTATTGATCCAACCAAAATAGGGCATTACTAATAAGAAAGGCCCTTACCTCGTTTCTGCCATAATTGAAAATTAAACTTTTCCAATCTGTGTGATATCCTTTTCGCCTATCTGGATGCTCATATAAATTCGAACCATCAAAGAAACCAAGGCCATGCGCATCTTCTGGAAAATGAGAAGGAACCCAATCTAAAATCACTCCAATATCGTTTTGATGAAAGGTATCTACCAACATTTTAAACTCTTCTGGTGTTCCAAATCTTGAAGTAGGCGCAAAATAACCTGTTAATTGATATCCCCATGATGGATCATAAGGGTACTCCATTATCGGCATAAACTCTATATGGGTATACCCCATTTCTTTAACATAAGAAACAAGATCTACAGCCAACTCTTTGTAGGTCATGAACTTATTATCCGCATTCTTTTTCCAAGAGCCTAAATGAACCTCATAAACAGAATAAGGTTTATCTAAACCATTTTTCTCTTTTCTATAGCTCATCCAATCCTTATCATTCCACTTATGATCAGCGGTCCATATTATTGAAGCGGTGTTAGGTGGATGCTCGCAAAATCTTGCAAAAGGATCTGCCTTTTCTGTCCAAATATCATTATTGCTAGACTGAATCTTATATTTATAAACTTCTCCCTTTCCAACATTTGGAATAAATCCTTCCCATATACCACTAGCGTCCCAACGAACATTTAACTTGTGCTCATCTGCATTCCAAGCATTAAAATTCCCGATAACAGATACAGATTTGGCACTAGGTGCCCAAACTGAAAAATACGTCCCTTTTACACCATCTATCTCAATTAAGTGAGAACCAAGCTTTTCATAAAGGCGATAATGCTTGCCGCTTTTAAAAAGGTTAATATCAAATTCAGTAAATAAAGAGTGAACTTTTACGTTAGGCATATTATCGTGTAATTATTTGAGCAAAGCTAATCATCTTAGAAAGACGGCCAACAATGAATGTTTTTCGTTAAAATTAATGCAGTTAATATCCGATTTATATATTGATTTACCAAAAATGGAACACTTTTTGAACTAACTGTAAAACAATTATACAAAAACTGAATAATAAAAGTATTATGAAAAAACTGAACTTATTTTTAGGAGCACTCGTTACTATATTTTTTATTTCATGCGAAGGACCTCAAGGACCTCCAGGTTATGATGGTTTCGACGGGATTGATGGTGCAGATGGGCAAGATGGAATTAACATCTTGGGAAAAGTAATGGATATTGAAGGTTCTTTTACTCTTCAAAATGATTATTCAATTTTTTATGAATTCCCCCAAACCGTGGAAGTTTTTGAGACTGATGTAGTTTTAGTTTATTTGTTATGGGATGAAACCGTAGATGGTAACGGTGACTTAGTAGATATTTGGAGATTAATGCCACAAACAAGAATACTAGACCAAGGCTTGTTACAATACAACTTTGATTATACTTTCTTTGATGTAAATATTTTCTTAGAATCAGATTTTGATTTAAGCACTTTACCGGCAGGGGACACAGATAATCAAATATTTAGAATTGCGGTTTTGCCTGCAGAATCAACAACAGGCAAATTAGATACATCGGATATTAACTCGGTAATGGCGCATTTGGGAGTAAAAGAAGAGAATATTCAAAAAATAAAACTGGATTAATTATAGAAACTAAGCTTACAGCATCTAAAGTCTTTGGGTAAACCTAAAGACTTTTTTATTTCTATATTTTTTTTAAAACCTTAACTTAAAAGGTTATGTAAATACAATAACTTGAAAGGAATATAAAAGAATAACGACAGAATAAAAAAATTGAAAATGAAAATGAAAATTGGAGTAGCGCTATTAGTGCTTTTTGCTAGCTGTAAGGGTACATCGCAAGAAAAAGAAATGGCCACAGATACAAATGTGGAAAACACAAAAAAATTTGCTGTTCAGAAAACAAATGCTGAATGGAAAAAAGAATTGACTGATGCTGAATATTACGTTCTACGTGAATCTGCTACGGAAAACCCATTTTCCAGTGAATTATTGAAGATTAAAAAGAAGGGTACTTATGTTTGCGCCGCCTGTGCCACTCCCCTATTTAAAAGTCAAACCAAATTTGATTCAGGTACGGGTTGGCCAAGTTTTTATCAAGAAATTGAAGGTAATGTAGGGTATGAAATTGATAACACTTACGGAGTAAGGACAGAGGAACATTGTGCTACCTGCGGTGGACATTTAGGTCATGTATTTGAAGATGGCCCGGAACCTACGGGTTTACGTCATTGCATTAATGGAGTTGCATTAAAATTTGTGCCTGCTGAATAATCTAATCAATTTTAAAGTTAAATAAAGAGGCCTAATTAGGTCTCTTTATTGTTTATTAAGTAATTACGATACCGCGTTGTTAGAAAATTGAATTATAAAAATATCACAATTAGAAATTAAAGGTCATATTTTAAAATCCTATTCTCAATTTCGATTTGGTTTTGTACTTTTGCACCTCATTTCAAACATCAAAAAAACAAAATATGAGCAGTTTCGACATTATTGTTTTAGGTAGTGGTCCAGGAGGATATGTAACCGCTATCAGGGCTTCACAATTAGGTTTTAAGACCGCTATTATTGAAAAAGAAAGTCTTGGAGGCGTTTGTTTAAATTGGGGCTGTATACCAACTAAAGCTTTATTGAAATCTGCGCAAGTATTTGAATACCTGAAACATGCAGATGATTATGGAATAAAGGTTGAAGGTGTTGACAAAGATTTTGATGCTGTTGTAAAAAGAAGCCGCGGCGTTGCAGACGGTATGAGCAAAGGTGTTCAGTTCTTAATGAAGAAGAACAAAATCGAAGTAATAAAAGGGTATGGTACGTTAAAAGCTGGTAAGAAAGTTTCGGTTAAGGCTGAAGATGGTACTGTTACGGAATATAGCGCTAACAATATAATTATTGCAACTGGTGCTCGAAGTCGTGAATTACCAAGTTTACCACAAGATGGCAAGAAAATTATAGGATACCGTGAAGCAATGACCTTAAACAAGCAACCTAAGAGCATGATTGTTGTAGGTAGTGGAGCTATCGGTATTGAATTCGCTTACTTCTATAATTCTATGGGTACTGATGTAACTGTAGTTGAATATTTACCAAATATAGTGCCTGTTGAAGATGAAGATGTTTCTAAACAATTAGAGAGAAGCTTTAAAAAAGCAGGAGTTAAAATTATGACGTCCGCAGAGGTTACTTCTGTTGATACGTCTGGTGATGGAGTTAAAGCCACCGTAAAAACTGCTAAAGGAGAACAAATTCTACAAGCTGATATAGTATTATCTGCAGTTGGTATTAAGACCAATATTGAAAATATAGGCTTAGAAGATGTAGGTATTGCTACAGACCGTGATAAAATTCTAGTAAACGATTTTTACCAAACAAATATACCAGGCTATTATGCTATTGGTGATGTAACACCTGGACAAGCTCTTGCTCACGTAGCTTCTGCAGAAGGTATTCTTTGCGTTGAAAAATTAGCAGGTATGCATGTAGAGCCCTTAGATTATGGAAATATACCTGGTTGTACTTATTGCTCTCCTGAAATTGCTTCAGTTGGTTTAACAGAAAAGCAAGCGAGAGACAAAGGCATTGACATTAAGGTTGGTAAATTCCCATTCTCTGCAAGCGGTAAAGCAAAAGCATCTGGAGCTTCTGATGGGTTCGTTAAAGTTATATTCGATGCAAAATATGGAGAATGGCTAGGTTGCCATATGATAGGTGCCGGTGTAACCGATATGATCGCTGAGGCAGTTTTAGGACGCAAACTAGAAACTACAGGCCATGAAGTACTGAAAGCAATTCACCCGCACCCAACTATGAGTGAAGCAGTTATGGAAGCGGTTGCAGCGGCGTACGACGAAGTAATTCATTTATAACCATTTTCAATAAATACTTAGTATGTTAAAATTATTTCGAGCAACGGCAATTTTAGAAGGAATCTCCTATTTGGCGTTGTTCGGAGTAACTATGCCATTAAAATATTGGGCAGAGATACCTGGGCCGAATAAATTAGTCGGCTATGCTCATGGCGCACTATTTATTACTTTTATAGCACTTACGATTTTGGTTGGCTATCAGAAAAAATGGGACATAAAGAAATTTCTTATTTTTGGAGCAGCCTCTCTTCTACCCTTTGCTACTTTCTATGTTGAAGAAAAATATTTAAGGTCAGAAAAAGTAGATTAATCTTAATCTATCGTAGTGAGCTCATAAATTTTACCGTCAAAACTACAGAGGTATAACTCATTATTTTCATCTATTCCGAAAGAAGAAATATTTAAGCCAGTTTCTAATAGTAATTTATTATTTCCGGCTTCATCTAAAGCCCAAATTCTACCTGAAATAAAATCACCTTAGATGTAATACCCTTTTAAAGTAGGTAATTCATTTCCGTGATAAACATAACCACCGGTAACCGATTTATCATTATTGCTATGGCCATATTCATAATGTGGAGCTATTAAATCTGTTGCATCACATTCACTTTTCTGATAACAAGAACTACCTTCGAGAATATTCCAACCATAATTCCCTCCTTTTACTATAAGGTCTATTTCTTCTAACTCATCTTGACCTACATCGGCTGCCCATATCGTATTGGTTTGAACGTCAAAACTAAATCGCCACGGATTTCTTAGTCCGTACGCATAAATTTCTCCTCTAGCATTTTCATTCTCTACAAACGGATTGTCAATCGGTATCGCATAGCTCAATCCTGCATCTTGATTGTTTACATCAATTCGTAAAATTTCACCTAAAAGTGTTTCTAAGTTTTGAGCATTTCCGTCAGGGTCACCCGCACCGCCACCATCACCTGAAACAATGTATAAATATCCATCAGAACCAAAAGCCAATTGACCTCCATTATGATTTGTCTTGGGTTGGGCTATTTCCAATAAAATAGTTTCGCTTGACTCATCTACCATATTAGCGTTCGTTTCAGATACTTTAAAACGAGAAATAACCGCTAGGCTCTCACTCGGTGTATAGGTAACATAAAGAAAACCATTGGAAATATAATCTGGATGAAAGGCAAATCCCAAAAGGCCCAATTCACTTGCCGTAACTGTTTTATTTGAAATATCTAAAAAAATAGAAGCCTCTTCAACAGAGTTAATATTATCAAAGGACTTTATAACACCTGCTTTTTCAGCAACGAATATTCTGTTAGTTCTGTCTTGAGGGGACTGTAAATCTAATGGATTTGAAAAAGTTAAATATAGGAAAAGCATTGCTTAGAGAAATTGAATCATCAACTATAGGAGTGAGAGCTATATCCTCTTTATCACTGCACGAAATAGTTATAAATGCAGATATGCTCAAAAGTACTAGACCAATTCTTTTCATAACTATAGATTTTACATCTATTTACGAATTAGGTAAGCACATCAGATGTTAAAGCTTTCTTGTATTTATAATAAAAAACTTTCGATAGCTAAATCATAACTTTTAAGTCCGAAGCCAAGAATAACACCATTCGCGGCAGCAGAAATATATGAAACATGTCTAAATTCTTCGCGTTTATGGGTATTTGAAATATGCACTTCAACTACAGGAGCGGTTACTGCCTTTACCGCATCGCCAATACCTACAGAGGTATGCGTGTAAGCAGCGGCATTTAAAACTATACCGTCATAGGAAAAACCTCTTTCCTGAATTTTTGAAATAAGTTCTCCTTCGATATTAGATTGAAAGTACTCTAACTCAACATCTTTAAATTTGTTTTGAAGTTTTGAAAAGTAATCTTCAAATGTTTCAGCTCCGTAAACATCTGGCTCCCTTTTCCCTAAAAGATTTAAATTGGGACCATTAATTATGATAATCTTCATGTATCAAAAGTAACAAATGTTGATTAACAAATAGATAATAAATTGTGGAAGTATGATTACTTCACATACTAATTGGCCTTATCGGCGAGTTCTATACTTCGGCTCAAAATTATACACAATACCAAGAGTTAAAGTAGACCAAGTAGCCTCATCTAATTCAATACCTGTATATGAAAAATTAAGCTCTACACTTGAGCTCATTAAATAGGCAATTGTTGGTCTGTAATATAAACCCCCATCATTACCTTCACTAACACCTAAAGCCCAACCTACATTACCA
>TARA_R110002050_G_scaffold114755_2_pt1 | contig 14318 bp, 15 predicted proteins | sample TARA_R110002050 | Tara Oceans TARA_R110002050 (sample SAMEA4396988) | marine metagenome | biome: Polar Biome; feature: [DCM] deep chlorophyll maximum layer (ENVO:01000326); material: water (ENVO:00002006), including particulate matter (ENVO:01000060) such as... | depth 25 m
TTTCCATTGTTATAAATATTGGCTAGATTAGCTGATTGGTCTGTCTGCCATAAAACAAAATTAGATATTTTTCCATTAAAATATCCACCACTTAATGAAAAGCCAATTAGTAAATTACTTGTAGAAGCAGTTAAAGATGTAGAATTAACTGATGTAAATGTTATAGGTGTACTATCTACATAGGCTTTTAATCTATTATTTGCACTTAAAGACCCATTAAATACTATCACATAATTATGCCATTTATTATTTGAAAAATAAGTAGCTGTATTAAATGTAAAACTTTGAGCGTTTAAATGTATATAAGTATTACCATCTGTAAAAAACTGTGATGACAGACCATTTGAGGCTGCTCTATTTCCAAAAAAATGAGCATTTTGATTAATATTAGAAGTATTTAGCCAAAATGAAATAGTAATCTTAGAAGCACTGTTTAGGCTTGTAGATAATGTGTCAATATTATCCGTTCCATCAAAATCCATTACATAATCTTGCAATACACCATTTGGAAATTGCCATTCACTACTTGCTTCATTGCCTAAGTAACCTTGCATCTGCGCTTGCTCACCTAATGGATAATAAGCTAAAGGATTTAAATCTGCAGCCATTAAGTTAGATGGATATATGTTGGGACTAATCCCTCCATATAGTGCAGCTATTTCTGTAGAATCTAAAGCTCTGTTAAATATTGAAAATTCATCTATTTTACCTTTTGCATACAAATTAGTTGCACTATATCCTCTTCCTATAAAAAATTCAGCTGTTGAACTAAGAGTTGCCCCTGACACACTACTACTAGCAACGTTAACATTGTTTACATAAGCAATAGCAGTATTTCCATCATATGTAAACACAGTATGATTCCAAGCGTTTTCTGTAAAAGTATCTGCAGGAATCGTAATAGCAGTACTCCCAGTAGATGAAGTAATGTAAAAGGCACTATTAGAACTAGCCCTTATTCCTAGTTCAAAAGCTACACCTCTATATGAGTTACTTACATCTCTATTTCCAAAGACTAATTGCCCAACTAATGGGGTTCCAAAAAATGGATTTATCCATAAAGAAATGCTAAAACTTGTTAAACCATTAATTTCTGAAATTATTCCTAAATTTATACTTCTTTTAGAAACGTTACCATCGAAATCCATAGAATACAAACTATTGATACCAGTATCATTAGCTGGATTATTTGAGGTATTTAACTCGTTAGGTAATAAAAAACTTGGGCTTTTATAATTTGCTGACATATTTTTATTTTAATTTTATTTTATTAATCTCCCATTCGGTTCCAATATATAATTGAACTATTTAAACCACCTGAAAATAAATTTGCTGTTTGTGGTACACCACTTACTACCGCTGTTGCTTGATATATTTCTAATATTTTATCTCCATCAATTTCTCTATTAAAAATTGCAATCTCATCTAACATACCTAAAATAGGATTTGATGAGTTATTAGTTCTAAACATACCAATTAAATTATATACATTTTGTATGTTGGTAATACTTCCTACAGTTGATTGTACTCCGTTTATAAAAGAAGTTATTGAATTAGAAGAAGTATTACAAACAAAAGCTAGATGATTCCAATTATTTACAGAATTAGAAACAGTTCCCAATAATACTTGAGAAGCTCCATTCCAATAAGCTAATTGTCCAATTGTACCTGATTCATCTATTTTAAACCCTTTTGTATTTGCATCAGTTGTGCCAGTATTACCATTAGTCAATAAATAACCTACATTAGTTCCTCCAATTCCTAAATTAACCCACATTGAAATGGTATATGAACTACTAGACAATGTTATATCTGGATAAGATATAAAAGTATCTACACCATTAAATTCCAAAGTTTCTAAATTTGGTATTTGCTCTACTGGAAAATCCTTGGGAGCTATAAAACTAAAAGGAAATGGAAACATATTTAAATTTTAAATTGTTATTATGTTATTGTAAAATCTGGTGTAGAAACGCTAAATAAATTAGATGTATCTAATGCTACTAAAGTAAAAACATCGCATTTGGTTGCACCTACAGTTAACGTTGGTGCTGTTCCTCCTGAAAACTTATATGCAGAGCCAAGTGTTGAAATAGTTCCAGCATTAGCTCCACCTTGTTTTATTATTAAAATGTAAGTTGCACCTGCCTTAATATTTGTTGGATTTGCAAGTGTAATTGCCCCACCATCAGCTATAGTAAAAGATTGAACATTACTATTGTTAAAATCTGGGGTGGCAGTTCCTCCGTTAGCAATAGTTCCAATGGTAGTTGAGTCTATTTCTGTATAACCTTGACCTTCAATTATAGCATTTTTCTTGAAGGTAGTATCTTCATCTATTTGAACTCCACCTGCGTTGCTAAATGTTATTTTAGAAGTACCAGAACCAGTGAATGTTAATGCACCTGTTGAGTTTGGAAGAGTTACCGTTCTATCAGCAGTTACTGTACCGTCTATTGTGTATATGTTGTCAGTGGTGCCACTGCCTCCACCACCGCTTAATTTGTATTGTCCGAATCCATTTACATTTCCCATTTTTCTTAATTTAATTTATTTACCAAAGTATTTTATCAGCAAAATATCCATTGCTATTTTTTATATTTCTATTTTTTTTATGTCTTATTTTATATAATCGCCTTCTTTCATCAGCGTATTTTTTTCCTTTTTTTTCTATGTATGTCGGATAATCTAAATAACCTTTTGCTCCAATACTAGCAATTTTTTTTTCATTTTTATAAACATCAATTTTTTTTCCTTTGTTTGTAGAAGGTTTAATAACAACTCCAAGTTTTTTAGCTTGATTATATGAATATTTTTTTATTCTATATTTCATCTATTTCTTGTTGCTAAAGATAAACCTATTGAAAATCCTAGGACTGCCAAAAATAATGTTGTGTAAAGTAAAACACTTCCAACCCTTTCAGATTTTGTTGTATTTGTTTCTTTAAATTTAACTTCTGGCTCTTTTAATATTGAAACCCATAAATTATATTCCGCATTTACTTCACTTAAACCCTTAGTACCTCCATTAACACTTTTACGTGCCTTAGTTAAATCAGAATCTATGAACGTAAAGGTTTTACGTAGTAAATATTCAGATGCTATTTTATATGAGTTTTTAGGGACTAAAGCTTTATCACCATTATCTTCTAAATTAACACCTATTAAATCTCCATATATAATATAATTTTCCTTTCCACTTAATTGTATTAGTCCTCTACCAAAATATGGTAGACCTTTCTCATCCACTCCTAAACTATAATAGTTTTTCTTACCATTTGAAGAACGAAAATAATTTAAAGCTGATTCACATGGTGTATCTTTATATGCATTTCCAATTTTACCACATAAATAATCACTTTCCCATCTTTCTAAATAGTAATCACTTTCAACTTTTGCTGTGGCTAGTAAATACGAAGCTTGTTTAATGTTATCTAAATTCTTATCATTTTGTATATATTTCAATACTTCTTTTAAAGATTTAGGGAATTGAGTTTTACCCCCTTTATCAAAAAAGTCATCATAAGCTTTATTAATATTAAACTTTACTGGCATTTTCTAGTTCTTCGAGTTTAAATCGTGCTAATTTAATTTGATGATAATAGTGTAATGCCGTCAAAGATGTTACAACCAATACCATTCCATATAATAATTTTCTATCTAATGCAGATAGATTGCTTGGTGGTGCTACCATTTTAAAAAATTTAGACCCCAAGAAGAATCTTGATTTTCAACTGTTTCTTCTTTTGGAGTGTTTGTGTTTATTTTATTTATTTTTTCTATTTTATTAAATTTGTCAGGGTTTTCTGGAGTTTCTACAACAGAATCTTTAAAATCTTCTAAAATTTCTTCTTTTTCTTCAATTTTTAGCTCTTTTTCTTCATTTTCTTCAATTTTTAGCTCATTTTCTTCATTTTCTGTTTCTACCAATTCATCAATTGGTGTCTCTAAAGATTCGGGAGCTAGTCCTTCTAATTCTTCAGCTAATTCTTGACCTGATTCCATTTCTAGGTTTACAGAATTTTCTACTGCAATAATATTTTCTTTAGATAACTCCTCTGTCATATCTTTAATAGTAATTTTTTTCTTTATTTCAGTTTCTGATATTTTTTCACCTAAAATTTGAGAAAACTCTTGTAATTCAATAATTGCATCTGGGTCTTTGATAAATCTCTTTTTTTGATTAAATTTTGAAATATACTTTTTTAATGAAGTAGGTAAGTCTTTTTTTTGTATTCCTCTTTCGGTCATTATTTGTTCGTGATAAAAATATGGGTTCATAGTTTGCTTTTTTAGTTATTGTTATACATTATTTTACTTATTGTTGGGTCAAATTTTACACTATCACCTATATATCTGTAACCATCTTTTTTAGCTGATGCTTTAGTAAACACACCATTAGGTGCATCTTCTCCAAGCCACATCTGTGCTCTATAGTCAATGATATATTCTTTTGAATCAATAGTTACCTCATTCCAAAAATGAGGCTCAAAACCATTAATAATTTCTCCTTTATTTTCAAAAATTATTGCACCCATCTTTGGTGTTAAATTAATTCCTTTTTTTGTAGCAACATAGTCGATTATACGAGTGGTTCCATCACATTCTAATTCTTTGCATTTATCTAATTCAGCTTTATCTATGGCTTCTTTAAATTTTTTAAATTTTTGACTTTTACTATTTTCTAATTCTCCACCTTTTTCCAATATAGTACTTGACATTGAATAGTTGTAAGGTAATGAAGCTCCACCATAAGTAGACTCACTCAATAATTGGTCTAGTTCTCCACCATCAGCATATTTTTTTTGAGTTAGAATTTCTAAAATTCCTTTTTTATCTTTTATAAGGTTATTAAATAGCTGTATAGATGAATCTTCGCCTTTATCAGCTTTGTCTACTATATCCATTAAATATAAAAGCCCTTCTTGGTTTAATATTCCTTTCTTATATGCAGAATGTGATAATTCATTGACTTGTTTGGCTCTTTTTGTTTTTAACTGTAATTCAACTTGAATATCGTCAATTAATATAATATAATGATATGCCTTATATCCTCCTTTTGGTTTTTTGTAAAAGTCCTCTTCTTCCAATACTCTTCCCAGTTCTCCTTTTCTAATTCTATCTCTTAAACGAATTAAATCACTGTGATTTTCAACTGCAATTGTGGTACCTACAAGGTCAGTCAGACCTTTATTTTTATCTAATAATCTTTTGCTTACTAATTTATTAATAATAGAAAATGGAGTTTTTGTTCTTGCATATACATCAGCTTGGGGTGAAAAATTGGTAAGCTTATCTACAGTAGAATACATAGTTTCGTCTAAATCCTTTTTAATATCAATCAATTTTGTTATTGATTGTGATAATGGAGAACCCTCTACAAATCCACTTTTATTTTCATCAAATGGGTATCTATCATCCACATTTTCTGTTCCGTCATTATCATAGTCTTCGAGTAGGTAAGAATATCTTTCCTTATCGAATTTTTCGTCTTGATTTACTATTTTGACCTTTCCTTTTTTCATTTTTTAGCTTTTTGTTGTCTGTAAACTTTAGCAGCTACTTTATCACCTACTTCTTTGGCTTCTTCTTTATCATATGTTTTACCATAATCATCTTGAAATTCAGAAGGAACTTTTTTCCCTCTATATCTTTTAGCTACTTTATCTGACAATGCATCAAACCCTATTTTACCACCTTTTGCTAATCTCATAGCCTTTTCTGATTTAGCAAATTTTAACAGTTCTTTATTGCTTTTACTTTTTATTCCATCAAAATAAGCACTTAAAACGAGTGATGATTTTATTTGTTGTCTACCCAATCCTACAATTATATTTAAAACTTCTTCTTCTTTAAGTTGATTTTCTGAAATAAATTCTTCAACTGCTTTTTCTCTAAGTCCAGTAAGACCAGCTAATTCAAGTGTGTATCTTTTGTTTCTACTTAACAATCCACCTTTAGCCATTTTACGCAATTCGTATGGTTCATTATCTAATCCATATTCAAACGTCCAACCTATTGATTCCATTTCTTTTAAATAATTTTTGCTTTGCTCATAATCAAAATCGCCATTTTCCCAAATTCTATTATACTTATCGTAAATTTTTCTTGCGTTAGGTGGTAATTTTTCATAATACTCAAAATAATCAATCTTGCCACCTTTTTCTAAATAAGCTGGACTTGAAGAATTATCTCTTCTATTCATTCTATATTCATAGTAATAAGGTTTTTTAGCTCCACCTTTTTTACCATATGTAGGACTTTTTCTTTTTACTGATGTTTTTGCTTTAATTTTTCCATCTTTAGACAGACTTCTGCTACTGTTAGGTGGTAGAGCACCAAATTCTTTTTTAAATCTTTTAATTAATTCTGTTATAGTTTCGCTTTTTCCTTTTGAATTTTTTCTTTTGGTTTTAAATATTCGTCTAGCTTCTACTCTAGTAATTTCAAACTCATCCATTAATTTTTTAAGCTCTATTTGGTAGTTAGACATAGACTTTGTTACTTTTGTAGTAACTTTTTTAGGTGCAACCTTTTTTGTTGAGATTTTTTTAGGTGCAACTTTCTTTTTAGGTGCAGCTTTTTTAGATTCTGGTTTTATTTCTTTTGCAATATTTTTTTCAAATGCATCTAAAAATGCCTGAGCTTTATCTTTATCAACTTCAAACGCTTTTTTTATCTTATCAAAGATTTCTTTATTCTTATCTGAAAGGTCTTTTCTTTTTATTTTAGTCTTCATTTTTTTTTATTTATAATTTGCAATCAGGACATTTTTTAATGTAATATTAAAATTCCTTTTATTTTTAATTTTTTTACTAGATACTAATGGTATTCTGCCTTTTGTTGATGTTCTTTCAATAATTTTAGAGAAAATAAATTCATTATTTTCTTTAATGTAAGCGACTAAAGCCATTTTATTTCCTGATTTATTTTCTAATAATTCGTATAAAATAAGATGGTCTTGTGTTCCGTCTATCATAGTAGAGGGAATATTAATACTACCTATAAATAATTGCAACAAATCACCGTTAAACCAGTCTTTCAATCCTCTTTTAGCATCATTGTCTAATGGTAAATCATTTATCCAATCAATTTTTTTTCTTCTTTCTTTTACTTTTTTTGTAACATTTTTTTTAGCACTTAACAATTCTTCTAATTTATCATCAATTTGTTCCATTGTTAATAAATCATCTAATCCTTTTTCAAGGTCATCCATAGATAAAGTTTCTTCACTTTTCTTATACTCTTTTGCTAAAATACCCTTAATAGAAATTAAAACTTGCATTTGCTCAATAGTAAAAGGGTATTCTGTCATAAGAACATTTATACCAACTGCCAAACTTATAATCATTTTGTCCTTTTTTTTACTGTCTTTCTGTAAAAGGATTTTTCTAATTGATTCGTTTAAGGTATCTAATATGTCTTTAAATTTCATATTTTCTATTTAAATCTTACTACTTCTAAATCATCAATATATAGTTCGATAAAATCTGATGTGAATTGCATTTTATCTTCATAAGTTTTAAATTGCTCCATGCAATCTCTCATTTCACCTTCTTTATTAATGCATTGTATCTCTATCTCACTTCCAAATGAATTATCATCAGTTAAAAAATAACTTTGATACTTAACGTAGACATCTTCAGGTGTTAAGTGAGTATAGTAAAAAGTATAATCTTTCTTAGGCTGAACCTGATATTGAGGAAATGATTTGCCAAAATCAATCATCTTTTTTAATTGTATTTCAGTTATTTTATATTTTTTAGTCATATAGCTCTTTTAATTGTTCTAATTTTTCCTTTAACAATTGACTTTTTTGTTTAATTTCTTCGTCTGTATCAGAATATGCCATTTTTTTAATTTCTCCCAAATCAATTCTACAGTTTTCATAATCATAGACATTGTTATCTACAACGCTATATTTAATTTTTAATATATCTGAAATGTACTCTCTTATTTCACTATCTATATTGTCTTTATCTATATTGAATAAGTCTTTAAAATATTTATTTTCTTCAAATCTTTTTTCTAATTGATTTTTAAAATCAAACAAACTATTTAATTCTATTGATATATAATCTACATTAAAGAAAAACTGATAAAATATAAAATGTAAATTATCTACAAATATTTTATCATTGGTAATACTGTTAGCAGTATTAGCGGTTCTGTACTTTAAGTTTTTATTAATAAAGGATGTCATCATGAAGTTTGGAGATAATACTTTTGTATAATCTAATTCAGGATTTATTTTGATAAAGTTTTTATACCTATCTAAAACATTTATCATATACGCATAACTTGTATAACCTATTGAACCTGAATAAGATGCTCGATTTTTTTGTAGAATTTCTTGATTTTTGTTTTCATTAATATTTTTTAAATCTCCAAACAATTCAGCTATTATTTTAAAATCTCCACATAAATTAATTATAGTATTAAAAGTATCTTTTGTATTTTGTTGATAATCTTTGACTGGTACAGAAACACACCCAGCAACCAAAGGTGTATCACTTGGAAAGCCAGTTCTTTGCGTTTGTAATTTTTGCACACTTGTTTGACTTCCTAATCTCATTATAGATATACGAGTTTGAATACCAAATTTTTCTAAAGCAGATGCACATAATAAAGCTGGAAAAATTGACAATATTGATAATCCAGTATTAATTTTTAAGTAATTTATTGGCAAATATATATCAACATATTTTGAACTATCAGGCTTTTTTTGGTATTCTAAATAACTCTTTTTATTAGTAGAAGCATATTTTAATCTTATTTTACCTTTGCCATTAAATACTTTATCTGTATTGTTTTTATTATAAGTAGTATATATATCATTGGGTGATGTTTTTAAAAAACAAACATCACTAAAATTATTTAATACACTTGTCGCACCAGTTTGTCTTTGTTCACATATATACTTTTTGCCTAAAAATTTATATGAAAATTTACCATCTTTTAATATTACTTTTGCATCAGGTATTATTCCAGTAGGTTGTTTTAATTGAAAAAATGGATTTGCAAAAAGTTTAGACTCTATATCTATTTTAAAATCATTAGAAAAATATTCAACTGGTCTAAATAAACCTTGACTTGCCAAAGAAAAATCAAACATTCCTCTTGTATTAGCAGTAACAATTATTTTATCTTTTTCCAATAAACCACCAAGATTTACCATGTCGTTTATATTAAATGTTAAATCATTTAATATGTCTTTTGTTATATCAGTTGTTGAATTAGATTGATTTACAAAATTATTAAATTTTTCATATGTATTAGTTGACACATTTGATAAAAGCCTGCTATAAGGCAAATCGTTTTTTCCATTATTTTTTTCTATGTCCCTGTAAGCTGATTCTAAATTTTTATATTGAACAAAAGAAAAACCTCCTTCAAAATTGTAATTTTGACAATTAATATTTTCAGGGTCACTATAAGTTTTTCTAAATGTATTGAAACTTTTAGTAGTAGCTTTATTCTCAAATGTATTTAGAAAATTTTCCAATTATTAACTTATTATTTTTTTAACCTCATCTAATTCTTCAGCAGTATTCAGTTGGTCTAAGGGAAGTTTGTTTTTTTGAGAAACTATCTTTTTAAATCCTTGATAATCGGTATCGTCTTTCAATTTTTCCCTTTGATTTTTGGTAAATAAAATAAAGAACTCATCTAAAGTATCTATAATTGTTTTAACACTTGATTTTTGAAGTAAACCTGTTCCGAAATAAGAAGCTGGTGTGTAGGATACAGATGGTGTCTCTTTGAGCCCTTTACCTGCCTTAATTTGCCTAAATACGTTGTAAGTTTTTTGGGCAGACATCATAATTCTAATAGAAACAAAAGCTTTACCAGTATATTTTTCTTCTTGTATTTTATCTCTTAATTTTGACATATAAATATATATAAATGCCCATTGTTCATTCAATATATTTTTCCATTCAAAAGCTCTATCTACAAATACTTCGTAAGTAGAACCAGCAAATCTATCTTGTAAAGATAAATCCTGTTTAAAGTTTGCTTCATATTCTGCATCAACTGAATTTAAAAGAGAGTTTCCTGTTGCCAATATAAATAATTCTTTTCTTTCAACTTTATTACCCCTTGCATTTTCAATTTCAGCTGGTTTACCTTTTTTAAATTCCCCAGCTTTTGCTAAAGCAGCATTTAATAATCCTGCAGTATTGGGGTCGATTTTAGGAAGCTCATCAAGTAATAAAACACATCCCCTACCCATTGGTGAACCATCTTCATTTAAGTTGCCAAAAGCCCTTATTACCTTGCCCTCTTGATAACCATCAATGGTTTGACCTCCAATTAATTCTAAAGCAGATGTAAATTGATTACAGTTGACAGTAATTAAATCGAATCCTAATGCATCAGAAATAGTTTCAGCTGCAAATGTTTTACCAGTACCAGCTCCACCATACAAATAGACATTATTTCTTGCAGCTGCATCAGAAAGCACTTTTTGAATTAATGGTCTTTTAGTAGCATCATTAATTGTCATTTTACGAGTAAGAGTTTTACCACCACTCTGAATAGTTACGTTTATAGTAGTTGAAATTCCATCTATTATAGCCTTTAATTTATTATCTAAATCTTGAATAGAAATTTTACGTTTTTTCAATTCTTCGTCTACAATTTTTTTAACTTCACTTTCATCAGCACCGACATTAGATAGTAATGATGATAAACCAACTAATTGAGAGGTTACGTCATCAGGACTGGATTTTAACTCTTCTAATTGTTTTATTGCTGTATCTCTAACTACAGAACTTTCTGTTGATGCGATTATTTCTTCTAATCTTTCTTTTTCTTCTGACATTATTTTTTATTTAAATATTTTATCTAATACTTTATCTATTCTTTCTTTGTTATTTGTTCCAAATATTTTATCAAAGCCTATTGCATTTTCAACATTTTCTCTAGTAATAAATGTTCTTTTTATTTGTTTTGAGTTTAAATGTTTTTCGACTTCACCTAAATCAGTATCTAAAAACTCATTTAATTCTTTATTTAAAGCACCCATAACCCCTTCTTCGCCACCTTCGCCACCTTCTCCTCTAGATTCGCCACCTTCTCCACCTTCTTCGCCACCTTCTCCAGATTCGCCACCTTCTCCACCTTCTTCGCCACCTTCTCCAGATTCGCCACCTTCTCCACCTTCTTCGCCTTGTTCTTCCTTTATTTCGCCAATTTCAGTTCCAGTTCCTTGTCCTTCTTCCTTAGCCATTTCTTCAAGAGCTTCTTGTAATTCTTTAGGCAAATCGTTGGAAATAATTGGTTGAGGCTGTTGTTCTGTCAATTCTTTTCCAATTAAATCATTTACTAATTCTTCAAATACTTTTACAGCCTTTAATGTATCATCAAAAGATTTTTCATGAGCACTAATTCTAGTATTATTAGGAAAAGTTGAATACTTAAAATGTTTATTTTTAAATGAGGCTTTTTTTGTGTCAAAAGAGCTATATGGGGATAATTTTATAATGTCAATTTCTATTTCATAGATTGATATAATAATTTTAGCATTGGATTTATTGTCTTTTGATTTTTTTTGAGAACTTATTGAATCATAATAATCTAATGTTAAGTTATTTTTAAAATTTACTAAATTCTCATTTTTTGAACCGTCAGAATTTGTTGCAGACATTGGGAAAAAATCTTCACTAAATTGTCCGTAAATTCCACTTAAAAGAGGCATATTAGGAACCTCTTCATCAATAGAAAATAAATATCCTTTAACATCTTTTATTTCAAGAGGAAATTTTACTTTATCATTTTCTTCAGATATGGAATATTTTGCAAAAAATATACTATTGTAAATTTTATTAGGAGAAGTTGTTACTTTAACATTTTCTCTGAAACCGTCGCAAAAGTAGTTTTTACCTAATTTGTATTTTTCAAATAATTTTTTTTGACTAATAGCATTTACATATAAATCTTTTAAGAAATTTTGAGTATTTAAAGCATCGTTAATAGTTAAATTTTTAAGAACTAACATAGCCTCCTTTCTTGTAAAACCTTACATCTTTAATACCAACATTTTCTATTCCAGTATCATTATTATCATTAAATAATTTTATTCTATTTTCCCTTAAAACAACTTTAACTTGTTCTGGATAAAACACAAGGTATTCAAGACCTCGTTGCCAATTTTCTCTTTTTTCAAATGGGATTCCATCTTCTTTATATTTAGGAACATCACCAATTTGTATTATACCATCAAATCCAGATTCTTTAAGTCTATCTATTAAATTATCAATATTTAATCGTACAAAAGACCAGTAAGGATATTTTTTATTAAGGTCGATTCCTTTTGGGGTTTTTAACCAAACACCAGAATTTAAATAAATAACGTCTCTAAATAAGTTAAAATTGCTTAGAAATGGCATTTCATTGGTTAAATCAAGTGGATTATACATTTTTAAAGATACTGAATATATAAAACCTTGATAGTTTTCATCAGGTTTTGGTTGGTTTTTAGCAGAACCAGCATAAAATCTAGCATAACTTAAATCATCAGTAAAATAAGTTGCTGGAAATTTAGGAGGATTAAACTCTCCAAAAGGAATTTTTACTCCAGAACCTGTTCCTTTCATTATAAAAGGAGGAGTGTATTTTCTAACTCCATGATAAAAAACTTTTTTTGGTAATTTATTTTCAAATTCGTGAGCATAAGAATACATAATATTAAGTAAACTATCATTACCACCTAACTTACCATTTAATATATTTTCATTTTCTTTATCTGTATATTTTTGTAAATCAATATCTGAAATAGTTGCAGATTTAAATGTAATTGCTTCATAATATTTTTCTAAAAATATTGACGTATTTATTGATTTTAATTGTGTTTTTCTTTGATTTAATACAATTTTTTCAATTTCTTTTTGTAATGCGTTAGCAGTTTCTAAATTTTTATTTTTTATACTATTTTTTAATAAAAAAGAAGCATTTTCTATTAATCTTTTATCCAATCCAGGTAAGTTTTCTAAATAAAGATATGGATATATGTTATCAATCATTTTTATAGTATTTATACATAGCATAACCCAAATATTTTCCCAAAATATCATCAGTTGGATAATGAACTCTTGCAATAAGTCTTGATATTCCAACATCACTCCCTATTTGTATAAGGTCTTCTTTATGTTCTGGGAATAAATCAGATAAAAAATGACCAACAAAAATGCCTTGACATGAATGACCAGATGGATAAGATGGTGTTTCAGCAGATGCAAGCTCTAAAAATTCTATAGGCAAACCTAATTCAGGAGCAATCTGGCTTGGTCTTGGTCTATTATAAAAATATTTTAATTCCATAATTATTGGACCCATATGGTGTTTAATGTCCATTAATTCGTCTAAATTAGATTTAGACAATATTAAATTATGTTTCCTTAAGTAATTATAAAATACTTGCATATAGTAATCGTATTTATATGCAAATTCTGCATCTAATGGAAGACTATTCAAATAAAACATTTCTGCAACTTCTTCTTGACTTCCTAACTCAGGGTAAGGAATTTCTTTGTACACTGTAAGGTCAAAATTTTCAAATTCACCCTTACTAATATTTATTACATTTTCATGGTTTTTTGTAGGTTTTTCGATATATTTTAGTCGTATATCACCCCCGAACTCCATTTTTAATTCTTTCTTATCTACTTTAGCAGCTTTTCCGCCCATAACTGCTGAATAAACTCTTGCCATAGCCCATTGTTCTTTACCAACTCTTTGAGCTCTTGGATATTTTACAGTGTCTTTATTTTTTGAAAAATCTTTTTTTATCCTTACACTACCTATGTTTGTCTTCCACGCACCAACACCTTTATTATATATTTTTTGTATGCCCTCTAAAGATACGCCTGTTGTCTTTGATATATCTTTTAAACTATGTGCTTTATTTTTAGTAAAACCATGTTTGGCATTATATCTTTGTTTCCAAGTTTTAATGCTCCCACCTTTTTTATAAAAATCTTTATCATCTTCGTTTTTTTCCAAAATATTACTGATAATTATATTTTCATCTTCTATTTGCACATTATATTTTGTAGGTGATAAATCACTATAATATATTTTATAAAATTCTAACTTTTGCTTATTATTCATACCACTTTAAAAACCATAAATATTTTTTAAAAGAATCATCAATATCTAATACTATTCCACCTGATTTCATTATTTTAGTTTTACCAGTCTCATTATTGGTCATTACAGCTCCTTCTTCAAATTTGACACCATTATCATCGACAGAATTTATTGCTGATGCTATTTCCTTTGGTGTACCTGATACTGTGTAATCTGTATCATCTTTC
>TARA_R110002050_G_scaffold37313_2_pt1 | contig 14317 bp, 21 predicted proteins | sample TARA_R110002050 | Tara Oceans TARA_R110002050 (sample SAMEA4396988) | marine metagenome | biome: Polar Biome; feature: [DCM] deep chlorophyll maximum layer (ENVO:01000326); material: water (ENVO:00002006), including particulate matter (ENVO:01000060) such as... | depth 25 m
TCGTGTTCTCTCACGCTAACAGTAACACTAGGCTTATGCTCACAGTAATATCTTTGATACATAAGCCATAACTCTAGTTGTTCGATAGCACTTCTTTCATTCCTAGTTACTGCACCTTTAGGGGCTTTCATAGGGAATGTAAAGACCTTAACACTATTAGGTTTCATAACATCAGCCTCACAAGGGATGCCCTGATCTTCCATAAGTTGTGCTATTGGGTCTTTGGCATCTGCCCTTACTCTTCTAAAGTAATAGTCGTTGTGTCTAGTGTGTATGCCACTAGCACTGTCAACTAACTGGCTGACTGTACCACTAGGTTTAATAGCGGTGGTTGCAGTAGCTTGCTTAATGCCTAATGCTGCAGACCATTTCTTGTTTGTTGCTACGGTCTGCTTTCTGAGTTCAGTTAGGAAGTCTGGCAAAGATTTTTTAGTGTGGTATCCTCTGCTTGAACTTCCGTTCATAAATGAGTTGTCCATTATACCAGTTAATGACACGCCCAAGAGAGCTTCTTCTTCTGTATTGTGAACCCATTTAGGCCTTAATCTTTTGATGTCAGTAAGAGAAGCCTGGAACGTGCCCAGTATAGTAGCCAACTTAACCTTGCGTATTATGTCATCTTGTTTGTCTTCTGCTCTGACTACTACTTCAGTAAGATTACAAAACTGCCCATCTCTTAATATAATTTCACTGCAAGGATTGCATCCGAAGTCGTGTTCAGTGTCACGTCTGCCTATAGATGCTACTTGTTTAATTGCTGCCTCTCTGTTAAAGATTCCACGCTCACCAGACTTAGACTCATACAATGATAGCCATTCTTTCATAAAGATTCCTATGTCTGGCTTCTCTGTGTAACACACACTGTTGTTACTAAGTGCCATCTCTGGTGTATCAGACCACCACTGACCAGACTTAGCATTACGCATACGCTCATCAGTTAAGTTAGATAAAGAGATCAGGGCACTTCGTCTAACACCACCCACTACAACTACCTCTGCTACTTTGCACATCATACGGTGGCACTCATAGCTGGTTAGCTTACGGCCTACTGCATCTTTAAACATATTGGTAGCAAAGTTAAACAAATCTAACAGTGGCTCTGGACCACTGGCTCTGCCACCAAACTTACTCAGCCTGGCACCTTTGGGTCTTACCCTAGAGAAGTCCCACTTAGGCATCTCACCGTTGTATAAATAGTTGATTAGTTTTCTGAATGCAGACTGCCACCCTTCCTTGCTGTCTTGCACTACTACGATGTCATCAACATCAATCATTTCTTCTGGCACTTCTGGTAGCTTGTTAGTGTGTTGTCTCTCTACACTAAAGCCCACTCCAGTACCGTGCATAAGCACATACAAACATTCATCAAATGCTTTAGGGTGGTCTACACTAAGATAAGCACAGTTGTATCCAGCTATGTTGTTGTCTTTAAGTGCTGGTCCAGCAGTCATTAAAGCTCTCATACTAGGCATAACATCTAAGTTAAGCACCGCTTCTTCAAGAATCTTTCTGGTCTTAGCAGTAAGCTCGCCTTCAGTATTTTCTTTTAGGTGCTCTTCCATAAAGTCAAAGTACCTAGCTACAGTTTCTTCCCACGTCTCTCGTCTATTCTTTTCTGGCAGCCACCTAGCATATCTGCTTAGTGCTATAAAATTTTGGTAATCATTTGGTAGTGTGTTCATTCATCATCCTCTATTGGGTCTATCTCTATGTCAACCATACGCTCACCGTTGTCATCTAGATAGTCTTTGTATTTTAATCTACCTTGTCTGTGCATTAGCACAGCATCAGTAATTCCTTTTTGGTACGCTTGCTTGTGTGTAAAGTATATACCTACAGCACCAAGCACTGTAAAAGCTACGCTTAGACTTACATAGTCCATCAATAACTCTCCTCAAATTCCTCCAGAAATCTATCTTGCTTTTCTAATAATCTCTTTTCAAAAGCATTTAATAATTCTTCGGGTTCAATTTCTAATTCATCACAGATCAGGCATACATCATACGTTGCTGCAATGTATGCCTTCAGTTCTGGTAGTTGTTTTGTTATCAAAAGTCAGCTCCACTTGATACATAATAGTTAGTTATCTTACCAGATGGAATAGGTCTTGCTTCCAGACTACCAAAGCAATCTTCCTTAAACCCACAAAATGCACACGTCATACATAGCTTCTCTTCTGTCTTGGCTTTGTTCCAAGTTGTAGCGTTAGCTAATCGCATAGGTGGTGTATCTAATTCCATCTTGGCTTTTAAATCAACAACAAAAGTATCTATGTCTTGCTCTAATGGCTGTTCACATAACTTAAGTGTTGATTTGTTTTTATTGAAAGCAAGGAAGTATCCTTTCTTTCTTTTGTCTGCTTTACCGTAAGCTGATAGTTGCTTGATGTAGCCAAAGGCATCATCAGTAAGTCCAGTCTCTTGAAACTTATTGTCCCAAGACCAAGCACTTGCTGTCTTGATATCCACTAGCTCACCATCTATGGTACAGTCCTGGCTGCCATTCACACCTTCCAGTGTGTGCTTCTTTTGTTGGTCCTCTACTGTGTGTCCCGATAGCTTAAGTAAAGCAACCAGAACCGCTTCTAGTATGTGACCTTGCAAGAAGGTTAGGTAAACCTCACCCTTTATTTCTTCGGGTGTATAACCGTGGTAGTTGTACCACTGTGCTCTTTCACACTTGCCTAAAGATGACATCCTCAAGCCACGGTTTTCTTCTCTTGGTGTAAACGCATCCTTAATTGCATCCTCCACCTCTCGACCAGCTTGCATAGCTATCGAGCTCAAGTCTCCAGAATAATCTTTTGACTTCATTACATCATATACATCTTGTACTACTGTATTTATAGACTTCATCGTCTACTCCTCTCTTATTAAAATTTATTTTCGTAATGCGTTACGAGTTTAGTGTGTTTCATTCCAACTCTTTCCAACCTTGTATTCACCAGTGATTGGACAATTTAGTTTGTAATAGTCTGTTGTCTCTTCCATAGCTTGGACAACTAGCTTTCCAATAACCTCTGCATCTGTAGGGTCACACTCTATCTGTATCTCATCGTGTATCACACCCAACTGTTTGTAATCAAACTGATAAGCAAGCGAATGGAAAATAACCCAAGCCCTTTTAGCTATGATAGAGCCAGCACTCTGTAGCAAAAAGTTAAGTGCTGAGTGTGGACTGCGGACATATACTCTGCGACCATCTAATGTTTTAATCCAACCCTTCTTGGATGCGTGCTCAATCTTTTTTCTAAGCACAGCAAGTGCTGGTGTGTTAGACAAGAACTGGTGTTTAATTTTCTTTCCCAACTTCTTACCTCCTCCACATATCTTGCCGATCAGGTCATCACCACCACCATACAAGTAAGCATAAATGAAACGCTTTGACTCATCTCTGGTGCTCAAACCCGCAGCCTTTTGGTTGGCTGTGTGTATGTCACCACTTAATATCTCTTCAGTATACCCTGGGTCTTTCATATAATGTGCCAAACATCTAAGCTCAAGTCCAGATAAATCAGCACCCACAATTACCTTGTCACTTGGAACAGTAAACAGAGCTCTCATCTGTGTACCATATTCTTTACTGCTTGCTGTTACTTGTTGCAAGTTGGGGTTACTGCTGGACATACGATGTGTAACAGTGCCCATAGTATGAACTCTGCTGTGTATCCTACGAGTATCATAGTTGTACTCATCGACCCAGCTACTGACTTGCCCTTGTCTTTTCTGCAGCATAAGATACCTACCAATAATCTGGGCCTCTGGTATTTCTACATCTTTAAGCGTTGACTCATCAACCTTGGGCAGTCCAGTCTCAGTAAACACAGAAGGCTTCCATCCATAATGCATAAGATGTCTGCCTACTTGCTGTCTACTTCCAAGATTTAACTCTGGATAAGACCAATGACCATAGTCACCATCATCATTGGTGTGACACTCAAGGTCCACCTCTGTCTGATAGTGCTTAGTTCTCTGTCCCCTCTTAGTAAATCTATTCTTAACTGGTGTCTTGCTTTTCCATACTGGCAGTGGCACAAAAGTCTTGTGCACCTTTTCCTCTGCAAGTCTTAAGTCATCATTGATTTCAACTAACAAATCAATAGCACCTTTAATATCAAAGAACCAACCAGTTCTCTCTTGTAATGAGCAGTGCTTCTTTGTTTCGTACTCCAGCTCTTTAGCATCTTCACTTAATTTATTCTTCAATAGATACTTGTACACCTTGGTAGTAACCTTAGTATCTCTGATGCAATACTTAAGCATCTCGTCTGTAAACTTAGACCAGTCTTCATAGTCACCCTTTGCAAACCCAAGCCTCTCACCCCACGCTGCAAGTGAATGGCCACCATCTAGTCTGGGTTTGTACAACTGGCTCATCACCATCGTGTCCTCTATCTGTACACTACTGAAATCCACATCAAGAAGTCTTTCCAGCACTGGCACATCAAACGCTATACCATTATGAAAAATCAGGCAGTCAGCATCTGTTTCTACCCAGGACTTGAACAAATCAAGACAAGTGCCAGCAAATGTAGTCACCTCATCTGTATCTATATCGTGGACAGAAATGCACCAAACAACATTAGCATCTATACCATCCGTTTCTATGTCACAACTAAAAGTCCGCATCATCGTCTCCCATAACTGGTGAGTGTCCCTTCTCTAGTCTTCCAGTCTCACCATTGAAGTATGCCCATCCAGCCTCGCCAGTTTGACCAGTCCTTCTCATCTTAGGCACGCGGATTCTAGTTGCATTCCTCTCGTAGTCATCCTCGGCTAGCTTATCTCTTGAGAATAGTATGTTGGTATGACAAGCCTGGGGTATAGCACCACTACCCTTGACATCATACTCACTAATCTTATGTGGATGGCTGCCATCATCTGGCTTTCTTGTGTGTGTAGACAGTATGACTGTAGCCTTGGTCTCTTTGCATAGCTTGATGAACCTATCCATTACTTCTTCGATGTTCTCGTTGGATAGATTCTTAATGGCTGTGTGCAGTGGGTCAACAAGTATAACACTACATCCTAGCCCCTTAACAAAGTATCTAATCTTGCTGAACATTTCTTCAAGGTCTATGCTACCACCACCATCATCGTGTAGTTGTATCTTAGATGCAAATCCTATGTCAACAGCATCCTTCATAATCTTATCAACATTCAAATCATTAGGTTTGAGGAGCTGCATATTCTCACCAGTGTGTACACTCACTACTTTCCTGATCGTCTCATCTATATTGTCCTCAACCATAAAGCAACCTATCTTTTCCTTGGTATTGGTAGAGAAGTGGTAGATTAACTCATTAAGTATGGTTGTCTTGCCTATAGATGTGTGTGCAATGATAGACACCAACTCACCACGGGCTACACCACCACGCATCATCTCATTTAAATTGCCAAACGAATCGGGCAAAGGTATTAACTCGGTGTCTCTGTACTGCATCATAGCATTACGCATATCCTCTACACTAGCTACACCAGATACAGTGTATGGCTTAGAATAATCCCACCACTCGTGAACAAACTGCTTGCTGTCACCATTAATTAGGTACTCACAAGCATCCTTCCATTTAGATAAAGTCAGTATCTTACATTTGTTAGGTCCAAGCAATGGGGCTACTGCATTTGCTGCATCTCTACCCGCTTCATCATTATCGAATGCGAGTACAACTGTCTCGAATGAATCAAGCCAATCCAAATTAGCTTTAATATTGTCCACACAATTAGAACCATTAATCACACTAACAAAAGCAAACTTGCTTCCAAACATCTCATATGCCGCCATCGCATCCAGTTCACCTTCCAGTATGGTAACAAACTTTCCCCCAGGCTTTTCTATGTGCTGTCCAAACAGTGCATTGTTCTTGCTAGTATCACCTTTGGCAAAGAATCTCTTGCCCTCTACTACCCTTGTCTTCATACCAACCATCTCACCTTTCTTATTATGTGTGGGGTAGTGGTGCTTGATGATGTTGCCATCCTTATCTTTCTCAGCCTTAACCTTAAACTTTTCAAGTGTCTCACCTCTGAGCCTACGATCAGGCAAGCTAAAATACTCACCTCTATAGTCAGCTATCCAGTCATCATCCTTGGTTTGTTTTACTTTTACCCCACCTAGTGCCTCCTTGCCTCCCCTATGGTGGGTGCCGCAAGCAAAGCAGTGGGTCTGACCATCTGAATAGACAGCCATATTGTCCTTACTTGTGTCCTTGCCTCGCATTGCACAAGTAGGACACTGTTCTTTCCTTAAAAGTATATTACCTTTATTCATATCTCCTCCCATTTTAAAATAAAAAGGCAGCCACCCTCGTAGCTGCCCCATCTAACATTGCCTATCTTACATTAGAAATCAGATTCATCTAGTTCCCCAGCACCATCTGCTTTCTCTTCAACTCGCACTGCTTCTAAGTAACTAAAAGCAGACCAGTCACCCTTGCCAGGCTTAACCTTCATAGTCACAGTGTCACCATATAGAGAAAGATGATTGATACCAACCTCCTCCTTGTCGACATTGTAAACTTTAGGTGCACCGAAATCTATCTTACGAGTAGCGGTGATTTGCGTAGCACCATCATACTCCTTAGTTTTCAGTCCTTGTTTCTCAGCAAGTTTCTTACTATCCTTATCCAACGCAATCGTCAAAGAATATTTCTCCGTTCCCTTATACACATCGGGCTTTAAAACGTGGTTAAAAACCACAGTACCAACTAAACTCATAGCACTCATATATAACTCCTGTAACATTAACATTTATGACCCGTGGGTCTCCAACTAGTAGGTAATCCTACTAAGGGTACACTGGAAAATAAGGAAGGAAAACCAGTGTACTCTTAGAAAGACTAAGAACCTAAGACTATCTGAGGGTGAGTTCACTAGTTAGCTAGCTAGATTGCTCATCCTCAGACTGTCTTAGTATTGTAGGAGATACAAGTAATTAAATTTTAGCTGATGTTTCAGGATGTGTCAAGCTATTTGCTATCTTTTTTTCCTGATCCATATGCTCCTTGTTGTATGCATCTGAACGCATATACTCCTCGACCATAGCATCAATGATGTCTTGCTCGGTAACTTTATCTATGTCACCACCTTGCAGCTCATCCATCTTATCTATCATCATTTGCTTAAATACTCCCATTACTTACCTCCCTTTGTTGGTATCCTATAATCGCTGTAATAGTGGTCGTGTATCTTCTTGAATCCCAGACCGTGTATCAAAGCATACTTAAGATTATCTATGCCACTCATCTGGCTTACCTTGAGGTCCATCGTCTCTTGGTAATCATTGAGTGCTTCATTAAGTGTGTTAAAACCTTGCAGCACATTGTTGTACTGCGACAAGGGCATCGTTATCTCTACCCTATTCTTTACATACCTTACTTTTACTTCTTTCATTATTCCCTCCCTGGGTAATCATCATCATCATCGAGTGAACCATCATCTAAGATAATCTCATCAACACTCACTATCTCAAACTCATCGTGCAGTTGAGATGCTCTTGCTTCACGGTGGTATTGGTCGTTCCAATATTCGTTATCGGCTATCGCTTCTGCTTCACCCATATCATCGGCATCAACCTCCACTGTAAAATCATATGATACAGTTGACTGTATGTGTACTTCAAAACATTTACTCATTCCTTTCCTCCTTAGTTTTATATAAATTGTTAATCTCATTATACAGATTAGATATCTTATCTTCAAGTTTTGATATCTGATATTGTTGGTTCTGTAAAACATCGATCAGGTGTCCTGGTTGGAATCCAACATTGTGGTATCCAACCTTGCCTTCCTTATCAAATAAATCAGCACCATACACGCTGCCAAAGTCAAAAGAATCTGCAACTCTTTCATCAATGACTGCCTCTAGTGCATATCTATCAAATGTAATCATATTACCTCCCGTTTACTGGTATCACTGACATTTTCTTAGCAGATGTGAAGAGTGCACCAGCATCATTACCTTCATCATCGCTACTTGCTATTATCCACGAATTGTCAGTGAATACAATGACTGGTGCTCTACTGTACCATCCCATATCATCCATCTCACTATCCGTTAGATATTCTATCCGACTAACTGTCTTACCTTTGAAGATTTTAGTGGCATCTCCAGACCAATCACGCATTCCCATTACTACCTCCCATATTTTTTATAGTATTTTTATTATCCAATCGCCACTGTTGTCTAGCTTCAACCCTAAACTTATTGAGCCTGGCTACATCACTGTAGTTCATAGTCTTACCGTACCTATCCTTCACCTTACCACCGTGTACATAGATACCATCTAGGTAGCTTGGGTTTATCTGTATCCCAAAGGCTACCTTGACTTCATCGTCTTGCCATTCTTTCATTATCCCTCCTGTCTTTTCTACGTTGTGTTCGACTTAGCTTTCTTTTCTTAACCCTACGATTCCATCCAATGTATCGCTTAGACATCACCATACCTCGGATAATTCAGTGCCTGATCGACAATCTGCCTTATGATTCCAAGCGAATTGCCAGTGCTTTGCACTTCTTCAAAATGATGCTCATCCAGTGACCTTATCACGGTGACAAGAGCATCTCGCAGCTCATCATTTCTATCTTGCAACTTGTAGATGTGCTCAACACAATCCACAGTTGTATGTCTTTCTTTACTCATACAAATCCTCCTTGTTTTAGTATGTGGACTATCACATCAACAGTCCATCCGTTGCCCAACATCTTCTTGCGTTGGGTATTGCTTACACCATCCGTATAGTCATCGGGCAGTGTTTGTAGTCGCTCCATCTCTAATGGTAGCAGTGGGCGATACGTTCCCTTATCCACTTGTGCATTTTTAAATCTTACACCAGTCAATACTTTAGGCTCACGATTACCGCCACTCATAGTATTTAGAGTTGGGCTTTTACCCGTATCCGAATACACGCGCTTGAGTATGTCGTGTCCATTAATGTCTAGTGCAGTGCCAATGTGGTGACACTCTTCATCCTTGTCATACTCTCTAAGTTCACAAGTTCTGACACCAGTCATAGCTTGGTTGCCAAATCCCTTGTAATCTCTAGCCAGTAGACAAGCAGCCTTATCCACATTTGTCTGCTTAACAGTTGTGCCTTGGTCAGCCACACTATCACCGTATCCCTCGACAAGTATATCCTTCAAGACTACACCTTTGTCATCGGGTTGAGTTATATCCCAGTTGGCCCAATACAAACGGTATCTGTTTTGTGCTGATACAAGTGACGAATTTATCGCTACTGGTTCTACACCTAGATACTTGCTGATGATGTCTTGGTACTCTTGCTTCATCCTTACATTTTCCAGTAAGAATTTAACATTAGGATTGTACCTACGACATTCATCCAGGACTCTTAGAAATTCAAAGAACAGTGCGGACCTGGGGTCATCAAATGCTAACTGCTTACCCGCAAAACTAAATCCTTGACAAGGTGAACCCGCAAGGATTAGGTCTATGTTTGGCAGTTGTATCCCGCTTACAAAATTAACATCACCAACACACTCTGTATCTGGGTAATTCTTGAGCGTAATTTTCTCAGCCCAAGGGTCTACCTCAGATGCAAAGTATCTGTTGACCTTAATCCCTGATCGTTCAAGGGCTACTTGACCGCAACTCGAACCATCAAACAGACTTAGCACGTTAATGCCTAGATTGTTATCTTTATCCATACTTACTCCTTCCTTAGTTATAAAGAGTAAAGGATACTCGTAACGCATTACGAATATCCCTTAGTTTTTACAACTCAGATAAAAAATCTTTAGGACTCATACCTACATCTCTGTAATCATCCATAAGAGCAAGAGATTCTTTCATATCCTCTGTTCTTATCTCTCGCTCTGCGTCATAAACAAAGCTAGCCGCATAATCTCTATCTATTAAAGATTCAGTGGCTTGCTCTTGTAATTGACAAGACCTTATCCATAGTTCTGTTGTCATTCTGTCATCACCATTAATAGAATCAGATTCCAACCAGTCAATCATAAGATGCTCATCGGGTTCGTGATACTCTTGTAGGTGTGCAATTATTTTACTTACTAGCATTTATCCTCCTTAGTGTTTAAAGTAGCTTACATTTTTTACACTACTATCCCAGCATTGTCTACATTCACCACACTCGTTGTTGTTTTCAAAGGCTCTGCAAGTTGCATCATCCTCGTTAGTAACGACTGTGCTAGTGTGTGCATACTTTGGTGGTTTACCATCCACAAAACTACCACTCAGCCTGATCACCAGATTTTTAGGGATAGGCTTATCGTAATTCTGCACCCAGTTACTCTCTTTAGTTGGCAGCCAGTATTGAATATCGGGAGTAGCTTCTGCAATCTGCACAATCTTATCCAAATGCTCAACACTTTGTATATCACCAGCATCGTGCCATCTAAAAACTTTATCCCTTAGTATTGCTTTAGCGTGAGTCATCACATATATCATTGCTTCAACCCACTGTGGCTTATCAATACTATTAAGACGTCTGAATTGTGCTCTTACTACTTCGGGGTACACCGTATAAAATCCCTTACCCGCATAGCATATAGAACATACAGAATTAGGTATCTTTTTAAGTATCATCCCAGTTTTGCACATATCTATAGGCAATCCATAACTCCATCCTGGCATTTTCTTTGGGTCTGAAAATCCCTCGACATAATCTTTGGCTGCCTTCAGCGTTTTGAATGGCACTAGTAACAAATTGTTTTGTATATCCATACTTACTCCTTCTTAGTTATAACAAGTAAGGACTATCGCCCCTATAGGTAAATAGCAATAATCCTTACTTTTTACAACTATCACAAAAAAACGGGCTCGAAATCCTTGATTGTGGAGGACTTCTCACCCGTAGTCATAGTAAGGCTAGGGCCTAATCTAGCAAAACCATATAGGCTTTTGGATTCTTAGCCCTAAACCAATCTAAGGCTTTATCCATACTATGCCATTGTTTTAGCGACTCGCAGCCTTTGATGAAATCATAAACTGCCACCTCTAATGGCTCTAATAAAACAGATTCATTAGTGTATGGATTTTTTATTTCTTCATTAAACTTGCCAACTGCTAGTTGGCTTATCCAATTATCTTGCATTGTTACTCCTTCCTAGTTAAAAAGAGCAAGACTTCCTACGATCAGGAAGCCTTGGTTTTTCTAACTACTTCTTAACGATGTAATTACCTTGCTTATCTTTGTAATCCATTCGCATTGTTGTTGCAAAAATCCACATACCAGCTAATCCAATAGCTAAGATTGTGAATACTAAAAACATAATAATAATATCTAACATATTAAATACCCTCCATTAGTTGCTCTGTTAAAAACACATCAGCACGTTTACCACCAGCCTTGATGTAAAAAACTTTATCTAAATTGATTGTGCGATAGTCATTCGCTTGAACGTCAAATACAACCCGTAAATTAGGCTTATCCTCTGGTCGATACGATAATTCACCACCTTTTAACCATTTTTTAACACCGATTCTGCAATTCATTTTCCGAATTGAACCATCAACTTTGTGAAATTTAACAGTAAAGAATTTACCGCCATTTTCACTAATAATTGACTTGATTTTTGAACGTCTATTCAAGACTCTGAAAGTTTGTTTTCTATTCATTTTCACCACCTTTTTATTTGATTGGTTCTCGTAACGCGTTACGAAAACAGAAAAGAGAAAACCTCAATTCATAGTAATATTATGCCATTTTTAAGAGATAAAGTCAATTTGATAGTAAGTATAGGGTTTTGATAAAAGATTGAAAATAGAGGTATTTACGGGGCTAAGGATTTATGATCAGGCAGCCACCAGGGAGCAAGATAATTTTCAATAGACGAAAAAAAACCCCGCATTTCTGCGGGGCTCTTAGTTAGTTATTACTTAGTGTTAGTAATAATCTTTTTAGTAGCTTTGTCATTTGTCATTAGTTTGAACTCATCACGCTCTTTTGAGTATTTATCAAACTCTTTGTCATTCAAAGAAATGAACCAGCTTTTATGCTCGTCTAAAATGACTCTAGCCTTTGATTTTTCAGCTTTAACATTCGCCTTTTCTTGCTCGGCCTTTTGTCCCTCGGTCAATTCCTTGTATGGATTGTCTGTATCTGGACTTTGAGTCATTTTCTTTCCCATTCCAACTAGTGACATTCTTTCGTGATTTTCTATGAAGTCATTTTCTTTTGCCCACTTCATAGCACTCGCGAACTGAACTCTTAGAACGTTTAACTTGTTAAAGTTTTTATGCTCTGCTTTGCCTTCAGTTTGGTTCTTTAACCGCGTTGCATAGTCAACTATTGAATCAATACCAAAATCGTCAATTTTGCCTTTTGAGTCAAAGCATATTGATTGGATTTGTTTGTTGATTGATAACTCACCTTCACCAACTTTATCAATTGCTTTGTCTAGAGTCAAAATAGCTTGAGTGCAATTCTCTAAGCTGTCTATAGTATCTGCTATTGTGTTACTTGCATTTACTATGTCTGATTTTTTAGAGTCTTTCAATTTGTCCCTTTCAAGATTGATATTCAAGTCTTTCATTGACGCGTTCATTCTTGCTTTTGTGGACTCTGCTTTTGTGCTCGACTTAGAGCTAGATTGTTTGGAACTTGTTTTAATCATTTGTATTTTTCCTTATTTATACGACCGCGAAAGTGCGACCGTTAAAGACAGTCTAATCTATTGCTTTGTCAATTGCAAGGAAAATATTAAAACTGTATGACTATTTATTATTATATGAAACGTGGAATTATCCCTCCGAATAAAAACCAAACTCGTAACGCGTTACGAAAATCCCCGCGAATATCCGCGAACTATCGACCGCCCCTATATCCACAAAGAAAAAAGGGGTATATGCGAAGGGGAGCACCCTTTTGGAATTTTCTTCACACGAGCGAAACCTATGCACAAGTAAAATTATTATTTTTTCAATATTCCGCAACACACCGCGACAGATTCGGGCATACTGTGTTAATCAATGCCAAACTGGGGTTGACTTTTAGTGGTTTATACTTTATAATATTGTTTATCTTTGTTGTGAAACACTAGATGCCTAGATAATGCTAAAGAAGGAACGCCAGCTAGTCAACCAGTTATAAATACTTTGGTATACTCTAGGAATCTAAGAAGCAACAATATTATTTTAAGGTATAATACTAGTATATGGCACAAAAAGGCAAAGCAATAGCTGACTCAGAAGATGAGATTAGGCAAATTGAGAAAGAATTGGAGGAAGAAGCTAGATATGCAGTAGCTTCAGCCAAAGGAATAGTACCAGCAGACGCTGTAATTAAGATTGAGCGTAAGTTAGGCAGACCAACTGGCGGGTTATCCCAGCAATCTAAGGCAGCAGGCGGCAAAAAGTCCAGAATTAAAAGAGGTCAGAAGTATAAGCCTAGCGATGATGACTATTCTAAGGTAGAAGAGATGGTCACTATAGGGCTAGACCAACACACAATAGCAAAAGTGATGGGTATCTCTAATGCCACCCTAACAAAATATTTTGCACACAATTTGCTAGTTGGTAAGGACAAAAGGACCGCCCGCGTTGCTGGTGTAGCCTACGAAATGGCAGTATCTGGGGAATCTCCTAGTATGACTACATTCTGGCTAAAGACACAAGCTGGCTGGTCTCCAAAGCACCACGTTGTTGTAGAAGATAGGCAGTTTGACATACAATGGGCCCAGGATGAAAAGGATATTGCAGACGCCAATCAGTTTTTAAAAGACGCAGACAGTAAAGTGCACTAGCATTTATGCAAGAGGAGAGAAAGCCTATAGTAATACCCTATACACCTAGGGAATTACAAAGACATTTGCACACAACGCTAGATAGATTTAATGTTGTGGTATGTCATAGACGATTTGGTAAGACTGTGTTTGCTATAAACCAGCTAATCAAAAGCTCTGTAGAAGATATAGGTAAAGGTAAGCCCGCACCTAGATATGCATACATAGCACCACTATTCAAGCAAGCTAAAACAGTTGCCTGGGATGAACTTAAGAGATTATGTTCTGTATTTCCCGAAGTAAAGTTTAACGAGGCAGAACTAAGAGCCGACTTTATGGGAGCGAGAATACAGTTGTACGGGGCTGACAATTATGACACACTCCGTGGAATTTATTTAGACGGGGTCGTGCTTGATGAGTACGCTCAGATGAACCCTAAGATGTTCTCTGAGGTTATAAGGCCCGCACTATCAGATAGAAAGGGGTATGCAATATTTATTGGTACACCTAAAGGAAAGAACGAATTTTATGATTTATACCACTCAGCACCAGATAGGAAAGGATGGGCTAGATTCTTATACAAGGCGAGTGAAACAGGAATACTAGACGATGAA
>TARA_R110002050_G_scaffold207382_1_pt1 | contig 14316 bp, 8 predicted proteins | sample TARA_R110002050 | Tara Oceans TARA_R110002050 (sample SAMEA4396988) | marine metagenome | biome: Polar Biome; feature: [DCM] deep chlorophyll maximum layer (ENVO:01000326); material: water (ENVO:00002006), including particulate matter (ENVO:01000060) such as... | depth 25 m
AGACATTTAGCATATAGAGAGGTTATTAACTATTACTAAACAGTTCAAATTTATGAAAAAAAACCATGTGAACAGGGTATTGACGTGTCATACCCTAAAAAAACCATTTCGAATTATGCGTATAGGCTTATTTCTTTTTCTTGTGAGTGTCTTTCAGGCTGTTGGCTCAGTGGGATACTCTCAGAGTACAAAAATCACTTTAAAAAGTGAAGCGCTAAGTTTAGTAGACGTGCTGAGTAGGATTGAAGATCAATCAGAGTATCGATTTATTTACGATAAGAGTCAGATTGATTTGGATCGGAAAGCTGAGGTCGATTTTGAAGAGGTAACCGTGAAAGAGGTATTAGAAGAGTTGTTTGTAAAAAATGGTGTCGATTACCAGATGGTTGGCACTCAGGTCATACTAAAAAATTCAAGGAATTACCTCTTGCAGCAGCAACGGACTATTTCCGGGAAAGTTCACGATTCCTCCGGTGAGCCGCTTCCAGGCGTAACGGTGATTATCAAAGGAACGACACAGGGTGCCGTTACCGATTTTGATGGAAACTACACGATTGCTGAAGTTCCATCTAGTGGCACTTTGGTATTTTCGTTTGTAGGAATGCGCAGCCAGGAGATTCCGGTTGGCAACCAATCAACGATCAATGTTGTGTTGGCAGAAGATGCGATTGGAATTGAAGAAGTGGTGGCAATTGGGTATGGCTCAGTAAAAAAGTCTGACCTTACAGGGGCAGTAGGTTCAGTGCAGGGGGAGGTCCTTGCAGATCGGCAGACTACTCAAATTAGTCAAGCTCTTCAGGGGGCTACAGCGGGGGTTATGGTTACTCGCAATAGTAGCGATCCGGGAGCTGGCGCAACAATTCGAATTAGGGGTGTTACATCCATTGGGGATAGTAATCCATTGATAATAGTTGATGGAGTGCCTGTTGATAATATTAATCATATCAATCCTAACGATGTGCAGGATATTTCGATTTTGAAGGACGCAGCTTCTGCTTCAATTTATGGAGCTAGAGCAGCGGCAGGTGTAATTCTTGTCACAACTAAAAGAGCCAAACAGGGGCAACTTAACATTGACTACAATTTTGAATACGGTATCGAAAAACCAACTACAATTCCGGAACCGGTTGATGTGGTCCGTTATTTACAAATAATAAATGAACAAAACTGGAATGATATAGGGGGGACGAATGAGTATCCAATATTCGAACAGAACCTTGTCGATAATTATAAAACATTAAATGCACAGAGCCCGGATGAGTATCCAGATGTGAATATGTATGATTTGGTAATGAAGTCAAGTGCTCCATTTCAAAGACACAATCTTTCTGTCAATGCTGGGACAAAAACTATAAGTAGTAGATTTTCACTAGGATACGATAATATAGATGCGCTATATATTGGTAGAAGTTATGAAAGAATAACTGCCAGAATTAACAATGATATTAATGTGAGTGAGTATTTAGGAGCCTCTGTTGATATGTATTGGAAAAATACAAATGACAACAGGCCAAGTGTTGATCCGATGTTCAATGCTTTGATTCATGGCCCAATTTATCCAGCAGAATGGACTGATGGACGTGTCGCATCTGGTAAATCCGGTGATAACATTTATGGAGCACTAAAATATGGAGGATTTAATGACAATGCATATAATCAAATTAGCGGGAGACTTTCGGTCGATCTAAAACCTTTTGATGGTTTGACAATATCAGGGGTAGTATCTCCAACTATCGATTTCTCAGAGGGGAAGTCGTTCCTACAAGCAGTTCCAGTTTATACGTGGGATGATCCAACAGTATTTGAAACATATTTAACAAACGTACCCAATAAAACCAAGTTAACAGAAGAAAGAAATAAGAACATGCAAACTACTTGGCAATTCCTTGGTAAGTATGTAAAATCAACAGGAAATCATAATTTTAATCTGTTAGCTGGCTATGAATACTTTTATGCTAAATATGAGTCATTAACTGCATCAAGAGATCAATTCATTGTAAACCTACCATATCTTGACATGGGGCCACTTGAATACAGGGATAACTCTGGAAAAGCACTTGAAAATGCCTATAGATCTGTATTTGGTAGAGCAATGTATAATTATGATAACAGATACTTTGTGCAGGGAAATGTTAGATATGACGGATCTTCACGTTTTCATGAAGATTACCGTTGGGGAGTATTCCCATCTGCATCGGTTGGTTGGCTGATATCCGAAGAATCATTTATGCAAGATATTAATTGGTTATCATACCTTAAACTGAGATCTTCCTATGGAGCGTTGGGAAATGAACGTATCGGTAACTATCCTTACCAGTCTACGATGTCATTTGGCAATGCATTATTCGTTCAAGGGAATAACGTAATTTCATCTCAAACCGCATATCCATACAGATATGCAATACAAGATATTACCTGGGAAAAAACTAAAACATTTAATGTTGGTTTGGATATTGCATTTTGGAATAATAACCTTTTTGTAACAGCTGATTATTATAAAAAGAAGACTTCTGACATGCTATTACCCTTGGAAATTCCAGATTTTATCGGATTTGAGAATCCTGATCAAAATACAGGAGAAATGGAGACTAAAGGATGGGATATGGAAATTAAATATTCAAATAAAATTGATAAACTGGGATATTCTGTAGCTTTTAATATTTCTGATTCCAAAACTCTAATGGGAGATTTGGGAGGAACTGAGTTTCTAGGTAGTCAGGTTAAGGTTGAAGGAAGTGAATTCAACGAATGGTACGGATACCTATCGGACAATTTGTTTCAGACTCAGTCTGAAGTGGATAATTCAGCTGTCTCAAATATTAATGTGAAACCGGGAGATGTTAAGTATATTGATATAAGTGGCCCTGATGGTGAGCCTGATGGTTTAATATCTCCAGAATATGATAGGGTTTTGCTCGGTGGTTCATTGCCAAGGTATATCTATGGAGGTAATCTTCAAATTGATTATAAACGCTTTGATTTATCGATTGCTTTTCAAGGTGTCGGAAACCAAAACTCCAGACTCTCGGGGTCAATAGTTACTCCCATTCACAATACATGGGGAACAATGTTTAAAACATATAACGGAAATTTTTGGAGCCAATATAATACTGAAGAAGAAAATCAGAAGGCTATTTACCCACGCTTAACTGCCAAAAACAGAGGAACTAACAGTGCTATGTCAGATTTTTGGTTGATAAAAGGGTCTTATTTCAGACTTAAGAATATAACATTAGCTTATAATGTTCCATCAAGTATTTTGCCCCAAAACATAATAAAAGGAGTAAAGGTTTATGGAAGTGTGTCCGATGTCTTCACAATCGACCATTATCCCGATGGCTATGATCCGGAAAGAGCTGCAGATGGTTATCCGATTACTACATCTATTATGTTTGGAGCTAATATTAAATTTTAAATTCAAAAATTATGAAAAGAAGAATGAAAATAGTACTGCCTATTGCTTTTTCACTGACATTTTTGCTTGGATGTGGCGATTTGAATTTAAATCCCCTGTCCGAAGGTTCCAGTGAAGCCTGGTTTTCGAGCCAGACAGAAGTTGAGATGGCGGTTAATGATCTGTACAGAATCGTTTTTTGGACCAGTGATGTAAGACCTGGCTGGAATTACCTTGAGTTGACAGATGATTATTCGGAAAGAATCACCAGAGATTTACTTAATGGGCAATTTAATAGTGAATCAGGTGTTGTAGTTCAAAATTGGAAACTGTTGTATAGAGCAGTAGCCCGGGCTAATTCCATCCTTGAACGTATTGATAAAGCGCAAGATCAATTGACTGATGAGCAGTTGAACAGGTACAAAGCAGAAGCAAGGTTTGCAAGAGCCAGTATGTATTCAAAATTAATTTCATACTGGGGCGATGTTGTATTTTATACAGAAACGATGGATATTGATGAGGCGTTTTCTGTAGGGAGGACTGATAAAGCAACAATTCTTGAGGCTATTTATGCTGATTATGATTATGCAATTGTTAACCTTCCTAATAATTCATCTGAAGGAAGGGCAACAAAAGGTGCTGCCTTGGCCTTAAAAGCACGCATAGCACTTTATAATGAAGACTGGACTATTGCACGTGATGCGGCAGAGGCTTGTATTGATTTGGGTACTTATTCTCTCCATCCAGATTATGGTGAATTATTCCTCTCATCAACAAAAAGTTCCCCAGAATTTATTTTCACTATACCCCGATCAACACAGCTAAATTCTGTAATTGACAGATGGACGGTTCAGGGACGAATATCACGGAATTCAGGAGGATATGGATCAGAGAATCCCTCTTGGGAATTATTTTGTTCATATTTGTGTACAGATGGTTTACCGATTGATGAGTCACCATTATTTAATCCTCATGAACCCTTTAAAAACAGGGATCCACGATGTACTGAAACGATTGTTGAATTTGGTTCTCCACACCTTGGATTTATTTATCAACCCCATCCGGATTCTTTAGAAACATTGAATTTATCTACTGGCAATTATCAGTATAATCACGATACAAGAGCTAATAAGATTTTTGCATCTTATAACGGGTTACTTTGGAGAAAAGGTGTTGATGAAGAATGGATTGATGACTACACAGCAGAAAATAGCTATATTGAAATCCGTTATGCAGATGTTTTACTTATGTATGCGGAAGCGAAAACTGAATTAGGGGAAATTGACCAGACAGTATTGGATGCAGTTAATAGCATCCGTGCCCGTGCATACAAAGTTTCGGTAACGCAGACAGCAAGTTATCCTGCTGTAAACACGATGGATCAGAACAAACTCATGAAATTAATCCGATTGGAAAGGAGAGTAGAATTAGCCGCTGAAGGGCCACGGTATATGGATATTATTCGCTGGAAATTAGCTGAGAAAGTATTAACCACGCCTATGTATGGAATGTTGGATGTTGCCGAGTTGCGTTCAAAAATCGTTAATCAGGGGCTATGGTTCTTCCCGGAAACTCCCCCATTGGATGAAGACGGAATAGCTGACTTCTCATTGATGTTTAATCAGGGTCTCATTAAAATCATTGCGCAAAGGGACTTTGATCCGACAAGGAATTACTTGTGGCCAATTCCAGCAACGGAGATTTTAATAAATGAAAACATCAATCAAAATCCCAATTATTAAACAAGGAAAGCTTATTTATTAATTTAAAGACCTGCCAAATCGGGCAGGACTTTAAATTAAACTTTATTGGTATTTAAAACTAAAAAAGCATGAATCTAATCAAGCTTTAGGCTTTCTAAATAAATTTAACAATACAATATAATATTATGGATAAGCTAGATTATTCTTTAATAGCAGAGCCTTCCCGCACTATTCCTGTAGTTGCATCACCAGATGTATGCGTCATTGGAAGTGGCCCTGCAGGAATTGGGGCGGCAATAGCTGCCGCTCGTACAGGTGCAAAAACCATGATTGTTGAACGATATGGGTTTGTTGGGGGAAATCTTACAATTGCCATGGTTTCTCCGATGTTCACCTTTCATGATATTCATGGAAGGCAAGTTATACAAGGAATAGCCGGAGAATTTGCGAACCGGTTGGTTCAGCAGGGTTCGTCATTCGGACACGTGACAGATTTGACTTTCGATAATCCTGCGATGATGCCTTATGACCCTGAAGGAACTAAAGTCTTGCTATTTGAGATGTTGGAAGAAGCGGGTGTTGACATACTGTTGCATGCAATGGTTACTGGAGTTCAACGGGAAGGCCGCAACATAAAAGCAGTAATCATAGAGAGCAAATCAGGTCGTCAGGCGATTTGTCCAAAATATATCATCGATTGTTCAGCTGATGCAGATGTTATTAAAAGAGCAGGTGGTAAAACAGTAAAAGGACGGGAATCAGACGGCATTATGCAACCGGCAACGCTTTATTTTCGAATTGGTAACGTAAATAACGATAACTTAAGGAACTGGATGAAGCAGAATAGGGCGCTATTAAAAGACAGCCCAACCGATGAGGAAATAGACCAACAAAGGCTTATTGCATTTCTTGGTATGAATGATCTTGTCAAAAAAGCAATGGAAAATGGTGAATTGGATTCTGAAGTTGCCCCAAGGATATTAATGTACCAGCTGCCTTTACCTGGACAGTTTTCTGTGAATAGTACCAGATTACAGGGCATTGACGGAACAAATGTGCGGGATTTAACGCGTGCTGAAATCGCTTTAAGAAAACAAGCGAAACAGGTTCATCGTTTCCTGAAAAAATATGTTGGAGGATTTGAAGATTCAATAATAATCGATAGTGGTGTTCAGGTTGGTATTCGCGAAACAAGACGTATTATCGGAGAATATACAATGACGGAAGAGGATGTACTGAATAGCACTGCTTTCTTTGACGGAATAAGTTGCGGAACTTTTGCCATAGATGTGCATCCGCCTGAGGGTGGCCAACAAATTTTTACAGGTTCAGGAAAAGCTGTTTATGAAATTCCATATCGCAGTACCATTCCAAAAGAATTTAACAATGTTTTAGTAGCTGGCCGCTGCATTTCTGCCACACATACTGCAGTTGGATCAACCAGGGTGATGGCAACCTGTATGGGAATTGGTCAGGGTGCGGGTACTGCTATGGCTTTAGCCTTAAAGAAAAACTTAAATGTAAGGGAGGTGGATACCAAACTTCTGCGAAAAACCCTAATTGATCAGGGCCAGTATTTGCTAAATGAAAATATCGATGAAAAAATTGATCAAAGTTTAGTTTTAAACAGGGGGGATAGCGATGGAAAGAAAGCTTCTCATTTTAATCCCTTTAAATCTAAATCTTAACATTCTAGAGATTTAAAATTGTAAACAGATGGTTCATATCATAGATGTTTTAATAATTGGTGCAGTACTAATACTGATTACATTTATAGGTCATATTCTCACCAAAAATAAGATTAGCAATGTAGCTGGTTATTTTAAAGGCGGCAATAACATGCCGTGGTGGGCTGTATCGGCATCAATAATTGCAACCAAAATCAGTGCCCTCACATTTATTGCGCTACCTGCGAAAGTTTTCGTCGATGGGGGTAATTTGGAGTATGCCCTTTTAATTGGCGGTTTTATTTTAGGAAATGTTATAATGGCAATTGTTTTTGTAAAGCCATATTATGAAGAAAATGTTTACAGTCCTTACGATTTTATTAGTATCCGCATACATCCTAATGCTGCGGTTATGTCGCGGGTATTGTTTTTAATCGGAACGATTTTAAGTCAAGCTGTTCGCTTACTTGCAACTGCAATAGTTTTGCAGGTTATTTCAGGAATGTCCATAACAATTTGCATTTTCATTATTATGGCATTTTCAGTATTGTGGAGTTGGATTGGAGGTATCCAAACCGTAATCTGGACCGACCTTTTGCTTTTTTTTATTTTTCTACTGGGTGGCATCGTGGCTATATTTTATGGTGTTTCCGGCATCCAACTGAACCTTCCGGAAATGATTTCTATACTCGACGAGAAGGCAAAATTAGCATTGCTTAATATTTCATTGGATCCCCAAAAGACATACACCTTATGGGCAGGATTGATTGGGGCGGCAGTATTCGAATTGGGGTCAAATTCAATCGATCAGGTTATCTGTCAGCGCATTATGTGTTGCCGCGATATTAAGCAGGCCAAAAAGGCAGTTGTTGTTTCCGCCTTGAGTGTTATACCAACAATAATCATGTTACTTGTAGGGCTGGTTATTTTCGTATATTTTCATGAAAATCCATTACCTACCGAGTTTAATTACTTGAGAGAACCAGGACAGGACGGAATATTTCCATATTTTGTTGCAAATCAAATCCCAACCGGGCTTTCAGGAATTATTATTGCTGGAATGTTTGCCGCTGGTATATCAACCTTAGATTCAGCCTTAACTGCCCTTTCACAAACAACGGTTGTTGGAATACGTAAAACGATTGATTCTCAAACCAAATACAGTGATAAAGGCCTGTTGAAACGAAGTAGAAATTTTGTAGCAATTTGGGGAATTATAATTGCGTTAATCGCATTTTTTATTTTGGAAGTTACACACAACTCTACCAAAGGGTTAATTGATGTCGGATTAGAGGTGCCAGGTTTTGTTTATGGTTCATTATTAGGACTCGCGCTGCTTGCATTACGCAGGCATAACGGATGGAAATCAGCTTTTATAGGTGCCATTACTGCCTGTATATTCACTATTTTTTTATGGATGTTAAATGTAAGTTTCTTTTGGTGGTATCCGGTTGCATCCATTATTACATTTGGGATAGCCTACTTATTAAATAAAATGTTCAAAATATAAAATTATGAAATTTAAAAAAGAATTATTTCTAAAACGTGCAATTGTATTTTTAATAATTGTATCGTGCATGTTTGTTGAAAAATTAAATGCACAACAAATAAGTAATACTGAAAAAAACTCCGTAACTGAGGTTTCCATTAGCTTTTTGGATGGACAAAATGAAATAGATCCAATGATCTATGGCCAGATGTTTGAGAATTGTAATGATCGAATCATTTACGATGGAGTTGTAAATAAAGATGGGAGTGAGCGACCTCATGTAAATGAATTACTAAAACCGCTTGATGTTCCTGTAATGCGCTGGCCGGGTGGTACATATGTTCGTTTTTACCATTGGGAAGATGCTATTGGTCCTGTAGACGAGAGAATACCACGCCCAGATTTTGCATGGGGAGACTCTGTCAACAATCGTTTTGGCACAGATGAGTTTTTGCAATGGTGTGACAAAATGAACATTGCACCATACATTAATTTTAATATGGGACCTTACTTGCCAAATGCTGGCTCACTTGGTGAGGCAATAGATTGGGTCGAATATGTTAATGGATCAGAGGGCACTATTTTTGGACAAAAGCGTGCTATTAATGGACATACAGAACCATACAACGTCAAGTATTGGTGTATAGGAAATGAGAATTATCTGGGACTGAATAAAGAAACAGCAGAAGAATACTCTGCAAGACTTTTAAGATGGTCTAGCACGCTTAAAAGACTTTTCCCACACATAGAGCTATTGGTGGTTGGTCACACTTATAGCTGGAATGAAGAAGTTCTCAAAAAAAATGGAAAATATGTCCATTTTTTGACGCAGCATTACTATGTTAACTCAATGGTTAAAGATGATAAGTTAGAAAGTCCAAACAAGACCTTGTTTTCTCCTGCAAAAATGGAAGCACATATACAGTTAATCGGGAAACAATTAGATGAATATAATAAACAAAATAATAGAATAAATGACCCTATTCGTTTTAGTATTGATGAGTGGAATAATAGGCATAAAGTATTTGCAGATGGTGAATATGTTTTTACAAGACAAGACCCCAGACGTCAATTTGATGTAGCTGTAACAGCTGGGATGCTTAATGTTTTTATCAGACAAAGTCCAATTGTTGGTATGGCAAATTATATTTTCCCTGTAAACGGGCACGGGTTAATAAGAACGATAGGAGACCATGATGCCTACGTAACACCTACCTATTATGTATTTGAGAAATACAGAAACGTAATGTTGGGAGAAAAAATGCTCGCGAAGGTAAATGGAGATGGATTAATGTCAACCGATATTAAATATTCTCTTGCCGGAGATGCAGGAAGAGAAGAAATGAATATCTCATCTAATAAAAAATTAACTTTTATTGATGCTGCTGCCGTTAATAATAATGGAGATATTAATATTTCACTTAGTAACAGATCTCATACTGATAATATTGAAGTAAAGCTTATTTTACCAGAAGGTTATAAACCAGTAGAACAATGGGAACTTGTTCATCCTGATATTAATGCAAAGAACACACCTGAGAATAGAACTAAAATAGTTCCAAAAACTACAAAATGGGAAGATGTGAAAAATAGAAAATATGTTTCTGTGCCGCCTTGTGGATTAATAATAATTGCTTGTAAACGAAGTGAGTAGTTTATCTTTATCTTACCCTGAAATAGCTTTACGCAAAAGAGAAAGAGCTCAACTACTGGAAAATCAAGAGGCATTTTATACCGAAAAGATAAGAGGTAAAGAATATTTTTGACTGGAATTAAGCCAAATTGGCCATGATAAAATAGCTTTTGTCGTATTGCCGGGATTAAAGACGGCTCAAAAAATCAATTTGGATTTTTAAGTTAACTGTTATGATGAATATAAAATTATTCGTTTTAGGATTTATTTTTTTAGGATTTGCAGTTTCATGTCAATCTCAAAAAGAAAAAGAGAAACCCAATATCCTTTTTATTGCAGTCGATGATCTGCATGCCGAGTTGGGTTGGTACGGTAATTCACAAATAAAAAGTCCGAATATTGACAAACTTGCATCTGAAGGATTGGCATTTAATCGGGCTTATTGTCAGCAGCCCATTTGTATGGCCTCCAGGGCAAGTTTAATGTCGGGATTACGGCCTGATACTTTAAATATTTACAATTGTTTGTCTCTGGAAGAGGATGCCCCCGGAATTTTAACACTTGACCAGCATTTCGAAAACAATGGATACGAAATTTGGGCGGCTGGAAAAATTTACCATTTTGGAATAGATCACGATGTGCAATTTGGAGATGCCTATCATAAAGTAGAAACCGAAGAGGTTGGCAGAGGTTATCTTTCAGATGAAGCGCTTGGAATTGTAGCAGAGTTGGATAAATGGTATTGGGAGAATAGAGATGAGTCCGGTGGCGGACGTGGGCCGGCTTTCGAATGGCCCGACGTACCCGACAATGCTTATCAGGATGGTAAAATGACAGATATGGCCATTGAAAAACTGGCGAATCTTAAAACATTGAATAAACCATTTTTTATGGCTGTTGGGTATAAAAAACCGCATTTGCCATTTAATGCACCTAAAAAATACTGGGATATGTACAATGCCGATCAAATCGAACCGGCGAAGAATCCCTATCATCCTGAAAATGTAAGTCAGTATTTCGATTATAATTTTGGTGAATTGAGAAATTACTACGGAATTCCAGGAGGTAATACCGCTTTTAGCGATACCCTGAACAAAACCTTAAAACATGGTTATTATGCCTGTGTTTCGTACGTCGATGCACAAATTGGACGATTGCTGGACGGGTTAAAAGCAAACGGATTGGATAAAAATACCATTGTTATTATCTGGGGCGATCATGGCTGGAAATTAGGGGAACATGGAATGTGGTGCAAACACACGCAATTTGATTTAGACAATCATGTACCAATGATTGTAAAAGCTCCCGGTCAAACAGCAGCAAAAACAGATGCTTTGGTAGAATTTGTGGACATTTATCCCTCTTTATGCGAAATGGCGAGATTGGAATTACCCAGCCATTTGCAGGGAACAAGTTTTGTTCCATTGATTGAAAACCCGGAAAAAAAATGGAAAGAAGGTGCATTAAGTTATTGGCCTGCAAGCAACAAATCTAATCCCAAAAAGGTAGTGATGGGTTACACTTTGCAAACCGATCGTTATCGTTACACTGAGTGGATTAGAGTAAGTACCGGTGAACTGTTGGATCGCGACTTATTTGATCATCAAACAGACCCACAAGAGAATACAAGTATTGCCAATGATCCGGGAAATGAGGAATTAATTCAAAAACTGAGTGGTTTATTAGACAAAGGAAAAGGGTGGAAAGAAATTAGTAAAATCGAATAACAAAATAAGATAAAAATGAAAAATCAAATTAATGTTGTAAGTGTTGAACTAAACCCGCTATCCTGGAGCTTATTTACCACCTAAAATAGGAATAGTTGGTGAGATCTGTTGATTTTGCTGCTCATTAATTTTAAACAAATTTATTATGAGCAGAAAATCTTACCTGGAGCAGGCCTCCGAGGCTGTTCCCGAATTCAAAACCCTCAGCAAAAAGTTCCTTCGCAAGTACACCATTGCCGGCAAGTCTGAATCGTGCACACGCAATTACCTGATGCAAATATCCAAGATGGTGCTTCATTTGGAATGTTCGCTCCTGGAACTATCGATTGATCAAATGGAAGAGTACCTTTTCCATATCCGGCAAAACGAAAAGCCGAGCATGAGCTCGTTTAAGCACCTGGTGTATGGTTTACGCATCCTGTTTTCGATGTTCAAAAACGAGAAGCTGTACCTTGCCCTTCCCCCGCTCCCGCGCGATTGCACCTAGAATCCGCGGGTATTATTAATATAAGGCTGTAAAACTTTAATGAATAGAGTTTTACAGCCAAGGTATTTTCACCTAAATTGGTGTTGCTAACAAAATACCGACATGAAGATACTAAATAGCCCGACGGTTTCGCCATTTGGAGGATTAAGCTTTGTTATTGAAGAAGTACTGAAGTTAAACGTCAATAAGTTATTCGAAGAAAATATGCCACGATTACCTAAACAAACGTAAGCATTCGCTGAACCCCGTGTTCTAAATCTTTTTGGTGGTCTCTACATTTGTTGGTTTGATTTTAAAGACAAAACGACATGTTAAACGAGAAAAAATTCCGGGCTATCTACGATGATTTTCTGGCATCCGGTTTGACCACCCGAGACTATTGTGCCAACCAGCAAATGAACGAAGCCAAATTTTACTACTGGCAGAACAAGCTTAAAGGACAGCTTCCGCCTAAAAGAGGGTTTGTACCGGTGGTTTTTGGAAACGGACAAGAAGCATCCTGGTGCCCGGCCCCGGTGCAACATCAAAAGGAGGCCTTTTCGAGTCCGGCTGGGGGTGACAAATCAATTTCCTGCGAGATAAGTTATCCCAACGGGGTGCGGATAAACCTGAGTGGTTTGTCGGACCCGCAGATGCTGCAATCCCTTTTACTTTCAATGGGACAGCAGGATGTTTAGCCTCACATCATCCATGCGGTATTATCTATACTCCTATCCCACGGATATGCGCCGGAGCTTTTATACCCTCAGCGGGATGGTGACCAACCAGATGGGCCGCAACGTACAGGATGGTGATGTGTTCATCTTTATCAACCGTCTTTGCACCAGCATGAAAATCCTGCATATGGAATGTGGTGGTTTGGTAATCTATCATATGAAACTGGAATCGGGCAGTTTTACACTTCCTGTTTTTGACGAAAGCACCAATACGTTTCAAACCAACTGGCAGGATTTAATGATGATGGTCCAGGGTGTTTGCAGTGATAAGAAAGCGAACAAAAAAAGATGGAAAAAACCTTCAGAACGCCTGTAATACCTGGTCTTTCCACTTGGCTACACAATTGATTTTTAGTATCTTCACGCCATCAAAAACAAGAAAGGATGACCGTTGAAGAAGAGCTTTTTTTACAACAGATTCTGGAGGAGCGTGACCGGCTTTTCCGGGAAGCATCCAAGCTAAAAAGCCAGCTTGCCGGCTACGAAAACTTCGAAACGGAGAGGACTACTTATCAACAACAACTTGAGGAAAATAAGCAGATCATCCATAAGCTCAAACAACAGGTTGAGACGCTCCAGCGGAAAATCTGGGGTAAATCCAGCGAGAAGTACATTGCACAAGACCCGCAGCAGCGCAAGTTCGATTTTGACGGGCTTGACCTGCTCCCGGAAGAAAAAGAACTGGCCACCAGCGCCAAAGAGGAAATCGAAAAATACAAGACGATCCGGGTCAGGGTACAGGACAAAAGCCACCCGGTACGCAAACCCCTGCTCCAAAGCCTTCCGCGGGAAGAGACCCATATTTACCCTGAAAATATCAATCCTGAAAACTGGACCGAGCTGGAACCGGAAATTACCGAAGTGCTGGAACGCACCCCGGCCCGTTGGTATGTGCGACGGATTATCCGCCACAAATATGTCCTGAAGGACAGAAGCCAGAAGGTGGAAAAGCAAATCGTTACAGCTTCCATGCCTGCGCTTCCAATAGCCAAAAGCTACGCCGGGGCAAGTGTGCTGGCCGATATTGTCATTGACAAATATGTGAACCACCTTCCTTTTTACCGCCAGATACAGATGTTCAAACAACAAGGCATCTCCATTGCTCCTGCAACCATCAACGGCTGGTTTGGTGGCGTGGCCGACCTGCTCAGGCCTGCTTACTACAGGTTAAAAGAACTGGTTTTGCGTTCTGGCTATATCCAGAGCGATGAAACCACCATCCCTATTATCAACAATGAAAAACACAAAACAATAAACGGTTACATCTGGATGATCCGGGCAGTAACCGAAGAGTTGGTTTTCTTTCATTACGACTATGGGTCGCGAGCCCAAAAAGTAGCCCTGCAATTATTTAAAGATTACCAGGGGGTGATTCAGACCGATGGTTATGCCGTTTACGACATTTACGAAAACAAGAAGGGTGTCCTGCCCATTGGATGCTGGGCGCATGCACGCCGTTATCAATACTTATAGATAATCAAAAGATTCTCCTGTATTACC